>Ga0180301_10000392_pt1 | contig 33954 bp, 27 predicted proteins | sample GuaBasSediGuay16_FD_121797 | JGI IMG/M metagenome (GOLD analysis project Ga0180301, IMG submission 121797) | Subseafloor sediment microbial communities from Guaymas Basin, Gulf of California, Mexico - Guay16, Core 4569-2, 12-15 cm | ecosystem: Environmental > Aquatic > Marine > Hydrothermal... | reverse complement strand
TGCGGGAGTTCCAGTCAACATCCCCTGGGCACTAATATCCTCATCGATATCGGGCCAATTAACCCCGATACCTTCACCTATAAATTCATAGTAATTCCTCTGTTCTTCGGTAGCCTCCGATAACCGCCAAGACCATGCCAAGGGTACACTTATCGTACCTCGCAGTCAAAACTGGGAAAAAAAACGATAAGGTCCTGGAATACCTTTAACAGTTGGCATATAATAAATCCAAAACTTGATCCTATCATTATCATTTTTAATATACCATTTTTTCATGAAGGCATAAAGCAAACCGAGTATTACCATCATATCCTTTTTAAACACTAAAAACTATACGAGAGCTCAAAACGACCTGAGAAAGCTGTTTCCCTCTGGGTTTCAAGAAATGTTTCTCCCGGAGCTGAGAGAGGTTTGATGGAATAGCTTGCCTCGGTTAAATTGACGAGAGTGTTTTTCTTGTACCCAGGTAGAAGCAACCGTTCCGGTACAGAGAGGGAATGAGTGTGCCGGAAAACCCTGCTTCTGTATACTGGGCATGCAGCTTCCCCGGGCTGCCAGATAAAAGTGCTCTCCGATGTTCATGCCACCCCAGAGGCATACTTTATCCATCCGGATGAGATTTACCTCGTTCTCTGCCGGGATTCCTGTAGGATTGTCGACCTTGCTCCCCACATCGAAACCCGTGAGAGATAAAACCGTGTAAAATGAAAAACCGATTATCAGGAGGGGTGTTTTTAGCGTTAATGTAAAAAATCACGTATCTTGATAAAGAGTAACGCTTAGATTATATTTGGAATGGCACTAAGTATTTGTGGGTATGATTTAGCAATGAGTTTTTTGAGGTATTACCTCCGTTATTACTTTCAGCTTTATAGCCGGGGGATTCCCGGCTGGTTTAAAATCAGTAAAAAGGAGATCGATTGTTGAGTTTACAAACGGTTGCAGAGAAACTCTTTAAAAGAACGATAGCCCTTATCACGGGCTTTGATTCTTGTTCAACTCCTTTAGGTGGCATACAAGTAGAGCAAGGAGAAGCGGCGTCTTTGGGGAAGGGGCTGAATGCAGGTGAGGAAGCCAATATGCTCTACCGTGCTGTATCCAGGATTTTCCACATATGCGTACTGGATGGATGGCATGAGGGCGGATGTGATGTTCGGGGCTGCTCCACCGGGAATCGCGCTGCAGGCATGGAATTGCCTTTACTCGGCGAGCATACATTATCTGATTTGCAAAAAGAGCTTTTATTGGAGGCAAAAGAGGCAAAAGAGATTTTCTGTCGGTACTATTCCGAACCGCAACAGGCGGAGTTGGCCCGGAAAGCGCTGGAAGAGCTGAACCGGAAAGACCTGACTGCCGAAAAAAAGGCAGAAATTGTATCCAAAATCTGGGTTCCCGAACTATCCATACCGGAAGAGGAGATTCTTGCCAGATGGAAACTGACCGAAGTCAAACCCGCTCCTGATCCTATAAAACCGACAGAGGTGGCCATACAGTTGAACGCACTGTATACAATTCCGGATGAAGCGCCGGAAGAGCTGGAAGAGGAGGCGTCCGGGAAGATGGCGAAGACGCTGGGAAAGGGGGTGCCTGATGGGATTTCAGGGGGATCCAACGGTTTAATGGAAAGATCCGAAGAGCCGGGGAGAGAGAAGCCCGCCAGGCTGCATCCGGGCAAAAAGCTTGCAGACTACGATCATCCGGTGCCCCTTTTCGAGAAGGACGAGCAGCACGAGCTTCTAAACTGCCTTGACGAGCTGGACCGGGACTTGGCTTTTGAAAAAGAGATGGGAGTGCTTCCGGAAGACCATCGGGTCATGGTCATACTGTCGATATCCGTTACCCATGAAGGGCTCGATGAGATTGCAGGGAAATGGATCAAATCCTTACTATGCTGTAAAAACTACCGAAATATTAGGTTAATTATGCTTACAGAGGACTCTGTTAGGCGGATCAAGGAGATGCTCCTGGGGGGTGATCTCTCCGTGTACAGTGTTTTCGGCAAGTACGCCGTACATTTTAATGCGCTTAAGTACACTCAGCTTTTACTGGGGAAAGCTTACGGCATCCGGGCTGGATTCAAGCTGGATACCGATGAGGGGATCCGTTCCCGCGACCTTTACATGGTTAGCGGGAAGACCTGGTTTCAGACCCTCTGTCATGAGCTTTGGGGGGGCACTGCCAGAGACTGGAAAGGTAGGGAAGTTACCCTTGCCGTAAACGAGGGTGAGTATATAAATCAGAAAGACATAGAACGACTGGGATATGAAGACGCATTTCGAAAACCCGATGTGGCTGTTCCTACCTCTTTTGTGGGAGAAGATATTTTTTTCAATAAAAAGTACGCTCATGGGAAAGCCACTGCTCTTTATAACAAGTTCGAAAAACTCTCCGATCACATATCCCATCCGGTGGTAAAAGGCGGTGGCTATGGTATTACCAACGATGGACTTAGAGATGCCGTCCCCTTTGCTTACTCCCAGGTTGGGAGAGCAGAAGATCAACAGTTCTATGCCACAGGTTTACACTTTGGGATAAGAGGCATTTTCCATCCCGACTTACGCATAGCCCATTATAAAGGAAAAGTTGCTTCGGCGGAAAAAAGGACCGAAACCAGCCGTTTTCTGGGAGACATGTACAGACTCATCCTCTTTACTCACCTTACAGAGTTTATAAACGTAAAAGAAGAAATAGATCCCATGCCCGGTATATTTGCGAGCAGGCTGGCCCGAGCCCAGGTCTTTTTCAGGCTGTTACACCGCTCGCTTAAGCTTCTCTCTGAGGGCAGGCGGGGGGAAGCTCTTTATCTTCTTACCGATGGACGGAGAGAACTGCGAGAACTTAGGGTGCAAATAGACGGTGGGTTTGTTCGGGAAAGATGGATGCAAGAAAGAGCACAATGGGAGGAGTTTGTCCGGCGGGTGAACAGCCTCGATGAGTCAAGTGTAAGAAATGGGCTTAAGAAGTTTTTAATTTAAGCCTATTTCTGGCTGAGATTTTACTACAAAAGAAAGCTTTGTACCTATGGCGGTGGTCCTTATGTCTTCCAGCTTTGCGACACACTACAGGCTGTGCCTGCTGGCTTTCTTTCGGAGCAAACAACCACCTAAGTAGTTTCCGCTTAAGCGGAAACTACTTAGCCCTTACAGGGTTCGCAAAGCCTTAGGCTTTGCAGGTGGTTGTTTGCTTAAAATATCCTGCACTGCCAGGCGCAAACAGGATGGAGACACCCTACTAAGGGGGATTATATAGAGAAACAAAAGGGTGAGTTTATAAGAGGGTTTCTAAGACTATTTATTTCCCTGGCTGCTTTGCTTGTAGCCGTCTTTGCTCTGGTAGTATTGATGCAGTTGAGGAATTACAGAATATCGCTGCGTACAGACCAGAAAGATTTTCTTAAAAGGGAGTCTCAGTATATAGAAACAATCCTCTCTACACATATCTCCGATGCAGTATTTCTGTGCAGCCTTACAGGCTTATAGATAGACGATGATAAAAGAAGGTACGGAATCTACCCTGAGCTTGTAGAAGAGTTCTTTTATTTCACCGAAGCCAGAGGTGTTTACGACCAGGTGATGTTTATAGATAAAAATGGAAAAGAAACTATGCAGATCGATTTAACCGAGGCGGGACCCGTCGTTGTTCCGGAAGAGGATCTTCAGAATAAAGTTGCCCGCCCCTATTTTGTTAGAGGGATGGAAACAGAGGCAACGCTCTATGCTATTAAATTCCCGGATTTTGTTATTTTAACAAAATTTTTTATTTGGTTGCGGCTATGCCGCGCTGGGTATCACAGTTTGATTTAAATGTTGAGCATGGGGAAGTGGAAAGACCCTTTAAACCGGTAACAAGAATTGTGGCGCCGGTTTTTAAAGGAGAGGTTGAAAGAGAAAGGCTTGGAGTGGTGGTACTGAACTTTCTGGGCGATGTCATTCTTGATCGTCTCGGGAGAATCGCTCAGGGCTCCGAAGGGAAGATTCTCCTTATCAATACCGAAGGGTACTGGCTCCCGGGCCCGGAACACGAAGCTGAATGGGGTTTTATGCTGGAGGAGAGAAAATCTCAGTCTATGGAAAGACTCTTCCCCGAAGAGTGGAGAAAGATCTCAGAGATGGAAAAAGGTCAGTTTATAACCAGACGAGGTCTATTTACTTTTAAACCCCTCTCTCCGGAAGCGCCCTTCCCGCATGCCTCGGGCGAGCCAATCACAGTAGAATGGGCTGAAAGCTGGAAGATTCTCTCATTCATGCCGAAAGAAAGTCTTATTCCTCCCTGGTTAAATCTTTCTATCATAATGGGTACCGGTTTTCTCTCTTTCCTTGTTTTGATTGTATTGTGGTGGACCGAAGCCCGTCGGAAACACAGAGAAAGTGAGAAAAAGTTCCGTCTGGTATTAAACTCCCTTCCCGATGCGGTCGCACTCATAAACGACAGAGGGGAGACTATTTTCTGGAATAACACTGCAGAAAGCATATTCGGTTATACGGAAGAGGAGATGCGAGGTCAGGAACTTCACTCACTTATTGCTCCCCGGAGGTTTTTTAAGAAGACTCAAAGAGCGATGGAGTCCTTTCGGCGGGTCGGAAGCGGTAAAATCACGGGACATCTACAGGAATGTATTGCAGTACGAAAAAACGGCGAACAATTTCCGGTAGAGATGGTGGTAAGAACGGTTGAAGCAGGAGGAAGATTTTTTGCAGTCGGCTCTATAAGGGATATTACCGAGCGTAAAAAGGCGGAAGATCAGCTTGAGCTTGCAAGTCAGGTCTTCGAGAATGCATTGGAGGGGGTGGTTGTTACCGATACAAAGGGGACTATACTGAGTATCAACCGATGCTTTACAAGCATAACGGGATATACTGCAGAGGAACTCATAGGGAAAACACCTCGTATTCTTAAATCCGATAAGCATGACAGAGACTTTTACCAGCAAATGTGGGAAGCACGGGTTGAGAAAGGATGCTGGGAGGGGGAGATCTGGAACCGTCGTAAATCGGGAGAAGCCTGCCCGGAATGGCTTGCCATAAGTGCAATTAAGGATAGCTCAGGAGAAACCACTAAGTACGTAGGAGTTTTTCACGACCGCACGGATATAAGAAACAAGGAAGAACAACTGGAGTATCAAGCCTATCATGATGCCTTAACAAGTCTTCCCAACCGTAATCTGTTTATAGATCATTTGAATACAGCTCAGGGTCATTCAAAACGCTCTCAGAAAAGTATTATAGTAATATCCATGGATATTGATAATTTTAAAAATTTGAATGAAACTCTGGGTTTTCTCACAGGCGATGAAGTTCTTAAAATGATGGGAAAAAGGCTCTCTTCTTCCTTCAAAGACGGTGTAACTGTATCCCGGCCCGGAGGAGATGAGTTTTTACTGCTATTTCAGGAGGCCGATAACCCCGAGGAGTCCGTTACTGTAGTAAGAAGAATATTCGATCTGATGAAAGAACCTTTTAAAATTGACAAGGGCGAATATTACCTGACTACCAGTGCGGGTATTGCCATCTTTCCGGGGGATGGAGAAACTTTCGAAGAACTCATTAAAAATGCCAACATTGCTCTGTACCAGGCAAAATCGTACGGCAAAAATACCTTCAGTCATTACAAAAAAGAGATTGACAGCAAAATGCAGAAGAGGCTTTTACTCGAGAATAAACTGCGTCTGGCTCTGGAAAGGAGAGAGTTTATTGTCTACTATCAGCCTAAAGCGGACTTAAATAACGGCCATATATCCGGAATGGAGGTTTTAATACGCTGGAATAACCCTGAAATGGGACTGGTCTCTCCCGGTTCCTTTATCCCGCTGACCGAGGAAACAAGACTTATAATCCCTCTCGGAAGGTGGATTTTGCAGGAGGCGTGTCGAGGAACAAGGCTTTTGCTTAAACAGGGATATTCCGATCTTAGAGTAGTTGTAAACATATCGGCAGTGCAATTCTGGGAGCAGGATATAGTGGAACTCGTTTTATCTGTACTGGAAGAAACAGAACTTCCCAGGAAATTGCTGGAACTCGAGGTAACTGAGAGTGTTTTTGCAGGGGATATAAAAAGGGCAGTTTCCATACTAAATGCCTTACACGAGGCCGGCATCATGATCACTCTGGACGATTTCGGCACCGGCTACTCATCGCTATCCTGCTTGAGAAGGTTTCCAATAGATACCCTTAAAATCGACAAATCCTTTGTAGACGACCTTCCTCATGACAGGGAGGCTGTTTCTGTGGTAAATGCTATCATTTCAATGGCGCATAATCTTAATATAAAAAACTGGAGCCGAAGGCGTAGAAACCGAAGAGCAGCTTAAGTTTTTACGCTACCAGGGATGCGACATGATTCAGGGATATTACTTAAGCCGACCCCTCCCTGCTGATGAGTTCGAGGAGTTTTTAAAAGGGGGTTTCAAAAAGCAGCTCGGTTCGTAAGCGCTTCATAAACCCACCTGTAAATGAGGTCAATATTACTCCATGATTGCTTAAAATATTTTTAAATGAGTCTACACGACCCCATTGGACAATCAAAACGATGAAAATTACCAGCCAGAACAGGGCGGATTAAATTTTCGGAGGAGGAATCGTAAATGGAGAGAAAACATTGGATTAAGCATGTAGAAACATGGAAGCAAAGCGGGCTTACCCGTATGAAGCCTATAACCGTATAGTAAAGTCTAGGGGGGTGGTGTCTCGGCAATGGAGTTTCTCTTGCTTTAGGCAGGGCGGTTAACTATACACTATTTAGAGTCGAGATTTTATTTTTTTACCTAAACTCTTAAACGCGAAAAAACAAAATCTACCTTAAACAATAGCGCATCGTAATACGTCTACAGATGCGATCGGAGATTTCGATACGTAGAAGAGACAGGACAGTAGGAAACTCTCCTGCCTTAAAAATCTTACTCAAGAGATACTGCTTACCCCATCCTGTTAAACAGGGTGGGGTTTATGGATCGCTTACGAACGAACCCATGGTGCACTCGGCAGTCTGTGCTACATTATGTGTAATCGAATCCTCGTAGCTTCTCCATTGTTTGCTCAAGATCTTCTCAATTTCTGTGCGGATTGTCGGGTCATCGAGCAGGCGATTGATCCCATCCCGTAACTCCTTATCATCCTCCCGAAACACCATCACCACATCGAGGAGCACCTCCGCTCTTGTGGCAGGCACAATCTCACCCCCAAAAAACTGCCTGGAAAAATAAAGGCCTACATTCTTTTCGGTAACTACACCTTCCACCTCTCGCCAGATTAGCTTGGCAATCCCCTGGATGTCGTTATCCACATAAATTATCTGGCAATTGTACGGCTTAAGACTGTCTGCAGCATAGGAACCCCGCTGGGCGGCAATTCTCTTTCCCCGAAAATCTTCCGCGCTTAAGGTAACTCCATCCTCTAAGAGGGAAGCTTTGTGTACAAAAATTACTGGTTCAAATTGTGCATAGGATTTGCTTACAACCACAGGCCGGCCATCAAATACGGGGTTGGGCCAACCAAGGTTTAAAATAATCCTTGTATCGCCTTCAAAAAAATCCTTAAGTACTTCTTCAAACTGATTGGCGTTATACCTTATTCGCACTCCCAGTTGCCCTGCCAGAAGATCCATAATTTTCACACTAAGACCGGTAGAGGAGCCACCGCTTATGTGTACCCATGGCGGATAGGCAATATCGTGTCCCACAGTAATCGAGGATTCCTGTGCGCTTATCATACCAAGTTCCTGGAGCTTCTGCTCTCGAATCGTAATAAGCCTCTTGCTGTCACGATCGAGCCTCCCCAGTTCTCTCAACGATTGAGATTGATATTCGAGACTGGTTATGATGTGCTTTGAACTATCCTTAAGCACATTGGCCGACTGTTTGAGTTTACCCGCATGTTCGTATATTTGCTCGGTATTGGTTGATTGACTGCGTACTGCATCGGAGATCTTATGCATCTCTTCATCCACCCGTCCCAAAGCCTTGATCGATGTAATTAGCTCACTCTCTGTAGACTTAATCTTCTCTGAAATTTGATTCTCAATCGCCTCATACTCCTTCAGGCTTTGAAAGCTGGCAGTGAAGTTTTCTCTCAATGCTTTAAGCAAGCCTGTAATGGTATCGGTAAGACCTTTACTACGTTCGGCCAGTTTCTTAACCTCACCGGCCACAACTCGAAAACCCTTGCCAAGCTCACCTGCCCGAGCAGCCTCGATAGCAGCGTTCAGTGCCAACAGATTATTTAAAACCGAGACATCCTCAATTGCCCTGACGGTTTCAAAGATTCTTTCGCTCGCCTCTTCAAATTGTGAGAAGAGCCTTCGAAAACGTTCAAATCTTGCATCCATATCTTTTAAAGCATGTGCAAAGTCTGTAACCGTCTCCTGGGTATTGTTAAAAGCCTGCTTACTTTCCTCAAGCTTCTCGAGAGAGGAATCTGTGTATCTGACTATTTTTTCAGAAGACTCGGTGATTTTCCCGAGCTCTTCATGTACTCCGGAGATTGCCTCAACATTCTGTTCATTCGAGGCTATCATCTCACGCACATAGGCTGTATTAAGCTCAGATACCGAGATCATGCTCCATATATGACTCGACAAAGATTGCTGAAGCGATCTCAATGCATCCAGCTGTGAAAGTAGTTCGCTTCGATATTCCTCGTTCAAATACTCCTACCTCCTTTTAAGTTAAAGTACCCGGAAAGAGAAATTTAAAAGTAAACAACCACCGGCAAAGCCTAAGGCTTTGCGAGCCCTGTAAGGGCTAAGTAGTTTCCGCTTAAGCGGAAACTACTTAGGTGGTTGTTTGCGCCGAAAGAAAGCCAGCGGGCATAGCCTGCAGTGTGTCCCCCAGCTAGAAGACTGATGGACCACCGCAATAGGTACAAAGCTTTCTTTCGTAGTAAAATTATAGACTATTTTAAATGACAGATTGCGCAACACAAACGGCGGATAGAATAATTGTATCATACTCCGGCATATTTGGCAAGCATAATTGGAAAAATGGAGATAATAAAAAAACATGATTGCCTCGATAAGGTGTTGCATAGTAAACATGCTTCTGGCAACAGTAGCAGAAGGTATCTATGGAGTAACGTGCATTCCCTTCGATAGAGAGATCGGGCATTTATTCCACTTCAGAGGATACCACAAGACGGACAAAGTCGAAGGTGACTCCCTTAAGGACAGAAACATTCATCTTTCCTTCTCTCCTTTCAAACGTGTATAGGTACTGTTCGTGCCTGCCTCCTACAGGTACTACAAGCTTTCCTCCGTTCTCTGACAACTGGGATGTCAAACAGGCAATATCCTTATAACTAAAAACCGAAGCAGCCAGTATAATTCCTTTAAAGGGGGAATATTTTTTGAGTCCCCTTTGACCGTTTCCCATGAAAAGATCGATAGTCCCTCTGTGGGGGGAAAACTTTCTTATTTTACCGTACCTTACCACATTCTTTCGTTTTTCAGTTTCGCTTATAAGGGTCCTATCGACTTTGTAGCCCAACAGCACCAGAACTCTATTTGCTTTTAGAGCAAGACCGCCATCTATTTCTATGGTGAAAACCCTCACCCCCATCTCGGAAAGCACAGCAGCTTCATAGCCCATTCCGGTACCGATCTCGAGGAGTTTCTCCCCACCGGATATACCTACATTATAAATCATCTCTGCAATTACCGAAGGCGCCGAAGTGGTTAACCCTCTGTATGTAGGAAGGGCATTATCGGTATAGGCTAAATATTTATAGCTTTCATTTACGAAAAGATGCCTGGGAACTTTCCTGATAGCAGATAGAATCTCCGGAGCCTTATAGATATCGGGAAAATGGTTTACCACCTGCTCTTCCAGCAAAGAGATGTTTTCTCTGTAGAGCCTGTAATCATCCTCCGGAAGTATATATTCCCAGGACATGTTATCCCGGATACTCTTAACTCTTATCCCGTTCCATCGAGTTTATTATCTCTTTGAAGTTTTCAAGAAACAAATTAAGCCCTTCAATCTTCTCACCTATTCCCTGCCAGAGAGGATATTTCCCCCCTCCCTTTCCTCCTATTACAGGGAGAAGCTCTCTTCTTATCCGGTCAAAGGGAAGATCTAAGCCTTCCGAAACGCTCAAGCACCAGTTTAGCCTCTCTCCCTCAATTCCGAGGAGACACACATATACGCCCACTGCCTTGCCGCTATCCTCTTCTGCAAGCTTTATGGCTGCCTTCCGCAGGGAATCCATGGGAATATCGTCCATCCTTCCTACTACAATCCTGTTACCCGATGGCGTCTCCACAGCCTTTTCACAAAGAATACCGGCACTCATTTCTGCCAGACGTTTCTGCAGCTCCGAAATTGTTCTTGCCCGCTTGACTAACTCCTCCTGCTGTTTCTCTATCTTCTCTATAAGGTCATCAAGTCGGGCGGAAAACATGTCTATCAGCCTTGATATTATTTCTGTTTTCTGACGATAATCCCTGTAAGCCCTTTTGCCTATCTTCCACACAAGCCTGACCCTGCCCCTGATCCGCTCGGTGCCAATATTTTTTACAAGCCCCACTTCTCCGGTGGTAGCCGTATGCAGGCCCCCACAGGCAACACAATCAATATCATCTATCCGAATTATCCGCACCTTGCCTGTAACCTTTGCTTCACGACGCAGAGGAAAGGCGTCAAGCTTATCCGAAGTCGTCCAGACAGCCTCCACAGGTATATTTCGGTTTATAATCTCATTTGCAAGATCTTCCGCTCGATAGATCTCCTCTTCGGCTATTTCCTGCTGAGCTATCTCGATGGTGGTATACTCCTCACCCTGATGAACTGAAACTGTGTCGAAATCTCCCATTCTCTTTAGAACACCGGAGAGAATATGTTGCCCCGTATGCTGCTGCATGTAGTCGAAACGATGATCCCAATCTACCTTTCCAGTTATATGATCGTTCTCAGGCTTATCATTAAGATAATGAAATATCTTGCCATTTTCTTTCTGAACATCTATTACGGAAATACCGTTTATAGTACCTCTGTCTGCAGGCTGGCCTCCTCCTTCTGGGTAGAAACAGGTACGATCGAGAACTACCTTCCATCCTTTTTTATCCTTTTCGATTCCGAGTATACGGGCACTGAACTCGGTTTGTCCTGGATTTTCGTAGTAGAGTTTTTCGGTCATAAGAAACTCTCCTGTAAATACGGTTGACCTCCCTTCCAAGTATATTCTCCGAGTGATAGTTATTGCAACCCTGGTGTTGGCCGGAAATATGCTGTTAAATCCCTATGCAAGTAAATAATCGCCGATAAGCCTAAGGCTTTGCAAGCCCTGTGGAATAAGCTTGAGTTTTATCAAGCCTTTATTTCTGAATTAAGTGAAGAAAACTGGAAAGATTTTAGAGATTTTTTTTATAGTTATAAAGCTGGATTATCTGAGAATCCAGATGTAAATAATATTGAAATAGACTTTTCTTCTAATGAATATAAAATAGAAAATGAAGGTTACATGTGTGGCTATCAAGAGATATTTCCTTATTGTAAAACCTTTAAAGTTAAATTTGATAATATTACTTATCTAATTTATGATCAATATTGTCTGGCATCCACCTGTAATTGTACTGATGCTGGTTTGAGTGTTATTGAAATACCTGAAAATGGAGATAGGATAAGAGATGGCTATGATGCAACAAGTATAGTTTATGATTATAAAGAAGGGAAAAGGGAGATAAAAAGAGAAGATAAAAGAGCAAAGTATTCAATTCAGAAAATATTTGAAAAATTACACAGAGAAAATCCAGATATTGATAATATTTTTAGGAATCGGCATAATAATTTTAGAAGAATTTATTTAAATTATCGACGTAAATATAAATCTAACAGGTCAATAACAAATAATACTGGCCGAAAAGTTGGTCGAAATGACCCCTGTCCTTGTGGCAGCGGGAAAAAGTATAAATATTGCTGTGGAGCTTAATTTCCCTTTGCTGCCGATACTCTACACATAAAATAAAAGACTTTTCTCTTCTTGTCAATTTAGTTTAACCATCCAGATGTTGTCTACTTCCGGTTAATGACCTATAACTTCTCCGGTTCTCCTCTCCATCACCGGCCACAGGTAACAGGGTCAGATAAACAGTGCCGGCAGTGCCTCCGCATTATGGATTTTCCTCCTCTTTCCAGCCAGAAATCTTCCCGCTTACCTCATCTATATCGATACGGATAAGGACCGTCTTCGCAAGCTCCCTATCCGGGAAATCCCAATCCCTCCTTCCGGAATACTTCTCCATTATTATATTCAGTGCTTCCCTTTTATTTTCTTCTGTTTGAAGAAAAACCACCCTCCCATAACCCATCACACTTCTGTATTTCATGGTAAACCTGCAAGCCTTCTCTGCGCTTACTATTTCAGTATCAATATCGGCCTGAAAAGTTACACCTTTACTATTCTTTAAAAGCTCTATCTTTTTTCCCCCCGATGCCGAATGGATGTAAAGGCTGTTGTTCCTGTATCCGAAATTAACAGGTACCACATAGGCCCTGTCGCCGTCTACCATTCCCAGCCTGCATATCCTGCTCTCCTTAAGAATTGAATCTATTTTAGTCTTTTCGGTTATCTCTTTATCTTTACGTCTCACTGTAGCCCGCCTGCCATAAAAAAAAATCTGGCCACGTATGCTTGCAGAAAGGACACTTTCTTCCTGATTTCATACCCCGATTTCAGGGTAAGAATCAAGTGGCCTGGGGGATCGTGTTAAAAGGTTTTGCGAGGAGCCTCGAATGAGCTTCTGTCAAAAGTACAAAAATCAAGTGGCCTCCGGGAGCTGCTTACAAACTACTGACTAAAGGGTAAGAGACAAAAACCGGCGAACAATGCATACAGAGGATTGCCTCTATCCTTATGTTGTTGTATATTGAGATTCTTAAAACCGTGAATCGGCCTATTGATTCCGGGTTAAAATGAGGAGCTACCATGAAGATTGCCGTAACAGGAAAGGGAGGTGTGGGGAAGAGCACCCTTGTTGCGCTCATGGCAAGGGTGATAAGCGAAAGGGGAGACAGGGTAATCGCCATCGATGCAGATCCCGACATGAACCTCTTCGGAATACTCGGCGTTCCGGAAAACCGGAAGATTACCCCCATTTCGGAGATGAAGGAGCTGATAGCGGAAAGAACTGGTGTAGAACCGGGCCAGCCGGCCCCGTTTTTCACAATGAATCCAAAGGTTGATGATATTCCCGACCGGTACTGTATTGAGCACAAAGGGATAAAACTCCTGGTGATGGGTACCGTATCCAGAGGCGGAGGGGGATGTGCCTGCCCGGAGAATGCGTTCCTCAAGAGCCTGCTTACTCACCTTGTTATCGCAAGGGAAGAATGGGTGCTTTTGGACATGGAGGCAGGCATTGAACATCTGGGAAGGGGTACGGCTCTGGGTGTAGATGTAATGCTGATAGTAGTTGAGCCCAGCAGGGCAAGCCTGGAAACCTCCCATCGGATAGAGAAACTTGCAGGAGACATAGGAATAAAGAAGCTTGCTGTAGTGGGTAATAAAATTCAAGACGAGGAGGAGCTTCAATTCCTGAAAGAGAACCTTGGAGATCTACCCCTGGTTGGACATATCGAGTATTCCAGCGAAATAAAAAAGATCAACCTTCGCATCATTACGGCAATGGAAGTTCAGGGACGGCCTTTACAACAGGTGGAAGAGCTCATTCATAAACTATAAAGAGGTGTCGGGCCAGCCTTTTTGACACTTTTTAGGACTAAAAAAACCACGGTTTTATACCTATCTGGTGTATAAATCCGAACCTTATTAAAATTTTCATGCTTGCCACTTGTAATGAAATAGAAGAACTGCTACAATAAGGCCGAAGGTTGTATAACAGCAATGAAGCTTTACATGCAAAATGCCTTATTAAGCTTTCAGGGCAAAAGGGTATTAATACGAGCTTGGCTCCCTTGCTATCTACTGCAATATTTCCATATATTTATATTAGAAAATACGAAGAAAAGCCAAAGCCCAACTCTCTGAGGTATGTTATTAAAAATATTCCCTTATCCCTGTAAGTTTTCAACGCAATATACATACGATCAAAATACCGGAGGAAATCATGGCCAAAGAACTTAAGTTTGCAGACGAAGCATCTCGCCAGTTAAGAGCTTACGCAGCAGAACAGAATATAGAGGTGGTATGGGACAGGTATGAAAAGATGCAACCCCAGTGCGGGTTCGGTACCATGGGAATATGTTGCAGAATATGTACCATGGGCCCCTGCCGTATTGATCCCTTCGGGGAAGGGCCGCAGGTTGGTATTTGCGGAGCCAATGCCGATACAATCGTAGCCAGAAATCTGGTAAGGATGATAGCAGGAGGTTCGGCAGCCCATTCCGACCACGGCCGGGATATCTCCCATACTCTCTTAATGGCGGCGGAGAATCCCGACAGCGACTATAAAATAAAAAACGAAGAAAAACTGAAGGCTGTAGCCAAAATATACGGAGTTGAGACCAAGGACAGGGATATAAAAGAAATCGCAAAGGATGTCGCCAGAAAAACCATGGAAGAGTTTGGCAGGCAGGAAGGCACCATAGTGATGGCAACCACAGCTCCTCCTGCAAGACAAAAACTATGGAGAGAACTGGGGATATTCCCACGTTCTGTAGACAGAGAAATCGTGGAGATCATGCACCGCACCACCATGGGGGTGGATGCAGATTATAAAAATGTTATCAAACAGGGGATGAGAGCTTCCCTTGGAGACGGATGGGGCGGGTCGATGATTGCCACTGAGCTCCAGGATGTGCTTTTCGGAATACCCAACCCCATCAAATCCATGGCCAACCTTGGTATCCTTAAAAAAGAGAAAATCAACCTGGTAGTACACGGCCATGAGCCTGTGCTCTCAGACATTATCGCTACAGTGGCACAGGATAAAGAGCTTGTAGAAAAGGCTAAGGCAAAGGGCGCAGACGGTATCGGAGTTGCAGGAATCTGCTGTACCGCCAACGAGATACTCATGCGGCGGGGAATTCCCATTGCAGGCAGTTTTCTACAGCAGGAACTTGCAATGGTTACAGGTCTTGTGGACCTCATGGTAATAGATGTGCAGTGCCTCATGCCCGGTCTCAGGGATGTGGCCAGACGATTTCACACGAAGCTGATTACAACATCACCAAAGGCTAAAATCGATGGTGTTGAGCACATCGAGTTCAACGAGAAGGATGCCGTAAAAATAGCCAGGCAGATAGTAGAGTCTGCAATCGAAAACTTCGCCAATAGAAACGGTCACGGCATACTGCTTCCTGAACATACGGAGAAGCTTGTGGCAGGTTTTACAACCGAGTCGGTATTTCAATTTCTGGGAGGTAAGTACCGATCTACCTACCGTCCTCTAAACGATGCTGTCATTCAGGGAAGGCTCAGAGGGGCTGCAGGTGTGGTGGGCTGCTCCAATCCCAATACCGAGTACGAAGAAAACCACATAACAATTGTAAAAGAGCTTATCAAAAACGATACCCTGGTTGTTACTACCGGATGTAACGCCATCTCCTGTGCTAAACACGGCCTATTACAGCCTGAAACCGCCTTTAAATATGCAGGCGAAGGATTGCAGGAAATATGCAGAGCCGTAGGCATACCTCCGGTTCTGCACCTCGGATCATGTGTTGATAACAGCAGGATTCTACGTGTGCTGGCCAATGTTGTTGCAGAAGGGGGGCTGGGTAACGATATATCCGACCTGCCTGTAGCAGGGGCAGCTCCGGAGTGGATGTCCGAGAAGGCAGTTGCCATAGGGATGTACTTTGTGGCCTCCGGGGTATATACCTTGATAAATCATCCCCTCCCCATAGAAGGGAGCAAGAATGTGTACAAGTACCTCACAGAAGACATAGAAAAAGAGGTAGGCGGTAAATGGGCATTCGAACCGGATCCTGTTAAGGCAGCCCACAAGATGCTCAGACACATAGACAAAAAGAGAAAGGCTTTAAGACTTAAACCCATGATGTACAAGCAGGCTTTTAAACCGGAAGAATAAGGGGACAGTATATGGATAAAATTCTCGTAGTAAGAAGCGAAAGATGTATGGCATGCAAGACCTGCGTACTGGAATGCGCCGCAGCCCATTCCGAAGAGAAAACTCTCGAAAGCGCAGTAAATGCAGAGGAAATACGCTTTCCCCGTATAATACTCGAATACGAGGAGAGCGAAACTTTCCCCATCCACTGCAGGCATTGCAAGGATGCACCCTGCATTGCGGTTTGCCCCACTCAGGCCATGTCCAGACCCAACGAAGAGAGCCCGGTTATCCTCAACAGGGATAAATGCATAGGATGTAATGCCTGTATAATTGTGTGTCCCTTCGGGGTTATAAAACGCGATTCCGACGGGAAAACACTCACCAAGTGCGACCTCTGTTACGAGAGGCTTGAAGAGGGCAAAGATCCTGCATGTGCTGCCGGTTGTCCTACAGGGGCTATAAAATATGTGGAAGTTTCCGAACTTAACCTTGAAAAACGAAAAGAGAGTATTCGAAAATACAAGGTAAGTCTTGAGAAAGGATAAAATGTAACCATGGAACAAATCCAGGAGAAGGAAAAAACAGGCATAGATATAAAAGATATAAAAGGCATTTTGAAAAAATTCCATAATACTTCCGAATCCCTTATAGCCATCCTTCAGGAAATTCAAAAAACATTCAATTATATCCCTCAGGAATCGGTTTCCGAAACAGCAAAATACCTCGATATTCCACTGCATCAGGTTTATTCGGTGGCTACCTTCTACAAGGCGTTCTCATTAAAGCCCAAGGGGAGAAATATCATCCAGGTATGCATGGGGACCGCCTGTCATGTAAGGGGGGCTCAGCAAATTTTGGAGGAAATCGAAAGGCAGATAGGAATTAAAAGCGGGGATACCTCGGAGGACGGGGAGTTTTCCCTCGAAACCGTAAACTGTCTGGGGGCATGTGCCCTGGGTCCTATAATGGTAGTAAACGGGGAGTATCACGGAAATATGGTAACATCTAAAGTTTCGAGATTACTTAAAGAGTACAGTAAAAAATGAAAACAGCAACAGCAATAAAAAATATAGATGAGTTGTACGAGCTTAACAAGAAATACTCTCAAAGAAAAGAGAAATGGGAAAAGTCGGTTGCAATCTGTGCCGGTACAGGCTGTAGAGCCAATAAGGCCGTATCTCTCATATCAGCTTTTAAAGAAGAGTTTAAAAAGAAAAATATAGAAGAGAACATCGTACTAAAAGAAACCGGCTGCCATGGATTATGCGAAAAGGGGCCGCTGGTGGTGATAAGACCGGATAACATTTTCTACCAGCATGTAAAACCGGAAGATGTAATACAAATAGTAGATAAAACTATCCTCTCCGGCGAAATCATAGAGTCCCTGCTCTACGTACTTCCGGAAGATAAGAAACAGATCGTAAAAGAAGAGGAGATTCCATTCTATAAGTGGCAGAAGCGTCTTGTTTTTGGTCAGAACGGCCATATAGATCCCAGAAGCATAGAGGATTATTTCGGTGTAGATGGTTATTCGGCCCTGGCGAAAGTTCTTACAGAAATGACTCCGGAACAGGTAATCGAAGAGATAGAAAAATCGGGCTTAAGAGGCAGAGGGGGAGGCGGATTCCCCACCGGAAGGAAGTGGCGTTCTACCCGTAATGCAGAGGGTGATATAAAATATGTTATCTGCAATGCAGACGAGGGAGACCCCGGCGCCTATATGGACAGAAGCCTGCTGGAGGGTAATCCCCATTCTGTTATCGAGGGGATGATAATAGGAGCCTATGCCATCGGAGCAAATCAGGGGTATGTTTACGTGAGAAATGAATACCCGCTGGCGGTTGAAAACCTGCTCGTAGCCCTGGAGAAAGCCAGAGAGTACGGACTTTTAGGGGAGAATATCCTGGGCACAGACCTGTCCTTCGATATTAAAATCTCAAAGGGTGGGGGTGCTTTTGTGTGCGGGGAGTCTACAGCCCTCATGCTTTCCATAGAAGGCAAAGTTGGGGAGCCCAGAACAAAGCACATCCATACCTCCGAAAGCGGACTGTACGAACGGCCTACCAACCTCAACAATGTGGAGACATGGGCAAATGTACCCATAATCATCAACAGGGGAGCCGACTGGTACAGAAGTATCGGAACCGAAAACAGTAAGGGGACAAAAATATTTTCTCTGGTAGGCAAGGTTGTAAATACCGGTCTGGTTGAAGTCCCCATGGGAATAACACTAAAACAGATAATATTTGATATAGGCGGAGGCATTCCCGGAGGGAAGAAGTTCAAAGCCGTGCAGACAGGAGGCCCATCGGGAGGATGCATTCCCTCAGAGCTACTCGATATGCCCGTCGACTTCGATGAGCTTACCAGGGTTGGCTCAATGATGGGTTCGGGCGGCATGATAGTAATGGACGAAGATACCTGCATGGTGGATGTGGCCAGATACTTCTTATCTTTCCTGGTAGAGGAGTCGTGTGGTAAATGTACGCCCTGCAGAGACGGCAATTACCAGCTATACCAGATACTTAACCGTATCACCGAGGGTGAAGGTAAAGAGGGTGATATAGAGCTTTTAGAAGAGATTGCAGAAACTGTTCGGGATGCCTCTCTTTGTGCGCTTGGCAAGACGGCACCAAACCCGGTTTTAAGCACCATCCGTTATTTTCGTGATGAGTACGAGAAGCATATAACCGATAAGAAATGTCCTGCAGGGGTTTGTAAAAACCTTTTTAACTTTGCTATTTTAGAAGAGAAGTGTACCGGATGTATGCTGTGTCTGAAAAGATGTCCGCAGGATGCTATTGTAGGTGAAAGAAAACAACCCCATTCGATTATACAGGAGAAGTGTATCAAGTGTGGCATTTGTTTCGATGTGTGTCGTTACGATGCGGTTATAAAGGTGTAAGTGATGAAAAAAGAATCCGGAATTATTGAGATCGAAATTGATGGTAAAAAAACAAGGATGCCCGAAGGCAGTTCTGTTCTGGAAGCAGCAAAAGAACTTGGTATATACATTCCAACCCTATGTTTCCACGAGGCTCTGCCTCCACAGGGCTCATGCAGAGTCTGCATTGTCGAGCTAAGCATAGAAAAAAACGGAAAGAAGAGAAGCTGGCTGGATGCTTCCTGTGTTTATCCGGTTAGTGATGGATTAAAGGTTCTTACAAACTCGGAAAAAGTTATCCGTCAACGGCGCCTTATCCTTGAGCTTCTTCTTCTTAGAGCACCGGGCTCTGAGTCTCTGCACAAGCTTGCAGAGAAATACGGAGCCAGGACCGACAGGTTCGAGCCTCTCGATAAGGGAAAACCCGATTGTATTTTATGCGGATTGTGCTACCGGGTCTGTAATGAAATCATAGGAGCCCATGCAATTGGCTCGGCCTATCGGGGAGTGGAGAAAGAGGTTATAACCCCCCTTAATGTTGGAAGCTCCAACTGTATTGGATGCAGAGCCTGCGAATACGTCTGTCCCACAGGAGCAATAAAAATAAAAGAAACTGCTAAAGGGATCAAGTTCGAAAGAATGTTCGATTTCGAGATCACTATGATAGAATGCAAATCCTGCGGGAGACGATTTGTCTCATCACAGTATTTAAAAAGGTTAAACGGAAAATCAGGAGTAAGCGAAAAAATATACGAGTTATGCCCTGAATGCAGAAGGAAAAAGTTCAGGGTATCGAGTTATTAAATTATATAATAAGGAAACCAGGCAAGGAGGGTATTTAGAGATGTCTAAAATCATAGCAACCGCTGCAATTAGAGGCGCCCACAAGCTTGTAGGTCAGGCGGAAGTGGAGCTTCAGAAAGCAATAGATAAATACGGCAAGGAACATCCGGTTGATTATCCCAACACCGCATACTATCTGCCTATTATGTATCTTTTTCTGGGGCAGAAAGTTCAGAAGCTGGGAGACCTGGAGGAGAGTATGCAGGAGGCAAAAAAGCTTCTTGCAGATATCCCCTCGGATGAGCTCTGGCTTCCTTACCTGGGAGATACACTTGATTCGGGAGTGGCGACCCTCATTGCAGAGGAAACAATAGAGGCGCTTAAATATCTCGGAGAGCAAAACCCTGTACAAGGTATCTGGTTGGGTTTTACCCCCGACAACATCTTAAGGCTTCAGGGGATTAAACTGGTAGACGGCAGGATGCCGGGGTTTGCAGCAATAGTGGGCTGCACCAAAAAGAATGAGGATGCGGTTAAGCTGGTCAGAGGATTGCAGGAGAGAAACATACTTGTATTCATGGCCGGTCATACCAATGGCCGGGCGATTGCAGAACAACTGGCCGAGGAGAACATCGAAATGAACTGGGATACCTTCCTTGTACCCTACGGGAAGGAGATAACCGCAGCGGTACATGCCCTTAACTTTGCAGCTCGTTCTGCCATGACATTTGGAGGCATAGAGCCGGGTGATATGGATGCTGCCCGCAAGATTCTTCTATACAACAAGGACCGGGTGCACGCCTTTGTAATGGCTCTGGGAGCCGATAAGGCTGCAGAGGACAGCCAGCTTATCACCGACGACAAGTATGCTACAGCAGCAGGAGCGATCAACTTCGGATTCCCGGTTATAGCCGATGTAAAAATCCCCCAGATTCTTCCCACCGGAATATGCACCTACGAGCATGTGATCTCCGGGATAAGGCTCGAAGAGATAATAAGCAGAGCCATAGAGTTAAGAGGACTTACCATAAAGATAGAGAAAATACCAATTCCTGTACCCTATGGAGCCGGTTTCGAAGGCGAAAGGGTGCGAAAGGAGAACATGTACGTCCAGTTCGGTGGTAAATATACCGATGCCTTTGAGCTTCTGCGGATGAAACCCATGGAGGAAGTTGAAGACGGAAAGATAGAGGTAATCGGGCAGGAGATAGATGAAATGAAAGAAGGGGAAGCCTATCCCCTGGGTATAGTAGTTGAGGTTGCTGGAAGGGATTTCCAGGAAGATTTTGAAAGTGTGCTCGAACGAAGGATCCATGAGTTTATCTCCTGTGCCAACGGAATCTTCCACATGGGTCAGAGAAATATCATCTGGGTACGTATAAGTAAAGAGGCCCATGCAAAGGGCTTTAAGATCAAGCACTTCGGTGAGATTCTTCTTGCCCGAATGCATGAAGAGTTCTCCAAAATTGTAGATAGGGTACAGGTTAAGCTCTACACCGAAAAGGAAAAGGTTGCAAAACTTATAGAAGAGGCAAAAGAGGTTTACAGCCAGAGGGATGACAAGATCGGCGGAATGACAGACGAAGATGTAGATGAGTACTACTCATGCACCCTCTGTCAGTCCTATGCTCCCAACCATGTCTGTATAGTTACTCCGCAGAGGCTTGGGCTGTGCGGCGCCTATACATGGCTTGACTGCAAGGCTTCTCATCAGATCGACCCTCACGGGCCGAACGAGCCGGTTGCCAAGGGAGAGTGCCTCGATCCGGTAAAGGGGATGTGGAAGAACATAAACGACTACATAGAGGTTAAGTCCAACGGTAACCTCAAGCGGTTCAATGCCTACTCCATGATGGAAGACCCTATGACCTCCTGCGGCTGTTTCGAGTGCATTGCGGCCATTGTACCCGAAGCCAACGGAGTCATGATTGTAGACAGGGACTATACGGGCATGACTCCCGTTGGGATGACCTTCTCCACCCTTGCAGGTCAGATAGGAGGAGGAGTGCAGACTCCCGGATTTGTCGGAATAGGTAAACTCTACATAAGCAGTCCCAAGTTCATCTCCGCGGAGGGCGGACAGAAGCGGATCGTGTGGATGACCAAACAACTCAAAGAAGAGGTGGGTGACAGGCTTAAAGCCGAACTCGAAAGGCAGGGGATATCCGATCTGTTTGATAAAATCGCCACAGAGGAAGAAGCAGAAGATCCGGAAACCCTTCTTCAGTACCTGGAGAAGATAGGACATCCTGCTCTGCAGATGGAAGCGATTATGTAGAAGCACAAGTCCGATAGCCGGCACAGACAATGTCCAAGAGGGCTTGCGGTAAGATAGATCAATAGAAGCAAATATCCGTTCCAGCATGCGGTATGTGGAGTGGAAAATTAAATCCGTGATATAAGGAGTTGTGTTTATGGCTTTAACCGGAATGCAGATATACAAAAATCTTCCTAAAACAAACTGTAAGGATTGTGGTCTTCCTACCTGTATGGCTTTTGCAATGCAGGTGGCGGCAAAACAGCGCGCTCTCTCCGATTGTCCACATATAAGTGAAGAGGCTTCTGAGAGTCTTGCAGAAGCTTCGGCTCCTCCAATGAAGCTGATAAAGATCGGTATCGGAGAGAACAGCTACGAGATCGGGCAGGAGACCGTTATGTTTCGCCACGAGGAGAAGTTCCACAGACGCACCGGTATAGCGGTAAGGATACCATCTTCTCTTTCCGACGAGGAAGCAACAGCCCTCGTGGAAAAGATAAATAAGAGCGCGTGGGTCAGGGTAGGTGATACCATAAAGGTTTCCTTTTCTGCGGTTGAAGTGGACGGGGTGGATGATCCCGGAAAGAGGGCAAAACTTGTAGCCGAAAACAGCAAGGTACCGGTTATCCTTATTGGTAGGGATGCCGGAAAGATGAAATCCGCAGCAGAGACAATCAAACATAAAAATCCTCTACTTTACAGAGCCGAATCTTCCAATATCGATACCATGGCAGAACTGTCGGCAAGCACAAAACTGCCTCTGGCTGTGGGAGGCTCCAATCTGGAAGAACTGGCTGACCTTACTAACAAAGCCAGGGAGAAGGGTGCCGAAAACCTGATTCTCTCTTTTAAAACAGATAACCTGGGGGACACTCTCCGTTCACTTACCATAGCCAGAAGAGCAGCACTCAGACAGAGATTCAGGGAGTTCGGCTATCCTGCCATGACAGAGATAACGGCGGAACCTCTGGAAGAGGAGACGGTTCTGGGAGCGATTTATGCTGCCAAGTACAGCGCTATCGTCCTGATCAATGGTTCAGAGCCATGGGAGATTCTCCCTATACTTACCACCATCCAGGATGTTTACACCAATCCTCAGGTTCCAAATACTGTAGAAGCCAAGCTTTACGAAATCGGCAATGTAGCCGAAAACTCACCCGTAATGTTTACTACCAACTTCTCCTTAACTTATTTCAGCGTGGCAGGGGAAGTGGAGAGAAGCAAAGTCCCCGCTTATATATGTGTGGTGGATACAGAGGGACTCGGCGTGCTCAACGCATACGCAGGCGATAAGATTTCTGCAGAAAAGGTCGTTAAGACTCTGCAGGAACAAAAAGTAGTGGAGAAGGTAAAGCACAGGAAACTCATTATTCCGGGACTGCTTCCGATTTTCAGGGCAGAGATAGAAGATACATCCGAATGGGAAGAAGTGATAATAGGTCCTGAAAACGCCAGAGAGATTCCGGCTTTCCTTCAAAAAATGGCGAAACAATGATTTGAGGGAAAAAGTAGATGGACCAATGCAGGGTAGTCTTTCAGCCGCAAAACAAAACCGTTACCGTAAATAGGGGAACTACGCTACTGGAAGCAGCCCATGCAGCGGATATAACGATCAACAATATCTGCGGCGGGGATGGTATCTGCGGTCGCTGCAAGATGATCGTAAAAAACGGTAACATCAATGCAAAAGTCTCAGGAAAGCTTACCCGTGAAGAGATCCAGAAGAGTTATGTTCTTGCCTGCATGGCATACATACTTAGCGATCTCGAAGTAGAAATTCCGGAAGAGACCCTGGCTACCGAAAAGGTGGTCGCAGACACAGAAGCGGAGAGGTTCAGGGTTTTCCAGAAAAGACTGGCAGAAAGAGAAGGATTCACTTCCTCACCCCTGGTAACCAAAATATACCTTGAACTTGAAAAACCTACCCTGGAAAACAACACCTCCGATCATCAGAGGGTCAGCGACGAGGTAAAGAAAAAACTCAAATACCGCTCCATGCAGATGGGTCTTAAAATCCTGCGTACACTTCCCCAAATATTGCGTGAAAGCAATTACAGGGTTACGGCCACCGTTGGCTTAAGAAGGGACATAGCAGAAATAATGAATATCGAAGGTGGGAATTTTGAGAATAAAAACTACATGGTAGTGGTCGATATGGGTACAACTACCATAGTAGCACATCTTGTGGATGCGAATACAACCGATACACTGGATGCCAAGGCATGCTTCAATTCGGGTGGTATATACGGCCGGGAGGTAACCGGCAGAATGATCATGGCGGAGAAAAAGGGTGTGGAGGAGCTTCAAAGGCTCCTTGTTGAGGATATCAATAAACTAATAGAAGGGTTAGCTAAAGACAACAACATAAGCTTAAAGAACATAACGGCAGTTGTTTGTGCAGGGAACACCGCAATGGGTCATTTTCTTCTGGGTTTACCCACAGACTATATTCGACGTTCTCCCTATGTTCCTACCTCTACGGCACCACCTCCTTTAAGGGCTGCAGAAGTAGGTATTAAAATATGCCCAAGAGGTCTCCTATACTCACTTCCCGGAATTAGCGGCTGGGTAGGAAGCGATATTACTGCCGGGATACTGGCAACAGGCATGAGTGAAGCCGAGGAGCTATCCCTTTTGATAGATATAGGAACAAACGGGGAAATCATCATCGGAAACAAGGACTGGCTTATATCCTGCTCCGCTTCCGCTGGACCGGCATTGGAAGGTGCCAGTGTGGAGTGCGGGATGAGAGCGGAAAGAGGTGCCATAGAAAAGGTATACAGGGAAGGCGACGAGATAAAATATGTTACCATAGGGGACAAGCCACCGAGAGGTTTATGCGGTTCCGGTATCATAGACCTTGTAGCGGTACTTCTCGATGCGGGAATAATAAATCGTTCGGGTCTCTTTGTCTCCGACAGCTCCCATCGAATAGCAGAGGAAAACGGAATAAGGCGTTTTATTCTTGCAGAACGGGAAAGTTCAAATGGTAAAGAACCTATTTACATAACAGAATCAGATATAGAAAATATTATTACCGCAAAAGCGGCAATTTTTGCAGCTACCAAAATTCTTCTCGAAAGGTTGGAGTTAAAGTTCTCCGATATTATGCACTTTTATATCGCCGGAGCATTCGGAAATTACATCGATGTGGAGAATGCTGTTGCAATCGGCTTAATTCCCCCTATTCCGAGAGAGAGAATCAAGTTTGTAGGTAATACTTCCATAGAAGGTGCCAAAATGGTAGCATTTTATAAAGAAGCTTTCTATAAAATAGAGCATATCCGTGAGAATTGTACCTATTACGATCTCATGGGGGCAAACGACTTTGTTGAGGAGTTCCAGAAGGCACTCTTTCTCCCCCATACGGATATAGAGCTTTTCAGGAGGGGGCCTGCATGGCTAAGAGCATAGCCGTCTCCGGGAAGGGCGGTACAGGCAAGACAACCATCGCTGCTCTGCTGATTACCAGGCTGTGTAGGCTTGGACAAACTCCCGTACTCGCAATCGATGCAGACCCAGATTCGAATCTTGCCCCCCTTCTGGGTTTGAACTCAAGAAAATCAATAGGCGATCTCAGGGAGGAGATACTTCAGGAAATAAAAAACTTTCCTCCGGGAATGTCAAAACCTCAATATGTGGAGGCCGGGCTTCATCAAATAATAGAGGAAGCAGACGGATTCGACCTTATAACAATGGGTAGAGGAGAAGGGGCGGGCTGTTACTGCTCTCTTAACAACATGATAAGAAAGTTCTCCGATGATCTAACACCATCCTATTCCTGGGTTGTAATAGATAATGAGGCAGGGTTGGAGCATATAAGCAGAAGAACCACCTCTAATATAGACGCTCTTCTGATCGTTGTAAGCGATAACCCCCTTTCCCTTCATTCCGCAAAAAAAATTGAGGAAATTACCGACAGCCTTGATACCAGAATAAAGAACCGTTATCTGGTTGCCAACATGGTTCAGGACCATAGGCTTCCTGTAATCCACGATCGTCTTTCCGACATCGGTATTGAACTGCTTTGTGATATCCCCTTCGATCCTGAGCTGGAAGAGCTGATTTATAAGGGTGAGACGGTAAAAGAATTAAACAATTCTCCAATACTGGATCATATAGATGAAATCATAAACAAAGTAGGAGGTTTAAATGCAAATTCCTGATGTAAAAGAGAAATGGGTATCCCGAATAAACGAAGTTACAATAGGTGCTACCAGTGAGCAAGGTGGAACGAGGTCAAAGACAATAACGGTAGGCGGGCAGTCTACTCTTCCCTTTCTCTCATTCGAAGGGGAATCTCCCCATAAAACCGTAATTGCCGGCTATGTGGCGGATACACTCCCCAATTGGCCCGATGTTCTTAAAGATGCCATAGGTAAAGAGATAAACTCCCCTGTAGAGTGGGCGCAAAAGGCCGTTGAGGAGTTCGGAGTTGATCTGATAAGCCTTAGACTCATCGGTGCCGATCCGGCTGTAAAGGACAAATCTCCGGAAGAATGCTCAAAAGTCGTTCAGGATGTGTTAAAGGCTGTTGATGTACCGCTTATTATCTGGGGATGTGGTGATGATGAGAAAGACAATCATATTTTGCCAGAATGTTCGCAGGCTGCAAAGGGAGAAAACTGTCTTATCGGTTCGGCTAAAGAGACAAACTACATGACAATAGTAGCTCTCTGTAAAGCAGATAAACATAAGATTATCTCCGAGGCGCCTGTGGATATCAATATAGGAAAACAGGTCAACATTCTATTACAGGATGCAGGTTTCGATCTTAAAGATGTTGTAATGTTTCAGACAACCGCTGCACTGGGCTACGGATTCGACTACGTCTATACCATCCTGGAAAGGGCTAGAATAGCGGGGCTTAAAGGGGATAACCTCATGGCTATGCCCCAGATATGTGATGTAGGCGGTGAAGTATGGAGAGTTAAAGAAGCCGTTGCTGACGAGGACATTCTACCCGGCTGGGGTAAACTCTCGAAGCGCGGTCCGTTGTGGGAAGCAACCTGTGCAGGCGTATATATGCATGCAGGTGCGGATATTCTGGTGATGGCACATCCTGAAGCCATAAGTATTGTGAGAAAAATAATAGAAAAAACAGAATAAAGGAGAGCTTAAATGATATTAATCGGTGAAAGAATAAACGCAGGATTCAAAGATATCAAAGAAGCAATTGTAAATAAAGACGGGGATGTAATAAGAGAATGGGCGAGAAAACAGGCCGATGGTAAGGCCAGTTATATAGATGTTAATCTCGGTACTGCCTCCAACAAGGCCGAAGATCTATGCTGGATGATAGAACAGGTACAGAAGGAGGTGGATGTACCCATCTCCATAGATAACAATAAGCCTTCCATGCTCAAAGAGGCTATCCCTGTGTGCAAAAAACCACCCCTGGTTAACTCCACCACCGCAGTGGAGGAAAAGCTGGACGAGATTCTTCCAATAATAGCAGAACACGGGGCATCCATAATTGGGCTGGTTATGGATGAAGCGGGAAGTCCGAAAAGCGCAGATAAAAGAGTAGAAAATGCGGGCAAGATCGTTGCAAAAGCCATGGAGTACGACATAACACCGGATAGGCTTTACCTCGATCCCATAGTAATGCCTCTTAAATACATGCAGGATCAAGCCAAAGAGATTTTAAGTGCCGCAAACCAATTCCAGCTCTTCTCCGATCCTCCCTGTCATGTTGTCTGCGGGTTAAGCAACATCTCCAACGGTGCAAAGCATAAAAGACTCATAAACAGAACTTTTGCCGTTATGATGATAGCAAACGGGATGGATGCTGTAATATGTGATGTGCTTGATGAAGAACTTGTAAATGCTATTTTGACGGCAGAACTTGTCATGAACAAAGAAATATATGCAGACGCATATCTGGAGGCATTCAGAAAGTAAGGAGTATATAAGCTTATGGACAGATACTATTATTTCTCGGTTTTTCCTATAGAAGCGTTGATAGCTTCACAATTGGAGCCCGAGGAGTTTGCCACCTATATGGCTCTGGGTTCGGTTAAAGGTGCATCTGAGAGGATTATTTTTATCCAGGTAAAAGAAGAGTTCGGTGATTATTTTGACTGGCAATATGCAAGGGAGAAATGTATACCCCACGAAGACGGAGCGCCCAAACACACACTGTACCTTTCTGTTTACAGAACCCTTGAACACACCGACTTAAATGTTCTCGGTTCCATGTATCTTACAACAAGAGACGGACGATCTCTGGAACTTAAACCCGAAGAGTACTCTCCACCTGCCGAAGACAAGGGTTACTATCTTTACCAGGAACTCTGCCCCATCACTCCTCTTGTAGTGAGCACCTTGAAACCGAAAGAGTTTGCTGTGTTTATCACCAACCCGGATGCAAAAATTTTTGTACCCAAAATCGTTTTTGCGGATCTTAAGGTAATAGACTTCGACAATCCCGAGAAGACCGGGAACATAGGCGCACGCTACGACAGACATATAGAACATCTTAAATCATGCATATACGAAGTTAAGACTATTACGAATAAAATGACGAAAACTCTCGACCGATCACACGTAGAGCAGTTCGGTTACCAGATAATAAACCACGGTATCTATATAGGTGAGGGTGATAATATCATCCTGTACAAAATGAAAACCTTGGATGAACTGGATAAATACCACAGAGAGTGGGCTCGCTCTGCAGAGATTCTCCCTTAAAACTACCTCTCGGCTTGAGGTGCAGGGACTCCCATAAATACCCTTATCCTGTTAGAAGCCCAATTTCCGCCGGACTTATAACCTTTCCCACACCGCAGGAGATAAATCTATCCTTAAAGCAGGAGCTAAAAAGCTCCATCGCCTTTTTCCCCGTACAATGAGTAGGTGCTATTTTATCGACCAGCGGATCGAGAAAGGTAATCGTCTCTTCTACCTCCCGCTTCTTTTTATTGGAAAGGTGGAATCCGCCAACTGCAAGTAGGATTCTATTTCCAAAAAGTTCTTTTGCTTTTTTTACTATATTTTCTATCTTTGAGTGGGCGCAACCGGCTATTACGACAATTCCTTCATTAGTATTCAAAAGCATACTCTGCTCGGCAATTTTTATCCCTAAGTACTCACCTGCAAGTTCTCCGGTAGTGTAGACATTTTTGAGCAGCTCTTCTTCTCTTCTCACAATTACTATCTCCGCCTTTGAGACCTCTATCCTCTCTTTAATATCGTGGCAGAACGAATCCGGTATACAGACCCTTAGGCCCTTTTTCTTATTAGAGAGAATAGCAGATAATGCTCCGATATGATCACAGTGCCTGTGGGTAAGAAAAAGCATATCTATTTCTTTTGGTTTTATCTTAAGTTTTTCCATATTATGTTCAAGTATCATTATATCTGCACCCGTATCAACAAGAATCTTCCGTCCGGAAGCTTCCACAAGAATAGAAAAACCCCATCCAGGAAGCAGATTGCTCGAAGCCCTTGTATTGTCATAGAGTACGGTCAGTTTAATAGAATTGATGTCCACAACAGCTATCTCCTTTTTTCCTGTCTCAGCGTAAGTTTATAGAAATTATTGATAAATTACAACAGGACAGAGTGCCGATAATAAAATCTACACTTCAGTAATATCTGCCACACTGCCACCTTCTAAAAGGATAGAAATCACCAGAAAAATCGAGTATAATATGATTATGATTGATTCCTATTCTTTCGGCAGAATCACCGTAAGAGAGAAAACCTATACATCAGACGTAATCATCTACCCGGATAGGGTAGATGATTCATGGTGGCGGAAGGAAGGGCATAATCTTTCTCCGGAAGATCTTGAAGATATACTACAATTCAAACCGGATGTCCTTGTAATCGGAACCGGTAGCTATGGTGTTATGCGAGTACCGGAAAACCTTAAAAAAGCAATAAGGGACAGGAGCATAAAACTATTTGTGGATAAAACGGGTAATGTAGTAGAAATATACAATCAACTGGAGAAAAAGGAGAAAGTTGTCGCTGCCCTGCATCTAACCTGCTAAAATGGGGTCAGGTCTTGAAATTTGACAATTTATGATTATACTTACTTATGCTTTTATGGTTCCATGAAGATCGCGCTTTTAACCAAAATAAAGGCTCGTAGCGGGAGACCTGACACTTACAAGGAGGTTAAAGATGAGTGTAACTGAAAAACTTAAAGAACTCGGTATCTCTATTCCACAGGCACCCAAGCCTGTAGCTGCCTATGTCCCTGCCGTGACTTCCGGTGATATTCTTTATACATCCGGACAGGTACCTGTAACGGAGGGTAAACTCCAGTACGAAGGAAAGGTAGGAACCCAGGTAACTCTGGAGCAAGCCCGCACATCTGCAAGGATCTGTGCAATAAACTCCCTGGCTGCAGCGAAGAGTATACTGGGGGATCTCGATAAAATCGATAGAGTGCTTCAGGTTCACGGGTTCGTAAATGCAGCAGAAGGCTTTTACGATTTTGCCAAAGTCATAGATGGGGCTTCTTTATTCCTTAAAGAAATATTCGGTGAAGCAGGCGAACATGCCAGGTTTGCAGTAGGAGCCGCAGGACTTCCTCTTAACGCACCGGTAGAGATAGAAATTGTCTACAGGATAAAATAGGGGAAGTTACCTAGTAGGAGTACTTCCGCTGTATCGATTCTAAAACATTCGGTATGGATAAAAATACTCTTACAAGCTCAGGATCGAAATGTTTCCCGGCATTTTCTTTCAAGTAATTGATTACTCTCTCTTTAGGCCAGGGCTCTTTATAGGCTCTTTTCGAGAGAAGCGAATCAAAGACATCGGCAATAGCCACTATACGGGCACTCCAGTGTGTCTCCTTACCTTTTTTCCCGGGACCGAATCGAATATTTTTTAAACTCACTCTATCTATCTTTCCGGGGTACCCCTTGCCGTCCCATCGTTCATGATGATTAAGCGTTACTTCGGAGGCCAGATAATCCCACTGTGAATCGGTGTGTCTAAAAAGACGGCTGCCGTAAACTGTATGTAACTTTACCTGATTGATCTCCCCTGGTGAAAGGGAGGATTTTTTCTTAAGAATAATATCGCTCACAGCCACCTTACCTATATCGTGTATCATGGCTGCGGTCTTAAGAACTTCCCTCACTTTTCTTATTCTCGCTTGGGAAACACCCTTTAAAGTGGCCCACTTTTCGTACAACTCAACGGCATAAGCACCTACCCGTTTTGCATGTTGACTGGTTTCGTAGGGGTCTCTGAGTTCGGATATCTCTACCATCCGTAATACCATTTCCTTGCTGAGCCTCGACTTCTCAATTGCATTTGCGGCATGCCTGGCAAACTGATTCAGATATAGCTGATCTTTCCTTGAAAATGGTATCACATTGCCTGCAGGGTCCTTTGCATTTATAAGTTGCAGCACCCCCACTACCGTACCGCTCCCTGTCTTTAACGGAACAATTAACATTGACTGTGTATGATACGAGGTCTTCTGATCAAAATTCGGGTTGAAAGAGTAATCAACATTACTCTGAATGTCGTATACATCATCTATCAGCAGGCTTTCTCCTGTTGTAGCCACATATCCGGCGAGGGAGGTCTTATCCAGGGGCAGGTTTCTGCTGGAATATACATAGCGGGTCTCGGCCCTATCCAAGGTAAAGAGCGTATCGTTCTGAATAAAGCTGAAGTATAATCTTCCCTTTGACTTTAAATAGAGTGTACCTGCATCTGCATTAAGAAAGGTTCTTGCTTCGAGAAGAACATGTTCGAGTAATACATCAAGTTCCTGAATCCGATAAATCCATTCGATAATGTTAAAAAGACTTTCAACATTTCGAGCCCCTGATCCGAATGTTAGGTTTTTAAAATTCTCTTCCATGCACTATTAAATAATATACTCATTTGAGTCTCGATACAAGATAAATGAGAAAATAATGGTAATGTTTTCTTCCTGCTTTAATCCTGCAATGGATAATTGTAAGCAAGTTGACCTTAAGAAGTACTACCTACTAAAAGCTATTTCCCTCGGGCGTTATGGTGATTGTAACAGGCCGGCCGCCAAAAAATCTCATATAGATTCTGCAGTCCCAGAATGAGACGGGGTCGTATCCGTTCGTCTCCTTGTGTCAGTATTCGTAGAGTTTCTTCGTGAGTGAATGCTTTACGATAACTTCTTTACTTTAACCACTCTTCAGGCATATCAATAAAAAGGGTATTATTCTCTCTGTCTGCAATCCTGACAAAGAAAATCTCGTTACCTGAGATATTTTTCTCCATATTATTTTTTTTAATAAATCTAAACCCACGGTCTGGTGTGCAGACAGCCGCGCGCACCCCCAAAGGTTCACAGAAGTCTAAATCGCATTTCTTCCTGAATCTCATTCTTTAAAAATGTATCCAGAATAAAGTAGATTATAACAAAAAGGGATACTGAGATCAGAAAAAAACTCCTGTAAACAAAAAGGCAAGCTTAAAATTTGTAGAACGGGTAATTATTTTAAGACTTCCGAAGGGCATACCCAACTCCCCGAATGGTATGAATAAGCTTAACAACGAATCCCCTATCGATTTTATTTCGTAACCGGTGTATCAACACATCTACAATATTTGTTTGAGGGTCAAAGTGATAGTCCCAGACATGCTCCAGTACCATTGTCTTTGATAGTACCACTCTCTTGTTTCGCATCAAATATTCAAGAAGGGAAAACTCCCGAACATTTAATTCTATTTCCTTCCTCCCTTAGATGACTTTCCTGGTCATCAAGTTCATGGTAAGGTCTGCAACTTCAAGCTCGGTAGTTGCAAAAGGTTTCATACCGGCACGCCTTATTAAAGCCTGCATTCTTGCCAGGAGCTCTGAAAAAGAAAACGGCTTGGTTATATAGTCGTCCCCACCTTTTTGTAATCCTGTTATCCTGTCATCAACCGATCTTTTTGCACTTAGAATAAGAACAGGAGTATGATTGTTTTTTCTCCTTATATTTTCGATTAAAGTGAGCCCGTCCATCTGGGGAAGCATAAGATCAATGATTGCGACATCGTAGAAAGTCGAAAGGATCATTCCCAGACCATCCTCTGCGCACGTAACGGAGTCAACGGCAAAACCTGCCTGTTTCAGTCCCTTTTCGAGGAAGGAGGCAATCAGCTCATCATCTTCTACAATCAAAATCCTCATTAATTTATTCCGCCGAAAATTCAATTTTTACCATTTGTAGATATCCTAAAACGGGATATGCTGACTCCTATATTACTAAAAAATAAAAATAATTTCTTTCAGTTATCTTAAAGAAAGATTAAATATCTGTAATGTTCGGGAAATACTCCTGTAAGAATTGGGTGGTATTTTAAGCTTAAAAAAAGAAGGGAAAAAGAGATGAGCCTGCAGAAGCTTTTCGTTCCAAGAGAATCTAAAATAATTCTTTTAAGTTTAGGCATTTCGACCATTTGTATTTTCCTTCTCACATACTGGAGTCATACGGATATAAAAAAACTAGATAGTAAGTCCTATGAGATCGGGATAAAGCGTTACAGGGAAGAGCTGCTTGTATCGGAGCTGGAAAACGCTTTTTTTGAGATGGAAAATGCATTCAAGGATTTCCTGTTTACAGGAGAGGATGTATATCTGCAGAAACTGGATGAAGAGAAGAGAAAATTCAAGGATATACACAGAAGCATTGAAAGCGGATTTCCCGACGACGCTTTGCTCATGAATAAACTTACCGAATGTAATTCTGTTGAACAAAAATGGTACAAAAATACAGCACTTCCCCAAATCCAGGCTTCACGAAGACTCACCGGAACAAATATGGATATCAGGGATTTTAGAAAAATATTTGTATTTGCAAAGAATATAGAGGGGAGAGATATCATCAATAGTTTCGATTCAAAAATCGGAGAGATCGAAAAAACTCGAAGGACGAAGAGAGAAAGATGTCAGGCAAATAGAAATAATGAACCGGAGAATAATGATCAGGTCATGGGTTTCCGTTTTTTTGTTGATCCTGATTATCTGGCTTCTGGAAACAATTGCCTTTTGCGGAATGAGGGCGTTGGAGGAAACGAAAGAAAGACTGGCTTCAGATGAGATTAAATTAAAAACTATGGTTGATGA
>Ga0180301_10000391_pt1 | contig 33979 bp, 38 predicted proteins | sample GuaBasSediGuay16_FD_121797 | JGI IMG/M metagenome (GOLD analysis project Ga0180301, IMG submission 121797) | Subseafloor sediment microbial communities from Guaymas Basin, Gulf of California, Mexico - Guay16, Core 4569-2, 12-15 cm | ecosystem: Environmental > Aquatic > Marine > Hydrothermal... | reverse complement strand
CCCAGATACCATAGTAGAAGAAGCCCTCCGATTTCTAGACTTTATTATTGAAAAGGACCATGAACTGCCTAGAGCCTTCTTCTTTGCGGTGTTTCCAAAGGATTACACTGATGTTGTTAGCCTCCTGCTTGGAGGTGCTTCATCAATTAAAATACCGCAGGAGGATGGTGAGACGGAAATTAGAGGAGGATTTGGGGAGGCCATTCTAATAAAGGGAGAGAAGTTTATTCGAAGACTCAGGGATGGAGAAGAATTAACAATAAGTGACATTAAACTCAAGGTTTTCTCTAAATCATGCTACGAGGCAATTAACAGGCCCCTAAAAACCCTTATAACGGCAGGTCTCATAGCCCAAAGAAGGAAGGGCAGTATTTTACTTACCGAAAAGATACAAGAATATATTTTTAAACGTTTACCTTCGCCTTTTAAGGCTTTTTAGCCCCGTTTAAATACACTATCTTAGAAAAATGTTTTATCGAAAAATGTTACTATTAAATAAGGTTTAATGTATATGGATAGGGAAAATGGAACACGGTTAGGCTTTAGAAACGTTGTGGCTCTTGGCTTTGTTAGCCTTTTTACAGACGCTTCCTCCGAGATGGTCTTTGGAGTCCTACCACTTTTCATAGTGAAGGAACTTCGTGGTGGAGCAATGGTGTTGGGGATTATAGATGGCATGGCCGAGCTCGCCAACTACTTTCTTCGGGTATTTTCGGGATTCATTTCTGATGTCATAGGTAAGAGAAAGCTGTTGATATTTACTGGCTACTTTATTTCCAACATGGCTAAGCCGTTTTTCTCGCTGACTCGAAACTGGCTCGACGTGCTCGCCGTAAGACTAATAGACAGGCTGGGTAAAGGCGTTAGAACAGCGCCTAGGGATGCGCTTATAAGCGAGTCGATACATTCGGGAAAAATGGGTATGGCCTTCGGCATTCATAGAACCCTCGATCAAATCGGCGCTATACTCGGCCCAGCATTAGCCTTCCTCTTGTTACCGTTTGTAGGCTATAGAGGGGTCTTCGCAGTCTCCCTTATACCTGGGCTTCTAGCGCTCATCGTTCTCCTAATAATGGTTAAAGAGCCCCGTGGAAAAGCTATTTCAGCTATCTCGGTGTTTAAACAAATTCGATATGCAGTAACGGGGGATTACCTTAGAGCTATTATACCCATAGCTATATTCTCGCTCGGCGTCTATAGTTTCTCCTTTATACTGGTTAAGGGTAGCAATCTGGGGGTTTCCGATGCTTTCATACCGCTACTATATGCTTTAATTAATGTGACACATACCTTGGTGGGGGTGCCTGCAGGCATATTGTCAGATAGGATAGGAAAAGGGAAGGTGCTTCTAATGGGCTACTTCGCCTTTATGTTAACAAGTCTCTTCTCAACCATGGCTTATGGAAACCCCCTTTATGCAGCAGTGATAGCCCTGATATATGGTGTATATGTAGGGGTGGCTGAAACCATTCAGAGAGCCTTAGTAGCTGAGTACGCACCCCCCTCAATAAGGGGTGCTGCGTATAGCTTCTATTACCTGGTTATAGGTTTATGTCTCCTGGTTTCCAACATCGTATTCGGCATACTCTGGGATGTTTATGGGCCAGGAATAGCGTTTACCTATAGCTCAGTCACAGCATTAATAGCTATGGTTGCCACGACCATGTTATTGGGAAAGAGAAAAGCGGCTTAACATCCTACTTTATAATAATATTTTGTTTAACGACTGACAAGGATATACTTGTTTGAGCATGGTGAAGATGAAAGATATATTTCAGCTAAATTATTTAAAGCTTTTAGCTAGTTTTTCGTTACCCTCTTTATCCAGGGTATGTTGTCAAAATGTTTATCGAAACTATATATTTCCTTGATACCATTGGTAGTACATAGAGTTACTGCTACAGCGTCGTTAGGACTTACATTGTATTTTTCCGCAATAATTAGAGCCTCCTCATAGTTCTCTCTTGTCACACCTAATATTGTTAGATTATCCATCGACAAGAATGTTTCAAGGACGGCTAAGGCTTTTTCTAATCCTAGACGGCTTTCAACCATGTTGAGTATCTCCGAGAGATGGATAGTCGATGTCACCATTTCCTCCCCCTCCTCAAGAGAGCTTATTATAGCCTTTGCCTCGTCCTTTATCGCCTTCTCTCTCCGAGTTAACTCTTTTCTAGGCTTCAGAATAGCGTAGAGATAAACCGAGGAATCAAGAAACCTAGCCATATATGGCCCTCCTTACCTTATGCACGTCTTCAAAATCTTCGACATCAACCTCTATGGAATCAAACAGTCCTGAAAGTTTAATCCTCTTCTTCAAAGGTCTTACAATCACGTCGCCTTTAGGTGTCCTTATGAGAAGGACTTTCCCCTCCCAATCCCTTCTCCATTTTGAGGGAATAGATATCCTACCCATTTTATCAATATATCTAATAACAACCTCCATACTACCAATTATTATTAATTTCCCATATAAAAGTTTTCAGGCAAAGAACACTATAATTGGTCGATATAAAATCTACTGGAATTTTAACTCTATTCAACAGAATGCTACTATAGCGGTTATCGGCCCATTTTCACCTTGTCGGTGCCCACGTGAACTACTTAAAGTAGGTAAAGGGTACTTTGTTTGTAATGTACATTTGTTTTAATTGAAAACTTTAAACCTAAAATTATTATTTAACCTCTTGTCTTCAATGATTACTAAAAGTGTGATAAAATGCGCCTCGCTACAGTAATGTCAGCGGTTACCCAGAATATAAGTGAGTTTAGTAGATCTTTCAAACAGTCTTTATTCTCATTAATCTTCGATGTTTTAGGCATATTCGCGGGTCTCCTTATAGCGTTTCAATACCAGGCTTTAGGGGGAATACCATGGGCGTTCATGCTTTATCCTGGTATCCTCAGCGTAAGGGGGGTTATAAACGGAATATTCAGTGGGAAAATGAGTACAGGCCTACATATGGGTACGATTAAACCTAGCTTCACGGGAAACACAGTGTATTTTAAATCTATTTACAGTGCAATGAGCGTGTTAACTCTCATCGGAGGATTTTTCACAGGGCTTATGATCTCCCTTCTAAGCATCATACAAATACATTATGCAAACTCTCTCTACATACTCTTGGCGGCTACGGCCTCCCTGGCCTCCTCCTTCGCAGTAATATCCCCCTTAACCGTATTCGTATCCATTATTTCATATAAACTTGGCTTGGACCCGGATTACGTCGTCTATCCTGTTATGTCAACTGTAGCCGATATTCTGGCTACCCTTTGTTATGTTGCCATAATTCAAACAGTCCTCACAACGGGTTTTCTACCATTAATTTTAGTCAACACAATCTACATTATTGCAATTACAATAATAGGTAAAAAATTCTGGGACGAACGAGCATTCCAAGAAACTATACAGGAATCCTTCATAACAATACTAATAGTCACAATAATCGTGATGGTTACAGGCTCATTCCTACAGGAGATAAGCAACAGGATAGGTCGATTCGATGAACTCTACATCATATATCCTTCTCTAATAGACACCGTCGGAGACACCGGCTCCATAGTGGGATCCATGGTGACCACGAGACTGGCTTTAGGAACCCTAAAACCATACATCACTTCACTCAAGAAACTGGGAATGGAGGTGGCTGGGTGCTGGACAGCCTCCCTGACAATTTTTACGTTAATGTCGGTAACAGCAGTAGTTTTCACCGGAAACCACGCAACCTTCGGTACTCTAACCCAGATAACCGTAACATCAAATCTGATCTCAGTACCTCTCATCATATCCTTATCCTATATTATCGCCATCAAAACCTACAAAAAAGGACTCGACCCAGACAACTTCGTAAACCCCATTGAAAGCACCCTCGCCGACATGATCACGACATCAGCCATCTATCTTGCAGCTTTAATTGCAGGTATATAAATTATTTTACGTGAATAGTACAAGTACAAAGATTTTTAAACTTTTCGATTTTTAATAAATAAAAAATAAATTTATTATTTTTAGCTAGTATTTTTATCAACTATTTTTAAGACACAAGTTACATCTTTACTTATCGATGCACGTGCATCCTGATACTCTTCGGAGGCTTGGGGAGCAATTATACCTGGAGAACTTAGAGGAACTAGGTTATAAACTATGGTACTTGCCCTACATCTGTAAACATAAGTAAAGGTGTCTCCCACCGAAACATTAGATGTATCTTCTACTTTAAGTTTAACATAAAAGTATCCTCCTGCTTGCGCTATGTTATATTTCGACCAACCTAACGTTGCATATACTCGGTGTCTGAGGAACTTAAGATTCCCTGAAATATCGCAAAGGCTACCGATACAGCAAGTCCTAAACCTCATGAATTGCGCTAGCAGCAAATTCAAATAGGATTGCAAATCCCTCTAGAGACCGTCCAGACCCAGCTTCAAAACCGGATTCATCGTAGTTTATATCGACTGATAAGTCAGCATTAGGGCCAGCACTAACCTTAGATACCGAAAGGGTAAATGATACTGTTCTACCGTAATGTTTATCAAGTATACCTACCATTTTTAGGTGAACTACTGGCCATACACTAGCTTTTATTGTGGTAATGTTGGCCTCAGCGTAGTATCCTACATAAAAATCTATTCCAAAACCAGTATCTTCAAGAACTAGACCCTCTATTGTTGATAGATTTGTTGCATCTTTGATATGTTTGTAGAATATTTGGTACCATGGATCCGCGTAAATTAGGAATACTCGACCAGTGGACACCAATATCAAGGTTACAATCAGCAAAAATAATATTATTTTTCTCATAGGTAATATTTATTAACTAAGGTGTATATATAAAATATTGGTGATAGCAGTGAAATATAAGAAATTGATATGGTTTATAGTGATAATTCTCCTACTCTCCTTCTTGTATTCCCTAAATGAAACTTTAAAGTATCCTTTGAAGGCAGAATATGACGTAGAATGGGTTAGATATTTTGACCCTACGTTTATACCTGTTCCCCACTACTATGCGGTAGGGTTTGTGTACCCGGCATATGCCTTTTTCTCTGAAGACTTTTTCGTAGTTTGCGGCTCTTTTTGGAACCTAACATCAAAGAGATTCAACGGGTTCGTGGCGGTTCTCAAATATGATGGAGAAGTTGTTTTCTACAGGCTTTTTAAAAACTTATCGTGGACCATTGGCCCAGTGGTAGTCAACAAAACCATATTCTTTACTGCGATAGGGAAGGATGCATATTATGCATTATACATGCTTGATATAGATAAGAGAGAACTAAAGTTTTTAAAAGAAATACCGTATGCTTTTGTCTTTACACTAAACGATACTCTGCTTGCATTACATAACAATACTTCTATAGTTACACTTGACGGAAAGGTGATAATAAACGGCTTCAAAAACTTAAGGCTTGCTTTCTATGTCTACGATAATAGGTTTTTCTGTACTGATGGAAAGTACATTTACATAGTAAATCCTGGCGTCAAGGTAATTAACATCACGGATTACATGGAGGGGATTAGGTACGAGGGTATAGTACGTTTAAAAATAATAGAAGGATGCGCATATCTCCTAGGGCTTGGCGAAGGAGAACACGCGTATTCTCCCGCCATAATACTGAAGATTAATTTAAGTGATGGAAGGTTAGTCTGGAGGAAGGTGATAAGCTACCCTAAAACCTGCTTTTCTCCCCAGAGCATCGAGAAGGTCGGAGATAAACTATATATCGGAATCGTTCATCAAACTGATATAGATCCTGGCACTGTATTTGCACCTGATGTTTATTATGGTCTCATCCTGGTTTTAGATGACTCTAATGGGGAGTTACTTTGGTACTATAATGTTGGACGCTTATACAAGGAAATACCTAGAGAGGCCTTTGTATCTCCTCAGTTTGTACCAATGTACTTAAAGCACTTGAATGGCAACGACTTCATAATGGTTGCCGTGGTTAACATGATCCAGGTGGGAGCCTATAGGCTAAAGCTTCACACACCTAATGAAATGTATAAGATAGGATACTATGGAAGAATATTCCTAGACTACTTTTACAAGACTGCGCTCACACTCTTCTTTATAGGAGCGATACTATATCTCATCTACCTTGCGTTAACAAAAAAGAGTACGGAAGAATCTATTCTTCAGGTTAGCGAGGAACAGGGCCGGTAGCCTCTTATAAATTTGTAAAGAGTGTACAGTAATTTTAATAACTGGTTGGCTTATCTTATAGTCTAATGATAATCGATTTTCATTTCCATCCCTATTGTGTTAAAGAGGCTTGGCCACCCGATACAAATCCATCAACGGTTCTAAAATACTTGGGTTTAGAACCTAAGTTACAGTCCCTTGAAATACTCTTAACCAGATTAAGGGATCGTGGTCTCAGGAGGGCTGTTCTACTTCCTGTAAATGTGCTTTCATATAGGGGGTTTACAGCAGTAAGCAACGAGCATGTTAAACGGCTTGTTGATGCTTCTGAAGGGTTTTTTATAGGGTTTGGAAGCATAGACCCCAACGATACTAGGAAGGCTTTAAGGGAGATAGATAGAGCCGTCGAAGACTTGGGTTTAAGAGGATTTAAGTTGCATCCCCCTCTGCAAGGCTTTGACCCCAGTAGCCCTTCAATGTATCCTGTCTACGAGAGAATAGCTGAACACAGTGTCCCCATAGTATTCCATACAGGTTATACACGTGTAATCGGGGCAAGTGTTTACTCGGCATGCCCCAGAGTATTAGAGCCGGTGGCCAAGAGTTTCCCCGACCTAGTGATAGTGCTGGCACATGCGGGATGGCCGTGGATCGAAGACTCAATAGCATTAGCCCTAAAATACCCGAACGTGTATATTGATATTTCACCTCCCTTCAAGGGGTGTACAAAGAGCTTCCTTAAAGGAGTTTTAAACGGTTTGGGAGGAATCCTACTCCATAAACCATTGTCCTATAAAGTTCTTTTTGGATCAAACTGGCCGATAGAGGACCCTATAAAAACCTTAAGAATTCTCGACGCGCTTATAGAAGACAAGGAAGTTAAGGGAAACATACTGTCAGGCAACGCTGTAGCGGTACTTAAGGATCCCTCATTAGTGTAGCTGAAAACAAGGGTATATAAATTATGAGTTAGTTAATATTCTGGGATCTGTAAAGGTGCTAGAAAGGATCTTTGGTAAATCCCTGAGAATCCTAGTGATTGAACTGTTTCTCTGCAACCCGGACAGCCTATTTAATCTCAGCGAAATAGCCAGGAGACTTGGAAAAAACCCTGGAAGTATCTATCGTATATTACCGTATTTAGTAGAGTACGGTATCATAGAAGAAGTGAATGTAAGTCACAGCAGAAAGGCTTACCGCCTTAAAAAGGACAGCCCCATTGTGGCAGAACTATCCAACTTCTACAAAAAAATCAGCAAATTACTGGCTTCCTCCCCCTAATCTCAAACACACATAAATCATCTCCTTGTGCTAGACACTTAGTTTCTTTTACCATAACGTCCGACTTGAAAGCACCCTCGATAATTGCAGCAAGATAACCTGCAATATTATGGCATACGGTTTTACCCAACCCTTGAAAAATCTCAGCCATATAGGAATTTTTAATAAGAACCTTTCCCTCAAGCCTAACTGGATCAAAATTCCATTCAATAACCTTAAAGGCTCCCATATATTCATAAATCTCAAGGAGCTTGTCTACAAGTTTTTTAGGGTCGTTACTTGTACGAAATTTCTGTAACCTAAGTTTACCTATCCTATAGCCTCTTTCATACTCTAAAGAGAAAAGATCATCACCTAGTATCTCATAATATGTGTTGAAAAGCTCCTTAATGTTACTAAAGCATACTATAATACACCGTTCACCCGTCATCCTATTCAGGATGGTGGCATCGTCTCTCTTTTCGAAGATTTTCTTCATGCTTTATACCGTTAAATTTTATTACCCTTTTGGTATAAAAATTTATAATTAGGTGAAGCTAAAAACGGATTACATGCTTGGTAACCTTACTGGTAGACGGCCTTCTGGAACCGTCTTCTCGGTTAAATGCTCGAGCAAGGCCTTAATTGAAGTAGGATGAACTGTGTATATCGCCAGTTTTGGTGCATCAATTTTAACATGTGTTAAATCATATGGCTCTCTTCCAGCAGCAACAACCAAGTTTAGGGCTACTTCGCCTATTTTTTCCACCAATTTTAGTTGACCCCTGTATCTCTGCGCCTTAGCTAGTATGAGTAATATATTACGGTACGCGAATCTTTCCGAGAGTTCTTTAATCTCATGTTCCGAGGGATTCGTCTCATAGTAACATACTTCAAGCCCGCTGATTAGTTCACTAACTTCCTCCTTGATTTCCTCTTCAACAGGGGTATATACACCCATTTTCGGTATCAAGACAACTGGTTCATCAAACCCTTTAGGCAGGGTTCCATGCACCAGCGTAACAGCCCGCTTAGTTACAGCATAAGAAACAGCGGTGTGTTCCCTGCTCCTTAAACCATCTAAACTATCTTGATTCCATGGAAACCTCTCCCTGAATCCTTGTATTTTTAAGTATATTTCTTTAAGTCTTTTGGTGGAAATTAAACCCTTCTTCACGCCCTCAACTATAGATTCTTTTAACTCATATTGTAGATCCAGTGAATGCGAGGATAACAGGAGATCCACCCCTGCGTTAATGGCTTTGATAGCAACGTCTTTTGGTTCATAGTTGTCGGAGATAGCTTTCATTTCAAGGGCATCGGTCATGATTAAACCTTTAAAGCCCAGCTCCTTCTTTAGGACGTCTATTATAGGCTTCGAAAATGTTGCAGGTGTCCTCGAGTCGTCTATCTTGGGCACCGATATATGGGCTAACATTATGGAGCTTACATCCGCTTCAACCGCTCTGCGAAACGGTATTAACTCTCGATTTCGAAGGGTGTTTAAATCCACATCCAGTATGGGTAGCGCGTAGTGTGAATCAACGTTTACCCCGCCGTGGCCTGGAAAATGTTTGCCTACAGCCCCTACCCCCTCCTCCTGAAAAGCCTTAATGTAGGTTTCACCATATTCAGCCACCACTCTAGGATCATCCCCAAAGGAACGTACTCCTATTACAGGGTTATCGGGGTCGGTGTTTATGTCTAGAACTGGAGCTAGGTTGAGGTTAACCCCCACTATTTTAAGTTCCCTTGAAATTACTTTAGCTAGTTTATACGCAAGCTTCTTCGATCCTGTAGCTGCCACACACATTTGACTAGGGATGAATGTGAACCCCTTAGTGAATCTAAGTACAGGCCATCCCTCTTGATCGGCTGAGACGACCAACTCTGGTATACCTATACTTTTCGCCTCATCCTGAAAATCCTTTATCAGGTTACAGACCTGCCTAGGATTCTCCACATTTCTGGCAAAAAGTATTATTCCTGAGGGCTTTAGGTCGCGAAGCATCTCTAAGTGTTTGTCATCAAACTGTTTCCCCTCAAAACCCACCATTAACGTCTGTCCGGCAATTAAATCAATGTCCATAGCCTGTCACCCCTTTAGGTCACGAGCGAGGACACGATTATGTTGTGTAGTTTAGGTCTATCCTTTATTATAGCGCGGTTTTCTCTTCCATAGTGAACCCTGTTTGTGAGGAATATGATGAAGAGATCTAGTTCAGGGTCGATCCAGAGAGATGTTCCGGTGAAGCCCGTATGTCCGTAGGCTTTTTCAGATAAAAGATCCCCGCCAGAACTATAGGCCCCCTTTACCCTCATGCCCCAGCCTAAAGCCCTTCTTCCAGAGTCTGTTCTTGCATGTTCACTAGTCATAACTTCGACTGTTCGTGAACCTAAAATTCTAACGCCATCATAGACTCCCTTGTTAAGCATCATTTGAGCGAATTTAGCTAGATCGAAGGCTGTTGAAAAGAGTCCTGCATGGCCAGCCACGCCTCCCATGGAATAGGCGTTCTCGTCATGTACTTCACCCCAGATAATTCTACCCCTATACTTACATTGCTCTGTGGCAGCCGTTTTCTCCTTTAGCTCGCCTGGTGGATTATACATTGTATTCTTTAGGTCTAGTGGCTGAAACAGTTCCTTTCGGGCCACTTCATCCAGCCTCTTGCCTTTTACGCGCTCTATCAGTAGCCCTAGAAGTATGAAGCCTATGTCGCTATAAACTATCTTTTCGCCTGGCTTAAAGAGCGGGGCCGTTAAATGCGACGAAAAAATATATTTGAAAACCTCTTCCCTTGAGTTACAAAGCGAAAAGAAGGGTAGCCAAGGCGGTAGACCCGAGGTATGTGTAAGTAAATGTACTATCTTTATCTGTTCTTTGCCAAAACCCTTAAACTCCGGTATGTAGTCTACGAGGGGGTCTGAAAGGGATACTAGTCCATCTTCCACAAGCTTCATGGTTAAAGTAGTTGTTGAAACTACTTTAGTGACTGATGCCAGATCAAAGATTGTATCCTTTTCCATTGGTTTTTCCACAGGCTTTACCACTCTTTTTCCAAAAGCCTTATGATATACTATAACACCTTTACGAGCAACAAGCAGTACGGCGCCTGGAAAGTGTTTCTCCTTGATAGCTTTTTTTATAAAAGCATCAACACGTGACAACCTATTTGGGTCGAAACCTGCCTTCTCCGGATCTCCGTATCTCAGGATACCCATAATGGTTTCGCCACTTAAACATTAGCCTTACACCTAATATAGCTGTTTATCTAGTTTTTTACCGTGGAGAATATGTATAGAAAAGCATCCTTAATGTTTTTACCTCTAATTATCTTTACGCTAGTAGTTCAACAAAACATCTACACCGCTGGAGGCTCAGCCGATATCGACATGAGGAGCATAGGAATACTTATCTGCAGCGATGTCTATGGAGTGGGCAATTATACTCTGAAAGTTAACCCAATATTCAGCCCGGGAGAAAAGGTTTACATATACACTGAAATCACTCTTTCGAGCCCTTCTGGTAGTAATTTCACCTATCTTTTGAACTGGCATATCATAATATATGATCCGTTGGGAGCACTTATATCCGAGGATTCCAATAGTATAGGTCCTAAAGTAGCCCAAGGATATATAACATATGCTTTATGGTACTTCCTAGATTTCGATAGAGAAGACCTTGAAGGCCCTTATCTCATCATCTTAGAGGCCACTGAAGCGTACAGTGGAAAAAGAATCGTAGAGAAGGGGTTCTTTTACCTTTATAATGCAACTCCCCTGAAAGTGCTATTAAACCTCAACGTGACACTTGTATTCGAAAATCGAGGATATTCACTTGGATTCATTGACCAGCTTAAGCTAGCATTAGCTATAAGTGTACCGCCATTCCAGATCCTACTTACTGAACCTGAATTATCTCCAGAACCTACACGAGTGATCGTGGATCAATATGGCAACCAGTATGCAGCCTATTCAACTTTAATTATACCTACAGGAGGAAGAACTGAAGTTAAAGCAAGATATCGCATTTTATTGAACTGGACATACCGTCCTGACCCGGGACTCACTTTCAGTAGTTTAACGCTCATCCATCCCTATATGAAAAGTTACATAACCCCCTGTAGGTTCATCGAATCGAATTCAAGCGATGTTGTGGATCTAGCGGAAAAAATGAAGGATGCAGTAACCAGTCCCTACGAGGTATCCAAAGAGATATCTAAATTTTTAGGAATGACCATTAAATACGATGAAAACATTGGAGATGACAAGGGGGCTCTTTGGACTCTGAGAAACAAAAGAGGAAAATGCACCCAGTTTGCACGTTTGTTTGTCGCTCTTGAAAGAGCACTAGGCATACCTTCGCAACTAGTCTTCGGACTGAGGTTAGATCCTATAATGAATACGCTTATTGAAGTAGGCGAGGAAAAAGCACATGCATGGGCTGAATTCTATCTTCCCGGAATCGGATGGATACAGGCGGAACCGCAGGGGGGTGGTGTCGTCTTCGGTAGGAATCCCCCAGGACCCTTCTACATAACTTTTGTACGAACACCCTGCGAAGAAAATACTACAGCATCCTTATACTTCTTCGTTGCAAGAGGCACCATAAAGACTGTGCTGAAGATAAGTTACTTAGCTACCCCCTATACGCCTAAACACAAACATAGTTTGAAGCTAACCTCCGATAAGAAAATATACTATGTGGGTGATTCCGCCCTAATTCAAGGCAGTTTATCCCCTGAATCCAGTAAAGGCCTCTACATGATCTACGTTTTCCCACCCTGGGGTGGCGTCAAAACCATGATCGTAGACCCTGCTAAAGAGGGATTAAAAATTACCGTAGAACTCCAGGAGACAGGAACATGGGGAATAAAGGCTGTTTGGAGCGGTACCCTGAACGACCTTCCTTCAGAAAGTAATAAACTCGTCTTAAAGGTCTCTAAGCATGTCTCATACATCTTTTTCGACATGAAGACACAACTTGACCTAGGTGACCCCATTATTGTTAAGGGGGCCCTAAACCCTCCCCTGAAGGGGGTTCCATTAAAAATAGTGTTAAAAGACCCCCTAGGCAACATCCACACCTTTACGATAACAACCAGCTCCGACGGCGGGTTTGAGGTGCCATTAGGATATGCCTCTATACCAGGTGAATGGACCGTAGAGGTTAGCTGGGAGGGAAACGACAAATACCTTCCTTCAACAAACTCGATTACCATAAAAGTTGGCTTCGCAAGGGCCTTTATGGCCTTAGCAATAGTCACGGTGGTAGTTGTTCTTGTGTTAATATTTAGACGTAAAGGAGGAAGTTGAGGATATGTATAGAAGCTTGTTACTCGTAGGGGCTGAGAACCGGGGTTGGTCCAAAGAACCCGAGATTCAATATCTCACCTGCCTCTGCATCCGGTAGAAGAATTCTCAGTCCAACGGTTTTACCCTTTACCTTAGAAAGAGCATGAAGATCCATCATTAAGTTGACCACCACCTTATATGGGGTGTTTCTGGGTAGGGGCACCATGTCTAAACCAGCTGTACATACGGATACCAGTGACACTAGTTTTTGAAGAGAAAGAGCGCCTTCCATGGCTAAGACTTTCAGTCTATTATCCTCTGCAAGGGGCAACATGACCTCGTTAAAGCCAGTTCCCTGAAAACTTTCCGCCACCTCCCTAATCAACCTGTTAAAGACATGTACTATATGAAGGGACCCCGGCTCTCCAAGCCTAATGTTAGCGGCTTTTTCAAGAAGCTCGGCTACACTTTCATTCTCCCATGGGGAGAGCGAATAATCCACACCTAGGAACTTTATTGTTGCATTGAAATGGCGTCGAAAGGACTTGTATCCATCAACCATCGCCACCGCTAGCTTTCTTAGAGCCGTGGAAATCCCATTACTTCTCGTTAAGGAGTACATTAGGTAGCTTGGATAAAGTAGGCTTATGGAAACCCCTTCCTCAATGCTTTGCGTAATGGGAAAATAGGGTGATATGGGTGGTGGTCCGAACGAGACCCCGAACCTAGCTCCTGCCTCGACTCCGCATTTTTTGGATACTGTGTGAAGTAGCGTGTAGATCTCTTTAGCTTTTTCAGGGTTGAAACCAATGGATATGAAAAGTTTTTCATATGTGTTAAGTAACCCTACCGCCGCGTTCCATAGTTTACAGCTACCAATATGTAGAGCCAAATAATCGATGCCGTTATCTTCTACTATTTCGACGGCCTCTGACACTAGTTTTTCAAGTCCCGAATATTCTATTTCATGTACTGTTGGCAGGATAATACGTTTAGACCATACTTGAAGACCTTCTTTTTCTAGAAAACTTGCAAATTCGAAAAAATCTTGGGGAGGCTCGCTAACTTTTAATTTACCTCCAGAAGGTTCATAATGCCATGTTAAAGCCCTTATCTTTACACCCTTCAAGGCCGAAAACATTCCCACGGCTTTCCCACCGCTTTTAACCTTTCATGGTAATTACAATATTATTAATATTGTTACTATCAGGTAGCCGATTGGCCAGTATACTTCTCCGACCAGCAATGATATAGTTTGAAAAGTACTTTATTTTCTATATTTGTCACGGAACTATAATTAGAGTAGTTTTTCCAGTTGAAGTACAGGTGTTTTACGTAGATACCAGGGTCTCATCAATGTCTGTGCGTATTTTACCCCTATTTCTAGGCCTCTTATTTTAGCTAGGCTAGAGTAGTAATCTATATAGTTGAAGCCTGTTTCTCCACGTGCAAAGGCGCATTTCTGTAGTGCATTAATCCATTTGTCGAATACAGAACTTATGTCGATGTATATTTCTGGCTGGTATCCTTCATGATCCTCCCAGTTTTCAGCGAAGAAAACTTTAGCCCAACATGGTTTGCCTTTGATGGATGTCCAGCGGTTGCCCGCATAGAACACCGCATCCATCACAATGTTGTGTGTAGCAATATGATCTTTATGGAAGCTACCTCTCCAGTGGGTTAAAATCACACGTGGCCCAATTTCTCTTAACAACTCCGCGAGTTTTAATTTAACATCAACGGTTTCTTCGAGTTCACCGTCCTTATACGGCATGAAGTGGACTTCTAGGCCTATGTGTTCAGCGAAATCTCTTGCCTCTTTCCTTTTTTGTTTAAGGTAATCTTCTGGGGGAAGGTTAGGGTGCCCCTTCTCGCCGCCGGTCATGTGGATGAAATGGACCCTCCAGCCTTCTTCGACGGCTTTTGCAGCTATTCCTCCAGCCATTACCTCGCAGTCGCCTATATGTGCACCGATGACGACTAATGTTTTCCTTTTATTCATAGTCGCTACGCCTCTATATTCTTCTTCATTAACTTAAATACTCGAGTAACCTTAAAACCGAACCTTTCATATAATCTCTTAGCCTTCTCGCCGGTCCATAGTAGAAAGGCATTGTGGATTCCATTCTCCTTCATTGCCTCGAGACATTTGTAGAGAAGCATTGTTCCTATACCTTTTCCACGCATATCCTCCCTTACACCGAAGGGGCCGAAATGGGATCCCGGCATGTACCATTCATATCCCTCTCCTCCCCAAAACTGGCAGTAACCTACAACTTCACGCCCCTTAACCGCTATAAAAACCTGCGTTTTACGGTTATGTAGAAGCAGTTCACGTGCATGTCTATACCAGTCCGCTGGCATGTGTTTTTCGAGAAATTTCATCAAAGGATAAAGATACTGTGTGGTGAGAACCTTTATCTCGATGCCTTCACGTTTCAGCCTTTCCTCCCTTTCCTTTATATCAGCTGGATATTTGAAATCAGGCCATAGACTCGTATCCATGGCCAAGCCTTCTGCACCCTTGATTTCGGTGAAGCCGTTTCTCAGCAAAACCTCATATTCGTGGGGATAAGCTTCTGCATCAATTCCCGGGAAAAAGTAGTTTGGAACATAAGGTGAATAAAGAATAACCTTCTTTCTCCTTTCTCTATGAAAATCTATCGAAGCCTGTATAAGCCTGTCACCTACATTGGTTTCACGTGCCTCAGGCGCCACGCCGAAAGCTACAATCCACCCTCTCTCCTTGTCCTTTTCCACCTCTTCGCGGAGAATAGGATACTTTCTAACTATATTGTATGCAAAACCTAGAAGTTTGCCATCCTCTTCCGCCAATAGAAAACCCTCAGCCTCGAAGTTTGGATCTAATAATACTTTTCGTTCAAAAACCTCCAGGCTTATCGGGTCCCGTGTTAAACACCTATTCCACAAGGAAATTATTTCACGTTCTTCTCCGGGCTCATATGATCTTATTTTTATCGACATGATACAAGGCACTTTCACAACATTTATATTCCTTTCCAAAATTGAAATTCAATAAATGCAATATTGTTCTTTACATTTATATGGCAAATTAGCCCAAATACCTTTTCTTTATGTGTGATGGAAGTGTACGCCACAAAAGTATTTGTTTTCTCACGTCGTCCACGAAATAGTAGTTTGATGTTCTCCAGACGACAGAAGATCCCGATAGTCTTCTTAGTAGAAGTGTAAGTACGTAACTTCCATCAGGCTGCTTGAAAGCTCTTATTCTAACCTCCTCAGTTACCCTCATCTCATGGGAGGATAAATGTACGTTTATCGTTAAGGTTGGTGGTTCTACTTCAATATCGATAACCTTTGTAACTACGTACGTTCGTCTCTCTTTGCCATAGCCTTCATAAAATTCTTTGAGGTATTTTTAATATTCCAATAGTTTCAAGAAGAGACGGTATCTTCATCATTAACGGTATCTCCCATAGGTCTCCTTTAGGCTTTGTAGGTATTCCCATCTTCTTTTAAGCGAAAGAGTAACCATTCTGCTGGCTATATATGTTGGATAAATTAACACTATGAAGGATATAGCTATCAACACCATCAGGGATAAAACTATACTATATTCACTGAAGCAAAGTTAAAGACAAAACTCTCTGGAAGAAGATTAAGAGTTATAAATAATCCGTTGAGTGCGAATCCTGCAAAGTATCCTATTAATACACTTAGGAAAATGTATGTGAAGGTTTCAATGGTAAAAGATATGGTGATGCCGAGGGGGAGAGACCGAGCGCGCTCATTATATAAATCTCTCTGGATCTTTCCTTCACCCCCAGCAAGTAAGGATATTAAAATATCGACTGAACTTATATATTATAAAAATAGATTCCAAACCTAGAACAGTAACCCTAGTGATCTTGGATACCTGGTACCCTGTTTCATCCCATGAATAGAAGACAGGAATATCTATAGGTGCTGAGATAAGTCCCGCGATCCACTCTATGCTAATTCATTTTCAACAATCTATAGTGTGGTCCATGGTGCTAAAACCAATCTAGGGGACGTCTTTTACGCTTTAATATTAGTGGCTTTGATAGGAGTCCCCTTCAGTATAGGATGGCATATATGGTCTTTACACCACCTAGGGGGAATCACGCGTACTAACAGCTGGGGATGGACGGCATGGGTTGTTGTAGGCGACTATGTGGTGTATGCTTGGAATACACCTCCAGGCATAAACTTCTCCTCCCTAGCGTTATGAACCACCATAGGCTTCGTAATCTCCTTGGGAATATATGCTATAAGGAGAAAGTATTCCTGGTTTTTCATAAACCCTGTGGCATTGATTCCAGCTTTATGGGTTATGCCCTACATGTGGTTCCAAGGCATACTAGTTTTAATAATAAAATTGATAGCTGTAAGAGCTGTGGGCGTAGTCCGCTACGAAAAATATGTAACCCCAGCTGTCTCCGGAGCCATCTTAGGTTACGGCGCCCCCTATCTCTTCACAGGCCTGGCACAGTTCTTCATGAACGTGCTACCTAAAATCTATTCACTATATGTCCCCTAAAGTAATATCTTAACCATATTTTTCTTTTCATTAGATGCCGGTCAAGATGCTTTTCCAGAATTCTCGAAGCATATAGGTTAACTTTATTTTAAGGGAGGAAGTAACCTATTTTGATGTCAGAGATGCCAGATCTCAAGCCGGGCCTAAAGCTGGAGAAAATATTCTATGTGGGAGAAGAATACACAGCTAAATTTCTCGGTAGCGGCGAGGTCTCGGTTTTATCCACCCCCTCTATGATAGCCTTCATGGAGAATACAGCGAGACTAGCCGTCGAACCATATCTACCTGAAGGATGCATAACCGTCGGGACCATGGTTCACGTTAAACACGTGGCTCCAGCCCCTAGGGGAAGCAGTATACGTGTGCAGACAGTTTTAAGGAAGATTGAGGGAAGGAAGCTGGTTTTTGAGGTTAAAGCTTTTTGGAGAGGTAAAGTCATAGGAGAAGGAGTTCATGAAAGATATATTGTGGATAGAGAAAGGTTTCTAGGAAAAGTTAAAAACCTGTTGTAGACAAAAATTTTATAAATATTGATTTTAATTCTATAATACTAGAAATAAATTTTAATGATATAGAAGTAGGTGCGATTTATGTCAAATAAGGATGAAATAGAGGAGTTAAGAAAGGAGATTGAAGTCCTCAAAGAAAAAATCAAGGAACTAACTAAGCTCCATGAGGAAAAAATCCGCTACATTGATACAGGGGATGTGGAGAATACTGTAAGCGTTATCGCCGAAAGCATTATTGAAGGCATTAGAGGAGAGATCGAGAAATCTATACTTATTGGTCCTCACGGCATCTATATTTCTAGAGAAAGAAAGAAAATAAAGACCGCCGACTTCGACGAAAGGGAGGTAGCCAAGATTCTTGACGCCCTCGCCAATGAAAATAGACTTAAAATCCTTAAAGTTCTGTCAACGGGTGGAAGATACCTGAAGGAACTACAGGAGGAGTTGCCGGATATCTCGGCTGGAACCCTCTCAAGCCACCTGAATATACTTCAGGAGGCGGGTTTAGTCGTACAGGAAGCCATTAGAGGACGTTACCTCATAACAATTCTAGGTAGAACGGCCTTAAAGATAGTAAATAAGCTGGCAAAGTTGGCGAAGCAACTTGGTGAAGATCATGTGGAAACTTGATAAAGAAGTATATAGATTAAATGAGAATAAGGTGTTCCTAGACCATCCTAAATGCCGTCTTACGGTGGGAGAAAACTCTATTCTAGCTAAAGTATTCTTCAATGACCATCATGTAGGATATGTTGTACAAGGCTACGTAGAATTTTTTGTAGATACGATTTTAGAGACCTCAGAAGGTGCTGTAGGAAAGCCTGTTAGAAAAACTGGTCATCAAACCTTCATCTACCTGTCTAAGCAACCTCCAGAAATGAATTTAAGCCCTACAGGTGACAAGGAGTTCTGGGCTAAAGCATACAGTCTATGCGAGAAATTCTTTAAACAAAATGAGTACCGACTTCATAAAGGCCATATAGTGGCGTTCCCGGTAGGAGATAAATTCGAAATCCTAGTCTTAAAGAATAACAAACTGGTTTATATATCCCTATCAAAGATATTTGTAAGCAAAATGGACCATGGAGTCCTATTGGAAAACAAGAGGGATGCACGTAGGGTTATAACATCCGCGGGAGAAAAAACCATTTTAATGGAAATGAAGTTCTAATGAATTTAAGATATACCTGACAAACCATTTTAGATATTTTGTTTTCGGCATCCTTAAAGTTAATGAGAGAGAACAACTATTTTTATAAGAGAATCACTGGAATTCAGGGGATTATTTTGGTGGAATACAAGGCCATCTTATTCGACCTTGATGGAACCCTCATAGAATCTAGAGTTGATTTCTTGGGCATGAGAAAAGCATTGATAAATTATTTCAAGGAGAAACTTGGTATCCATGCTTTAACACCTGAACTTACAACAGTCAAAATACTGGAGCATGCACTATTATTTCTATGGAATAAACATGCGGGAGAGGATATAGTGTTTAAAGTTATGAACGATATTTCATCGATCATGGATACCTACGAGAAAAAAGCTGTAGAAACCATCAGACCTGTACCTGAAGCTAGAGATGCTCTCTTAAAAGCTAAAAAACTCGGCTTTAAAACCGCCGTCATAACACGTGCAGGCATAAAATATGCTGAAAGAGCATTATTGAAGACCGGTTTATATGAATTGATCGATGCTATTGAAGCCCGAGAAAACCCATTTACAGCTAAACCTAATCCACTTTCAATTTGGAGACTATGTAGTAAGCTTCAGATAAAACCTTGGGAAGCTGTCCTGATAGGAGACCATCCTATAGACCTTGAATGTGCTAGGAGGGTTAATGCTGGCTTTATAGCTTTGGTCTCCGAGAAAAACATTTCCAGGTTTTCGGGCATAAACGTAAAAATGAAAGCATATACCCTTCTTGATGCGGTTGACAAGGCTTCCAGACTGGTGACCCCCAATGAAGATACCGGATGAAGTTATAGTGAAGGCTGTAGAAAAATTCGGCACCCCCCTTTACCTTTACTCGGAAGAGGAGGTAAGGGAGAGATGCAGGTTTCTACAAGCTGTGGCGAAGAAACATTATCCTCGATGTTTCATCGCGTACGCTTATAAAGCTAATTCCAATCCAGCATTATGCAAAATAATACATGAGGAAGGATTGGGCGCTGAGGTTGTATCAGGAGGCGAACTATACACGGCCCTAAAACTCGGGCTTAAAGCTTCCCGAATAGTATTCGATGGTGTCAGTAAAACCTTAGATGAAATAGAAATGGCTGTAACAAATGAAATAAAGTTATTGAACGTAGAGTCCCTTGATGAAATTAAGGTGGTTGGAAAGGTGGCTAGACGATGTAACAGAAAAATCAGTCTTGGAGTCAGATTGAACTTGGGAGTGGAGGTTTCTACACACGATAAAATAGCTACTGGCGGGCGTTCACACAAGTTCGGTTTAGATTACCGATTTGCTTTAAAGGCGATCAAAGAAATAGTTGGAAACAGTTTTCTCGAGTGGAGTGGAATACATTTTCACCTTGGCTCCCAAATATTCAGCCCTACCCCTTATCTTCAAGCCCTCTCAAAGGTAGCTAGCATATTGCGTGAAAGCTACGAAAAACTGGGAGCTCTTCCCTCGGTAATAGATGTGGGTGGAGGCTTCGGAGTATCCTATAGTGACGAGAAACAAGACCCTGACTTGGAGATATTCTTTAGAGAAATCGGTGGAAAAGTGTCTGAAATATTCTCCGAGCTAGGCTCAGACCCTCCTGAACTGATAATAGAACCAGGTAGATATATTGTTGCGAAGGCGGGGATCCTTGTTTCACGTGTAAACTACATTAAGGAAAACTTTGGTAGACGGTGGCTGCTTGTTGATGCAGGCATGAATGATTTTATACGGCCCATGCTTTACGGCGCAAAACATAGGATCAGGGTTATAGGAGGCAGACACAAGGTATATGAAAAATATTGTATTGGAGGACCAGTATGCGAATCCACTGATGTAATGGCGGTTGATCTAGAGTTACCTAGAGTTAAGCCAGGTAACTTGATAGCCATATTGGATGCGGGAGCGTATGGGTATTCTATGGCTAGTAATTATAATATGCGTCCACGGCCCCCAGAGGTTCTCTTCACCGAGAAAGGAGAACTTAAACTGATACGTAGGCGGGAGACTTGGGAAGATCTATTAAGCCTAGCTATATTATAGTCAGACTTTTTATGTTCTCGTTTCGAATTATTTCATTTAAAGCGTCTCCAGGAACCTCTCCCGCAACAATTACATATAGCTTAGGTTCTTCAACTAGGTTGGGGTCCTCGGCTATCACCTGTACTATGTTAACACCTCTTTTAGCTAGGGCCGTTGAAACCATAGCCAGTATGCCGGGTTTATCTTCATATACTTCGATAGCCAAGCATCTGTAGCCTAGGATTTTGGAAACTCTGCGAAGAAAAGGGCCGGCGGGCTCGAGGTTCATAAAGAAGTCCCTTAGGAACCTTTCTTTCAGAATATCTTCGATAGTGCTCTTAAGTGTACGCCTGTCCACCCCCAACGCCCTAGACACGGCTGTATAAGGTATTTTGATATCTCCTAAAAACACTTCACCTACTTTATTTATCCTTAAACCATACTTGAAAAGCGTTTTTGCCACAAGCATTTTCTTGGATCCCCTTCTAAATCGTTTTTCGAGGCTCGACCAGAGATCCAAAGTAGACGCCCTCCTCTTGACTACAATATTAGACGTCGTAATTTATACCTATACTTTGGTAATGTATCTAAATGCATTGTCAATGCTTGTATTATTAAGGAGGAAATACAATGATCATTTAAAATACCTGAAATTCAATGTACTATTCTGATCATAAATGTATATTAATTACCCATTATAGCATCAAAACATACCACAATGAATAAAATGGGGCAGAAAATATGAGGAAAATAATGTTGGAGGAAGACGATCTACCGAAAAAGTGGTATAACATTTTACCTGATCTACCTAAGCCACTACCAGCCCCATTAAACCCGGCAACCGGCTCCCCGCTTAAACCTGAAGATTTCACACCCCTTTTCCCTCGGGAACTTGTAAAACAGGAATTTAGCATGGATCGATGGATTGGCATCCCCCCTGAGGTCAGAGAAATATATTTGATGTGGCGTCCAACACCTTTAATAAGGGCAAAGAATCTTGAAGAAGCCCTCAATACACCCGCAAAAATATTTTATAAATATGAGGGAGTAAGTCCGACAGGAAGCCATAAACCAAACACAGCGGTAGCACAAGCATTCTACAATAAAAAGGAGGGTGTGGAAAGACTTACGACGGAAACTGGAGCTGGTCAATGGGGTTCCGCCCTAGCTTTTTCAACCAACGTCTTTGGACTTAAAGCTACGATCTACATGGTGAAGGTAAGCTATCTCCAGAAACCCTACCGGCGAATATTAATGGAAACCTGGGGGGCGGAAGTTATCCCAAGCCCAAGTCCTAGGACAAAATCGGGTAAAACGGTGCTGGAAAAAGACCCTGAGAATCCAGGCAGCCTTGGGATAGCAATAAGCGAGGCCGTGGAAGACGCAGTTACACACGAAGACGCAAAATATTCCTTAGGTAGCGTGTTAAACCACGTGCTTCTCCACCAAACAGTAGTGGGGCTAGAGGCTAAAAAACAGTTGGAGGTTATTGAAGAATATCCTGATGTAGTTGTGGGATGCGTCGGAGGTGGAAGCAATTTTGCCGGTCTAGCCTATCCGTTTTACTATGACGTTTCTTCGGGCAAAGCCCCTAAAAAAGTGAGGTTCGTCGCCGCCGAATCCACAGCATGTCCAAGCTTAACTAAAGGAGTATACATGTACGATCATGGGGACGCTGCATGTTTAACCCCCTTGATAGCAATGTATACTCTAGGTCACACGTTTATACCGCCTCCAATACATGCAGGTGGATTAAGGTATCATGGGGCTGCACCAACATTATCTCTTCTCGTTAAAGAGGGGATATTCGAGAGTAGAGCTTACAACCAGGTGGAGGTATTAGACGCCGCCATACTCTTTGCCCGAACAGAAGGCATATTGCCTGCACCTGAGTCAGCACATGCAGTGAAAACAGTTATTGACGAAGCTTTAGAGGCAAAACAAAGGGGGGAGGAGAGAACCATACTCTTCAACCTCAGCGGACACGGACTTCTAGACCTCATGGCCTATCAAGAGCATTTGGCAGGGAAACTTAAACCATACTATTATCCAGTAAAAAAGGTGGGGGAATCCCTGGAAAAACTATACTCCAAGTATCCCTGGCTAAAAAACAATAAACCTTAATTTAAATACGATCTTTTTGGATGAAGACAGGTCAGTTTATATATTGATTTACGATACATTTCCTGGAGGTTAAATGTACCATAAGATCTTTAGAGCATACGATATCAGGGGAGTTTATGGAAGGGAGTTGACGGAAGAGACCGCCAGAAAACTTGGGCTTGCAACAGGAACTATTATACAAGAGGAGGAATTCGTAGTAGGGAGGGATTCTAGGTGGTCGAGTCCAGCGCTCTCAAAAAGTTTTATCGATGGTTTTCTGGAATCCGGGAAAACCGTTTTAAACGTGGGGGAAGTACCTAACCCGGTAACTTACTTCGCATGCTGGAGCATAAAAACCCCCGGTGTTTACGTGACTGCAAGCCATAATCCTCCTGAATATAACGGCTTCAAGTTTATTAGAAAGGATGGAACCAGCTTCATAAACGAGTATACGTTTCTCAGGAGTGTATTGGAGAAAGAAGCATTCCGGCATAAAGCCGGAGGAAAGGTTCTACAAGAGGATTACCTTGGCAGATACCTGCAGTTCCTACATGAAAATATAGGAGAAGTGGGCGGCGTTAAAATAGTGGCGGAAACTTTCGGCGGCGTTGTAAATAAGGTTTTACACGAACTATCTAGCTTAACGGAGCTTGAAATCAAGTTAATACACCCTGATATAGATCCATATTTCTACGGTAGTCGACCCGAGCCCACCGAAAAAAGCTTGAGAAAGCTGGCAGAAACTGTTGTTAGCCAAAAAGCAGACTTCGGGGTAGGCTTTGACGGAGACTCAGATAGGATGGTTCTCGTGGACAATAAAGGTAGAGTATTAAACGGAAGCCTTACAGGAATAATTCTAGTAAAATACCTTGTTAAGAAAGGGGACAAGGTGGTTTTAACCCCAGATACATCCACGGTACTTAAACAAACCATAGAGAACGTCGGTGGAAAGGTTATTTGGAGTAGGATAGGACATGGTTTTATAGAGGAAAAGGTCAGGGATACGGGAGCCGTTCTAGGAATAGAGCAAAGTAGCCACTTTTATCCAGGATACTTATATCCATTTTCAGACGGGATTTTCACCATGCTTTTAGTAGGCAAAATAGTTAGGGAGCTGGGACCAATAGACAGTCTCCTAGAAGACGTAAAAATACCCTACATGGCGAAAATATACATTAACGCAGGAAACGACCTGGTGAAGAGGAAGGTTGTTGAAGAATTTAGGGAAATGTTTCCAGAAGCCTTGGTGTTCGAAGATGGGCTAAAAATATTTCTAGAGGATGGATGGATTTTAATAAGAGAGAGCCAAACAATGCCTGAAGTCAACCTAGCTATAGAAGCAAGTTCCGAAAAAAGATTTAGAGAGCTCTTCGAAGAATACAAGCAAAAAATAGAGGAGAAGATAAAGGAGATAAAGGGATTTTAGACCCATACTCCCTATTTCATGGAAACATTTTCCAGCAACATTTTATAGAAGTAAAGGATAAACATCTGTGTGGTGAATACGGTGAAACGAAAAGCTATACTTTTTATTCTCGACGGATTCAGAACGGATTATGTTTTCAGGGTGAGAAGATCCAAAATCAGGGAGATGGCGGAGAAAGGGGCTGGTCCAAGATATGCATGGAGCATATTCCCATCCATGACCCATCCAGCCCACACTAGTATTATTACTGGGCTTTACCCTCAGGCTCACGGCTGCTTTTCGCAGCACTACCTCGACGTTCAACGGGGAGTGAAGAGGGATCCTACATGCTATAACAGGTATAGGGGTTCCCCGTTACCAGAGCTTTTAAAGAAGATGAATGGAAAAACAGTTTCAATAGAAGAATTTACCTGCATCGGAAAATGCGACCTTTACATTAATATTCCCAGCCACAGTGTAGAAGAAATAGTTTACTATGCGAAAACAGTCTTGAGGCGAGAAAAACCCGATCTACTGATTATAACGTTTTTCATCACAGACGATATAGGCACCCTTTACGGGCCGGAAAGTAATAAAATAGCAGAGGCAATAAGAGAGGTGGATGACGCAATAAACGAAGTGATAGATTATGCTGAGGAGGCCTGGAAAAAATCATCTAAACTTTATATAATAACATCAGACCATGGAATGACCTATGCCGGAAACAATGTTAGAAGAAACATAGAGGAAACAATAGAGACGGCTGATTTCCTACATGAAGGACATTATACACATGTTTATTTAAGGGGAAGACGGATCCCCAATAAGATCTGTTTGTCGACGCTTATAAAGGGCGTTGACGTGGTTTTTGAAAAAGAGGAATTAGGTTTTCTAAATAACTATGACCCCTATATGGGTGATTTTACGATCTCCTTGAAGGAAGGTTATAACACATACGGTTCTAATGTTAAGCATAGGGGTGTACATGGGGGGTTCACCGACGACGAAATGCAGGTACCGTTAATCATCTATGGGGATTACGTGAAAGAGGGAGCTTCTTTAAGGTTCGCGGAGATAGTGGATGTAGCTCCTACACTTGCGGCATTCTTCGGGTTTAATGGCAGTTTTGACGGTAGGCCTTTAGCTGAAGCCTTCACTGTAGATGAGGAAAGGCGGTTAGAAATCCTGAAGGAGACAGCTTTCTTGGACATGGCCTACAGGAAAATTAGGACAACACTGAGAAAATTATCCGAAATTAAAGGGATGTTGGCTCGAAACGAGATCATAAGAAGAGAATACTATGCCTTCAAGAGGAACTTGAACTCCAGCGTCCGTAAATTGAAAAATGAATTCGATGCAAGAAAACAAGCACTTAAAAAACTAGGATTTGAGCTTCTCCGCGAGAAAACCAGCTAATTTTTTAATACTTTCACTCCATTCCTGCGAAGAAAGAGGCGATTCCCTCTTTCGGATTACCTCTTCAAGGCCTGGATCTAAAGGTAGTTTATAGACCCAATCTATGCCGAAATCTTCAGCCACTTTCTCTATTTCGGATTCTCCAAAGGGTTTAACCACCCTATCACCAAGATTCAAGTACGCCATGTTTTCTATAATACATTTAACTGGAATGCCTTCGTCTCGAAGGAGGCGTAGAAGCCTTGTAACCACACTTATAGAGACCCTTGAAGGCGTTGTCACCACAAATACTACTGCTTTCCCCCCTATTAGTCGTAGAGGTACAATAGTCTCATCGCCTGTTCCAGGAGGCAGATCCACCACCAGGAAATCAAGTTCACTCCATTTAGTCTCTGCAAATATCTCTAGGATCAGCCTCTCCTTTACATCACCCTTTAAAGCTAAGGGGTTGTCCCCTACCAGTAATGCAAGCGACATGTATTCAAGTCCATTTAAATTTATGGGAACTAATCCATGCTTATCCCCCTTTATCTTTTCCTCGACGGAGAGCAGCACACCTGTGCTTGGACCGTGAAGATCCAGGTCTAGTAAACCTACTTTAAACCCCTTATTTCTTAGGGCAAGAGCTAGCGATACAGCTACTAGGCTTTTGCCTACCCCTCCTTTCCCGCTAGCTATTAATATCACCTTCTTTACACTAGCTAACTTTTGTACAGCCATCTCATATAATGGGTCAACTGACATGTTCCCCAACACCTCCATTTTCAAAGGTTACACTGATTATTCTAACTCCCCTTCCACCCTCTACCTTGTAATCCCGGCTTCCACACGAAGGACACCTCATGAGAGCGTATACGAGTTCTGGCATATAATGTAACGGCAGGTCGTAACCTCCCTCAAGATCCTCTATCATGAGATCCTCGGATCCCTTTATGGTTTCTAGACCCCTCTGTAACCCCCATTTACAGCCACATTTATTACATGTGAACGTAACATGCTCTATCCTAAGCTTGAAAACGGTGTTTCTCGTTCTCTCATGTTCTTGAGATATAGTCTTCAAGGCTTCATTCAATACGTCTAAATCGAGCATGGCGAGCTCGCCTACATTTATCTCCACCGCTACAAACCTCTTTATAGAATTCTTTTCCGCGAAAGCTTCAAGCGATCTTACTATACCCTCCGCTATACTCCATTCATGCATTTTACAGTACCTAGAGAAAACCCTAGCTCCACTTAATATTTTTAGCTGAAACCAGGGAAAACTTTTATACTTCATGGTTTTTTCTCCGACGTTATGAAAAAAGTAGGGAAAACAGTGTTGGCTAATCTCGTGTCACATGTATTTAATGCTCCAGCCTTTGCAATCTATATTCTCCTACTTATCGTTTTTGAGGAAAAAATCGACTCCATGTATAGTCTACTGGTTCTCTCCACCGGGATTCTTTTCCTAGCATTTTTTCCAGTAGTTTTCATACTTATAGAGAAGATTAGAGGCCACGTAGACTATTTTGTCTCCGATGTTAAGAAGAGACCTAAATTCTTTATACCTCCTCTAATAAGCTATTTCACAGGTTTTTCACTGTTCCATGCCATAGGGTTAAAGGTCATAGCGTTGTACTACTTGGTGTTCTTTTCGGTTAGTCTAGCACTATTCATAGTAACCTTTAGATGGAAGATAAGTGTGCACGCTGCAGGAGTCGCTGGCCCAGCAACTTTCTTAGTCTACGTCTACGGGTTAAAGTTTATCCTGCTCTACCTCCTTGTACCTATGGTATCATGGTCCCGTGTGAAACTAAAAGCCCATAATGTAAGTCAGGTTGTTGCTGGGGCAATAATTGCCATACTGGTCACATTTGTAACTTGCATAATCTACCTTTAAACTATAGTCTACGATTTTAGAGTTTAAGAATATCTTCGGCTAGATTTAGGGCGCCGTCAGGGTATTCCGGCACTTTAAGTTTAAAAGCAAATTCAATAGCGTCAACCAGATCTTTGGGAGTAATGTTCTCCAACAGTATGGCATTTAGTTTTTTGGCAAGCAAACCTGCATCTTCGACACCTACTGTACGGGTGAACTCTGGATTTGGGACGATTATTACGGGTTTCCTATATGTTAAAGCCGCATCCAAGACCGTTTTACCGAAATGGGAGATCACTATATTGGCGCCTGCAATCCATTTTCCAAAATCTGGATCGAAGTCAAAGATCCTCCACTCCGGTTTTCTCTTCTTATAATACCTTGGATCGAGTCTTCCCGTCTGCAAAACTATATTTTTTAACCTTGTTTTTAATAGTGCATCAAATAACATTCTGTGCCCATATGTTCCACCTGTAACTAGGATGTATCCGCCGTTCCACGGCTTATAGAGAGGCTTCTCAAACAGGGGTCCGTACACTATCCCTTTAGGATGAAGATTCTTCTGCTCCTCCCATTGGAGCGCAGTAATGTCAGCTATATGCGACAATATTTTTACAGTGCGACTGCCTTTGGTGAAACGGGCGCAACTTTCGACATTAATTATCTTTAAGCCATTTATTTTCGCCAGAAAGGCTGGAGGAATACTGTGGTTGCTTCCCATGCTTACCAGAACCTCATATTCTTTGCTGACGCTTCTGAGGGATTCATAGAATGCTTTAAGAAAACGGGGTATAAACAAAATATTTGAGCTCATAGCCCCCCTTCCCTTAGTGACCTCAATTATGTCACCGTATTTTTCAACCCGTTGACGTGTCCACTTGTCACCTTTAGGTACAATAAAGAGAATGTCTGCTCTGCCTTCAAGTCTCTGAGCCAGCGACACAGCGTTACCGGTATGTCCTCCTCCACTGGCTGTAATTATGATTTTCTTAGCCATTACCTATGTCCATGATAAAAATGAAAACTAACCTATAAGTGGTTTCCTTGACCCAAACTCCAGGTAACAGGTAATGGTCTATTTAAAATATACATAGAGGCATTTAATGCACCATTATTCTTCGTACAACCTTGCCAGGGTTGGACTGGCCCTAAAACCTATTTCAATACAGTTTTTGGGACAATGGGTGATACAGGCTCGACATAAAATACATTTATCTTCATTAACTGGCCTCGACCTGCCTTCAACTATCTTGTAAACTCCAACAGGACAAACCTTAAGGCAGTTTCCACATCCAATGCATTCGTCTTCATTCACTTTAATTAAAACTGTGCTCATATCTCGATTACCTCGTATTTATCGCTACCTAAATTAGCTTTTACGCCTGCGTAGACCTGATGATAAGGGTTCTTTCCGTGGATTTTAAAGAACTTATTGTCGCCGCTTTTCAACCCGAGTTTTTCTGCTAGAGACATAGGCATGGGGGGCGCCTGGTCTATTGCGTCTAGCGAAAACTTTTCTACAGCTATGGGGTCTCGCGATACAGCTATCCCAATATCGGGTACTATAGGAAGATCGCTGAATGGGGCGCAGTCACACATCGGCTGGACATCAAGTATGGCGTTAATATGTATATGTTTTTTAACCTTGTTTCTTAAAACCGCCTTAACAACGTCTATCATAGCCTCCTGAAAGGTTCTTCCATCATTATCGTTTCTCTCCAGTTTATGTACTTCACCCCTAATCTTATACGATGTACACCCCATAGCAATGTTCTTTATTGCTCCTCCCATACCAGAAGAGGGATGGCCTTTAACATGTGAAAGATTGATTAGAACATCTGCATCATAGATGTTTCCGGCAACATCTACCTCCTGTAAGTGAAAGTATTTGTATAGTTTAACTGTGTAAAAGAAATTTTCCTTGATCCCGTTCGCTGGCAATATGGGTGCTCCTAGTGTCGTGTAGTTAAATCCATTTCTAATAGCAGCTAAAACGTGCTTCAGCCCCCACGTATCTGTAAAAAATGGTATACCACCGTGCTCCTTCACTACATCTGAGACAGCCCTTGCAAAAATCGGCCTTACATACCTGAATCCTCCCCCTTCAAGATCCCCAAAATGGATTTTAATTGCAACAATGTTCCCTTTCTCGACAATTTCGCCTATGCCGGCTTCCTCTAAGAGTTTAGGAAGCTTCTTAGGTAAACTTTCCGAGGCATTTAACTTCTTCATTCGAGCGGAGGAAAAATATACCTTACTCATGTAACCACCTATGCCGTCGTTATATTTTTCCATTATAAAAAGGTTTTGTGGAAAGCCTTTCGCGTAGCCTTATTTCAAGAAAGCTTTAAAAACACATTCTTCATGGCCCATTGCCTTACATCTGGTTTCAACTACATCAAAATCCTTTCCAAAGAAAGCCTTAAGGATGCCAGCTATCAGCCCCCGCGTGAAATGACATACCGGCTCCTTGGATACCCCTTCATGGGCTTCGACTTCGAAATTATCTGTCACCCTAATATTCAACGTTATGCTCGAAGGAAAAATATGTTTCTCCAGTTTAACCAGACCGAAGCCGTTGGCCTGAAATAAAAGCCTTACAACTTCAAGGTACTCGTCCACGGTTTCAACCATATTTTTAATAGATTTTCCGAAATTTAACCCCATCATAAATCCCAGATGAAATAGAAGCGCTGCTCCAGCGCTACCAAGTTTATCTATAAAAAGCTTAAAAGCCGTGCTAATCCACTTAACCGAGAAAATTACGGCTCTTTCGGTGCCACTAGCTATTGTAACAGGGTAACCGTATGCATCTATTATAAAGGAGGGGCTAGGGCTCTCATAGATTTCGGCGTTGACGACCGTTGCAAGGGATTTAACTTTTTCCAGTAACTCCTGAGGAGAAATTGTGGCTTCAATCGAGTCGAGGAACATTAATATATTTCTTTTATCGCCTTCTGAGGAAAGACTGACTCCTATAATACGCATGTTTGCTTTAACGATCAAGTCTGTTATAGAATTAAGTATGCCGGGGAGGGGAGCAACCTTAGCTATAACAGCCAGCTCCAAAAGTCTTCTACCCGGACTATGATAATACACCAGAAGATCCTTAGGAACATGCAGATCACTCATTTATATCACATCCTAAAGAGGCTTCTCGCTAAGGGCAATTATGAAATACATAAAAACACTTAAAATAGTTATCTTCCAAATTTCAATATACTATATAAAATCTATAGAAAAAATACAACATAGAATCGGATAACCATGCTCTATAGTTATCTATATTTATATTTATAAAAATACAAGAAGCTCTACACCTGCATTCCTGCTACAGAAACCATAAAAAGGTCGTGAGGCTAACTCAATAGACCATGTCAAGTAAATAAACTATAATTACGTAGAAGCAGAAATGAGCTGCAACCCCCTCCAAATATGAAAAAGTTATTATTACGTTGACATAGCTTATAGGGGAGATTACATGGGTCTTTTACGTTTCAGGGAGGGGCATAGAACTTGGCAGTTATCTTTAATGGCTTTAATGGCTGCCCTATATGTGGTTTTCTCCTTTGTACCGGGAATTAGAATACCTGGTTTGCCTTCATTGAAAATCCAAGTGGAGGCGCTTTTTGCAAGCATTGTTGGGGTGCTTTTAGGACCTTTCTATGGTTCAATATCGATTTTTCTTGGAACCTTACTAGCTCTCTATTTGCCGCCCGGCGGCCCTTCTTTGATAAGTTTCCTCTTTCTTCCTTGTCCAGCGTTCAATGCCCTCATATCCGGCCTCCTTTACGAAAAAATGTGGAAGCCAGCCCTAATATTCCTCCTTCTCCCGGTGGTTGCAATCATATTATCACCCATATTTAACCCTCTACTACAGCACTGGTATGTTTTACTTATGGCTACCTACGATAAAATTCTAGTGTTGCTCTTAGCGCCCGTGCTCAATGTTATTTCACGGAGAAACCATTTCCTAGGTTTTATTCTCCTATGTTTTATAGGAGCCGAGGCCGACAACATCCTTGGAAACGCCATCTTCAGCAACCCCCTAATATATAGAGGGGTTTTCGGTATTAGCGAGAAGATAGCTAGGGGGCTTTATGTAGCTGGCGCATTATTTTATCCTCTCTTAAGGCTTTTACAGGGCTTTATTGCAGGAGTAGTGCTTTTCTCCCTTTACAGCATTCTTTCAAAAGAGGGAGAATCTCCTATTTTCCGGGGAAACTAGGATAAATCACCTTTAACTCTCTTACCGGTCTCTCGTTTTTCCATCATCTTGTGGAAACATTCCTCGTATTCTCCTGATTTTATAGACAAGTAGATGTGCATGAAAACATTGTATATATCTCTAAAGTATTCTAGATCCTCGCTGGTAACCCCGCGTTCCTCCATGATCCCCACCCTTTCCCTGACCTTAGACCCTGCTTCAAGTAGCGACCTAGCTAAAACACTGTGGCTATATTCAGTGAATTCGCCATGGAAAACCATGCCTGTTCTTGTAAGAAGAAAGGGGAGTTCACGGGCGTAATTTATATCATGGGTTTTTAGGAAAACTTCAAAAACGTTTAAAACCTTTTCCAGCTCTTCCGCAAATGCAACTAATGTTTCCCTAAAAGTATTGTAACTCATGTCTATACCTAAGATTATTTTTCATAAGCCACTAAAATTCTTGCCGTTTCCCGAAAAACATGGAATCAACGGCCCGGCATGATTATAAACTCACAGTACGGGTCTCCAGCCGCGATGCATTTAACTTCCGTTATTTCTATGCTTGACATTCCGAAAAAACCGCTAAACCAACCTTTAAGAATCCCCCTTAAGAAATGGCTTGCAGGTTTATTTTTCCCTTTAAAGAGCTCGCATTCAAAGGAGTCCTCCACTATAATTTTTGCTCTCCTAAGGTTTTTATCCACCTGCCTTATTTCCATTCTACCGAAACCCATAGCCTTGAATATGGATTCACTGAACCTTAGAAGCTTTTCTACACCTCTTTCAGCCACAAGGGACTCGTGGGACTCGTAGATCCTTTTTCCTACAGCTACACCAATATGGTAGAGCATGGCGCCACCCCCAGTACCAAACATCTTCCAAACCTCCTTGATAAATCCTTCATAGAAGTCTTTACGCATTATAATTGCACGGTTGTTTAGCACCTCTATTCTATCAAAAAAGTCTATGACAATTATGTTGGAGGCTAGGGGCTTAAGGATTATTACGTTTTCGACCGTGTTTATCGATTTAAGCTCTTCTATGAGCAGGGGAACCCTTTCCTCTCCACCAGTGACATCGATGATGAATATACCGTATATAGGTTCGTTTCTTTTTGCCATGGAGAACAATACATTAACTATGGGGAACTTATGCCGCGATATAGTCTCTGTCACTTTTTCTAGGACCCCTATCATTTTCAGCGCCTTGGGGTTGAAGGTCAAAAGTATAGCATAAGGCTGTCCTTCCTCAAGCTTCACTGAAACTCCGAGCCCTAGCACCTTGCAGTTAGAGGATTTCATGCATGCCACTCATTTAGTCTAAATAAGGGGAAAATATAAAAAACTAAGTAATAAAATAACCTTTACATGCCCCCAATACATAAAGACAATACTATAGAATATTATATTTTGACATCCTCGTTCATGTAAACTTGCATTGAGGAGTAATTCCATAAAAGAAATAAACAAGCATTGAGATCCTCTCAAAGGTTTGATGTACTTGGATTCCAGGATAAAGGGCTATACTGCGGTGTTCACGGCAGTAAATGTGTGGACTCTAGGGACTGTAGCCATAAAGTATCTTTCAAGATACTTTAACATAGTTTCCCAGAGTTTTTCAGGTATCTTTCAGCTGCTGTAGTCCTTTACAAAAATGGCGCTAGAAAGCCCCTACATTAGTGGGGGGATGAACGGCGTCGATAGGTTTAAATAATCGACAGTTTATTGTAGATATTGATGAGCTATCGACGAACTAGACATGCAGTATATCTCTGTAACTATCACTTTGTGTGGATTCCGAAGAGGAGGAAGCCGGTATTAGTTGGAGCCATTAAGAGAAGGCTGGAGCAACTTATCAGAGAGATAGCTGAAGAGTATGGCTGGGAAATTCTAGCTCTAGAGATTAAACCAGATCATGTTCATTTATTCATATCAGTCCAGCCATACTGGTCTCCACACATAGTTCTGAGGAGGATTAAAGGGAGGACATCTAGAGTACTTAGAAGCGAATTTCCCGAGCTTTTAAAGCTCCCATCGCTATGGACT
>Ga0180301_10000390_pt1 | contig 33997 bp, 26 predicted proteins | sample GuaBasSediGuay16_FD_121797 | JGI IMG/M metagenome (GOLD analysis project Ga0180301, IMG submission 121797) | Subseafloor sediment microbial communities from Guaymas Basin, Gulf of California, Mexico - Guay16, Core 4569-2, 12-15 cm | ecosystem: Environmental > Aquatic > Marine > Hydrothermal... | reverse complement strand
GTGCAGCCCGGGCTGCACTAATGGCGGCCTCGACTGTAGATGGTGCCATACGACTAAGCCCTGAAATATCCGGAGAGTCAGCTCCGGGACAAGAATCACTCCCTTCTCCGGCCAGAGCGAATTTAGGATCTTCCTTCAAGGCCATATCGAACAGGTTCTTGGCCTCTTGCCATTTGCCCGCATCCAGGGCGTCCAGGGCTTTGCCGAAGTAGATAAAGGCCTTATAGACAGTGGTATGCGGCACACCAATCGCCTTAACTTCTTCGGGGGTTAAGTCAATACCCAGGATCTTGGCCACATCCCGCACGATGACGCCAGGTAATTCGTAAAATTTCTCTTTTTCCACGGAGACCGATGCCGTACCATTTATGTTCCCCACAACGGAAGTGTTTACCTCAATGCTACCTGCCAACAAGTTTCCCACAATAAGATTTTCAGCCCCCAGCAACCTGCCCACCCTGGGCGCGGTACGCTCGTCCACGATACCGGTCTGACCGAGCTTCATTTCCTCCAAAAGGGCCTGTAGCCGCAAGCGCTCGACGACTTTAATGGACTTAATCTTGGACAAATCCGTTATTACCATGGCTGCCAGGCCTTTCTGGAAGGCCCGCAGGCTCTTGTCCGGGGAAAGGTCCTGATAGTAACAAACCGCAATCGTATTGGCCTCCGGCTTGACGGCCTTGAGCTTTTCTTCTTCCATCAAGGCCTTTTTGGCCAGGCGCTGGCTTTCAGCAATTCGCAGCAGGGTCAACTGGCGCTTGATTTCCTCTTCAACCAGTGGCTTCTTCTTGTCCCTGTAACCCTGCCATACTTCAATGGTTTTACCGAGCTCACCTTTGTTCAAATAAGCCAGTCCCAAATACAGCACGGAGTAAGGTTCTCCGGGTTCAGCCTTAAGTACTGTCTTAAATTCTGCAATGGCTTCGTCCAAGCGGCCAGTTTTTAAGCAGGCGAAACCCAGTCTGCTCCTTGCCTCAACTGAGTCGGGCTTATCAGCAAGATACTCCTTAAAAAGCGGTATGGCCTCATCGTATCTCTGTAGGCTCAGCTTCATTTCAGCCTTCATAAGGCTACAACCGGACAAAAATACAAGCCCCAGGCATAAGACTCCCAAAATAACGGACTCCTTTTTTAACATGGTCTTCCTCCTTTCAGTGGGGGTGCAGGGGGGAATAAAACCGAAGATAATCAGAGCCTTTTGGTAGGAATAACATAGAAAAAGATGAACTTATTTGTCAAGGAAAAGTCATCACAATATATGGTAGCTTTGCGTTATCCGACCAGCAAAACCAGGGCGTAAATATCAGTACCCCTTGGAAGATAGGTGCTGCTTTGAGACAGGCATTGAGCTGCGCGGTCAGGTCACAAGTATATTGACCATCATCCCCCTTAAGAGAGATCTTTGCATAACCCCTTTGAGCGGCCATTATGAACTTTTTGGGGTACCCATCCGGGCGAAGTTCACCCCGTTAAATAGGGTTCCCTTCGGGAAATTTAACGGGGCAAGCGGCCCACTTTAGTGGGCAAATCCTGAACTGTTTGAGGCCGTTAGGCCGAGTTTGAGCGCAAAGCTTCACTCCGTGCTGGGATTTAGTAAGCAAGCCCGTGCATGGGTCAAAAAGTTCATATAAATAGGAGTGAAAAGGGGTTTTTCAAAGGTCTCGAAGAGATGCTGAAAGGCCGACGGGATAGGGTGATGTAGAAAGGAGCGTATCAAGTTCATTTAGCGTTAGTTAGGGCGTTCAAGTCCTACTGTCACCCTGAACGTATATGCCTGTTGATAAGACCGAGGAATCAAGAGGCAGCTTGAAGGTTGGAAAATGCGGTTTTTGAAACAAACAGAGACCAAAACGAAAAAAGGCTTGTGGCTGATGCCACAACCCCTTGATTCTGCTGGTAGGCACGACGAGATTTGAACTCGTGACCTCTACCGTGTCAGGGTAGCGCTCTCCCCCTGAGCTACGTGCCTGTATGTTTTTTTCGCTATCAAGGATTGCAAACAGTGTCAAGAAAAATAGGCGGTCCTCACTCAGACAAACCAGATACAGCCGCCATTGTCACGATTCTTCCTGGAGAATATTCAGACCTCTATAGATATATTGAAATCCAGAAACCATGGTCATACCGGCCGCAAACCAGAACAGCGGCAATTGAACCTGAGCTATTTTCGGCACCTGGCAGCCCACCAGAACCGAAAGTACACTAATCACCTGTGCCACGGTCGTTATTTTGCTAAGGATGGATGGCCTCGGTTCAAACTTGTGACCTGTTATAATAAAAAGAGCAACGCCAAACAGGATCAGAACATCCCGTGTGATAACAATGACAACCAGCCAACTCGGAATCAGTTCCTTAACCCCTAAGGTCACAAACGCGGTTGCCAATAATAGCTTGTCGGCAGCCGGATCCAAATAGGTCCCCAGCGTGGTCTTCTGACGAAACAGACGGGCCACAAGCCCATCCACACCATCGCTTACTGCAGCGATTGCAAAGACCAACAAGGCATAATCTAAGAGGTGTCTGATCAAAAAAATGGCAAAGAGTGGCGTCAACAGGATGCGAAGAAGCGTCAATGTATTGGGAAGGTTTATGGGCATTGAATGCTTCACCACTATCGCATCCGGTCGCGCATCTGGTTCCACCGGACCCAGTCATCAGCATCCACCTTGGGATCAAAACGAAAGGGTTTTAAGGCCGTCCCGTCCGGCCGGATAACAATCTGGTGCATGGCCCGGATAATATAGGTCCATTCTTGCCGTGTAACAGGATGTGGGCCCTCAACCGGATAAGGGCCTTCTACCTTCTTTGGTTTGGAAACCCTCGCAGACTGTTTGATGCTTTTCGGGGGGGGGCTCACATGGATTTGTCCCCAGTAAACCTTGACAACAACAGAAGAGTCCGGATTCACGTCCATTCGGTAGGTAGTTCCCCGAACACCCGCAATTGCATTTTTGGCTGAAACCTGAAACCTTCCGCGGCCCCCCACCAGCTCGGCAACCTTTGCCCATGTCTTGCCCAACGCCAAGCGGACCTCAATATCCCGCTGCTTTGCTTCTTGATCATAACCTGCTGAAATCAACTCAAAGGTTGTCTTCTCGTCAAAACGCAGAAAGCTCCCATCGGGCATAGCCAACTCGATTCTGGTCCTATCTCCAGTGGTCACGCAATCTCCGTGGCGCAGCAAATCCCCTTCACTCAGGGTTTGTCTTAATGCCTCTTTTTTGCGAAAGAGTTCTGCTTTGCCCTCAACCAGAGTCACCTCGGCCTCTCCACCTTCCACCTCAACGAGTTCAGGTTCATCAGCAAGGCCTGTTGCGGCCACAGAGAGAAGAATCAGTGTAACCAGGGCAAAGAGAATTACAGTAGATTTATGTTTCATTGCTCGTTGTCGGTTGCTGGTTATTTGTCATTGGTCAATAACGGAGTGCCTAAAGTGAGCTAAAGTGAACTAAAGTGCCTAAAGTTAAAGGAATAAAACCATTTTTTACAAAAAGTTTCTTCAAGTCCTCAACTTTAGCTCACTTTAGGCACTTTAGTTCACTTTAGCTCACTTCTCCGCGGTCAATCGTCAATCGTCAATCGTCAATCGTCGCGGGGTATCAGCTCAAGCTTTATCGCCTCTTCAGAAACTTCAAGGATGTTCACTGTCAAATTTTCAAAACGCTGCAACATCAACTCATCTGCCAAAATCCCGGCATTCCCCATAAATTCCAAATCCATTTTCGCCTCACCAGCCCTGATACTGCGCAGATAGATGTTTTTGACGCCCTGAACTTCATTTCTAATATGCGCCCTGAACCGGACAAAATCGGCATACTCTTTAATACCCCTTACAACCAATTCCACCACAACAGGCTGTCTCGCCTCCTTGCGCCAGTTGGCCACGATTTGCCTTGTGAGATCCTGCGCCACCCTTGAAGCAGAAAGGATGAGGGCTTCCGTGCCACCAACCCTCCCATCCGAATGAACCGTGGCCCTGGTTTCCTGAGATGAAGCAATGGCCATCCCGCTGTCTGTCCTGATAGCACGTACAGACACCGTAGCCTGAATGGGCTGCATATCCCCACGGAAGACATTCCCGCTATAGCGGGCCAAGGCCTTTCCAGCTATAACAACATCAGCACCAAACGCCTTCCCCAGCATTACCGCAGCGTCATCGCTCAACTCAGGCCCCATATATTCCGGCCCAAACTCAATATCCGGGCCTCGGACTGTCCGGTCCACAATGATAAAATCCTTGTTACGCATGTACTCTGATAGCGTATTTTCGGTAACCGACCGATATGCACTAGGAGAACCTTGTCCCCACCAGTATTGAGGTGAAGGTTCGCCAATGTTCTGCTCGGACAAAAAGAACATGATCGTCGGCATCTCCTTGTGGATCATGAGGATACCAATACTTTGAAGTTTATCCCGAATCGTACTCATAAATATCGTGGCTCGCACCACCACCCGATAATGTCGGCCAGATTTTGACTCCGTCAGGACCTTGTAGTCGTGAATAAATGCCTCTGCCTGATCATAGAGCCGTTCGCTCAACAGTTGAAAGTTTTGCACAACCGACGCTGGGGAGATCACAAGGCCGACCGCCTCTTCAACCACGCCCCGCAAGGCGTCTGCAATCGCCTCATCCCTGGCTCTGGCCACATCATCCCCATAAATGATGCCCGTACCAATGACGTCTATGGTTCTATCCTCACTGGCCGCTTGACCAGCCTCCGACCCGGACGCAAGCTCAGAGAGCCTCTGGGCCGGGGGCTGGTTCGGAGAGAGGGCGTCGGTTGGGGGGGCAGACTCTTCGGGCCGGAGGGCATCCTGGGCCCACGCCCCATTGAATCCACTGGCACACCCCAGCAAGAGCAAAATCAAAATAAGATGTTTTCTAAAGTCTGTCATCACCTAACTCGGATAAACCGGAACCAAAAAGGGATAGTTTAAATTTTGTAAGATCAAATCTAGCTCAAACAAGTGCCTAAAGTGAACTAAAGTTGAAAGTGCCTAAGGTTAAGGAGTTTTATCCATTTTAATTGTTCTTGCCGAAGGCAAGTTCCACAACTTTAGCTCACTTTAGGCATTTTAGGCACTTTAGCTCACTTTCTTTCACGATTACCGATTTATCAGAGGTTCTAGCTTCCGTATGATAAGCAAGGCATCTGCCCCTGAAACTGACCCCATCGGATCAAACTCGCCAGTGGTCAGGTCCTTGGCCTTCATGATCCCTCGTGTGGTGCAGACCATCACAGCATTATAGTACGGTAAATCATCCCTTAAATCCGGAAAGGGTGAGGGGCTGCCGATGAATTTTGTGGCGAGTTTTTCATCCCCTGTGACCCTGATCAGGATGTCTTCGATCATCATGGCATACTCGGCCCGGGCAATCTTCTGATCGGGCTTGAAGGTGTGATCCGGATACGGTTCAATGCCTTTAATGCCCAGCGCAATCACAGCCTCAATATCTGTCTTTAGCACGTGATCTGCAATATCGAGTGCTGTTGGTGTCTTGACCACCCGTTCGGTCACAAACCCCTTCTCTGGACTTTTAAAGCTCGTATCAAAGTCCTTCGTCTTTTTTGCAAAGAGATCATCTATCTTGAGTTCTTGGACAAAAAGCGCTGCAATATCTGCCCGGGTGATCTGATCAACAAGCGCAATCTTTTTTCCAATCTTGGTGCCGGGTGCTGCTCTCTGTATCTTCTGGATGAGTTTCCACGCATCATTTGCCTCAACCACATAGCCGTCGTTAATGTCCAAAACCTTCTTGAAAAGCTGGCTTGCCTTCTCAAAGTTCAAAGCCTCTTTATATGTCTCTCCCATATAGTAGTGAGCAGCAGATGATCCAGGTAATAAGTTGATGGCACTTTGATAGGCCACTTGGGCCTTCTTAAGCCAATCCTTGTGAGCAGACTCCTTCCCTAACAAATACAATTGTATCAGCCCCACATTGGCATCAACCTTTTCCTCTTTGGTCTCGGCCAGGCCAATACCCTTTTTCATATCTTCGAGTCCCTGTTTGAAATCACCCTTCTTTCCAAAAACCAAACCAGAGCCAACGTAGGCCCGTGAAAATTTTGGGTCAAGCTCCTTGGCCAATTCAAATTCACGTAGGGCATCATCGTATTTGCCCAACCTGAGGAGTTTCATACCGCTGTGCACGTGATGTTCAGGCGTATCCAGGACACTTTCTGAAGGACGCACCTTAGGAGCACACCCCTGTAGAGAAAAGATGGTGGTCAGCCAGATCCCTACTAATATCGGGATCATTATGTTATGCTTGATCTTCATAATAATCCATACCTCCTGTGGTTCGTTATCCGTTATTCGTTATACGTTATTTGTCAATAATGGAGTGTCTAAAGTGAGCTAAAGTTGAAAGTGCCTAAAGTTAAGGAATGCGCTTTCAACGCAACCTGTTTTTAAGACTGGCCACCCGAAGGCGTACACATTAACTTTAGCTCACTTTAGACACTTTAGGCACTTTAGATCACTTCTCCACGAGCACCGATCAATCCAGAACAACCATGACCCGGCACTTTTTCAAAAACGAAAGATTTTCAGAAGCACTTCGAATCTTTTCTGCATCCGCATTACTAATGACGAAATCGCACCGCCCCTGTCCTTCGGTCCTCAGGCCCTTGACCGTCAAGGGATCATTGGTCACTCTCGGATTACTCTGGGCTGCACTCAGGTCTCTGGCATACCCGGTCATACCCTGCTGAACCGCAAATTCTCGGCTTACATAGGCCGAGCCATAAACTTCCTGCCCATTTTCATCTAAAATCTTCGGTGACATGGCTGGCCGGCCGCCGAGCCCACGTGCATCCACCACAAGGCCGGTATAGATGGTCGGTGTAATCGCCGGAGACCCAGAGGTCTTTTCTCCCTTTTCTTCTTTTGGCGTTGACGGGGAAATGGTCTTTATCTCTGAAACCTGTTTAATGTCCGGGGGAAGTATCAGTTGAGCAAACCCCCCATGGATTTTTATCGCCAGAGTCACCTCCACGGTGCCATCTGAGAGATATTCCTTCTTGATGATCTGGGCCCCTTTAACCATGCCACTCACCTGTGACCGGATCACATCACTTTCAACCATGTAGTCTTTTACCAGGGTGGTGGAGTCGACCCTTACACCTTTGGTTACTTCAAGCAGGTTACGGTAAGCATCCAACTGAGCTGCCCTAAGGGCCATGGGACGGGCCTGGGGCTTCCCATAGTACTTTTCAGGCGGCGCCCCAATCCCCGTGGCTGTAATGATCCCCTGGGACCAGTTGACGCTTCCATGGGGGCCAATTGGCTCCAAAAGCTCCTGCCATTCTGCCACAAAGCCTTCTGTTGCTGGGAGGATTAGCATCAGAGCAACAGCAACAATGACGACCAATTTTCTTTTTTTCATAATACCCTCCTCTTCATTATTCGTTATTCGTTAACGCTGATTACGCTGATTAATCTGTGCTAACTACTTCTACGCCCTTAATCTGCAGCATCTGTGTAATCTGTCTTAATCTGTGTTGCCCGTTATTCGTTGTTCATTATTCACAGCTCGTTACGTCTGACGGCTGCCGGTTACCGTAACGAGCTGCGTAACCGATTTCCGATTTCCGGCTCGCGATTCTCGTATTTCTTGAGATAGTGCAAGGCTGCCTTATTCTTAGGATCAACCGCAAGGGTCTTTTTCCAGTACAAAATTGCCGCCTCAAGCTTGTTATGATTCCTGGCCTCCCAGGCCAGATCATTATAGGCCTTGGCCAGATTGAAGATCGCATCGCGGTCCTTAGGATTTATCTTGAGGGTCTTTTTCCATTGGCAGATGGCTGCATCCCGGTCGCCACGGTTGTAATAGATCCAACCGATGCCGTTGATGGCCTTGGTATGGGACGGCTTCAGGGCCAATGTACGCTGATACTCCAAGAGTGCATTGGCGGTCATGTCCAGGTTATGAAAGGCCTGGGCCAGTCGGTAATGGGTATCAGGTTCGGCGGAATCAGCATCCCTGGCCTTTTTCAAATATTCGATCGCCCTAGCCGTATTATGCCTAAAATTGTAGACCGCTCCCAAAAAATAATAAGCATCGGCATTGGCCGGGTCGATTTCAATGATTCTCTGAAATTTTTCAAAACCCTGGTTAAGGTTTCCTTGTTTCAGGTAAAGAATCCCAAGCCACAACAGAGCATAGGTGTTACGTCTATCGATCTGGACGACCTTCTGAAATTCACCAAAGGCCGCATCAAAGTGCTCTTTTTTGGCATAAAGGATGCCTAGCTGGTTGTGGGCATACTCGTTTTGGGGTTCAACTCTAACGGCTGCTTGGAACTTGGCAATGGCCTTGTCGAGATCCCCCTTGTAGTGGTAGTCTGCTCCTTGAAAGATGAGGTCATGCACGTCCATGCAACAATCCCCTTACCACGGCAGCGGCGATCTCCTCTCGAACCGAGGCCTTTTTCAGCTTGGCCTCTTCATCGCGATTTGAAACAAACCCGGTCTCAAGTAGGATCGACGGCATCTTTGCACGCCGAAGCACAAAAAAATTGGCTGAATGAACGCCCCGACTCTTAAAAGGCAGGGTTTGTTGAAAATAGTCCTGGAAGGTCCCGGCAAATTTGCCGCTCTCCTCCCAATAAAGCCTTCGTTCAAAGTTGAAAAGGATCTCCTCGATATCGATGTAGCCAGGCCTTTTCTTAAAGGGTTCATCGTACTTGAGTACTGCATTTTCAAAGGCTGCAACCCGAGCCGCCTCCTTGCTGGAGGCCCTCTCCGAACAATAGTAGGTCTCACACCCGTGTGCTTTTGGGTTCTCATTGGCATTGATGTGGATGCTGACAAAGAGATCAGCCTGGTATTGGTTGGCAATAACCGTACGCTCACTGAGGGGGATATAGTAGTCCCCGGTGCGTGTCAAAAAGCATTTGATATTTCCCTTTTCAGAGATTCTTCGGCTGAGACGCAAGGCAAGATCAAGGGTTACCTCCTTTTCCTTCAGGCCTGTGGGTCCAATTGCACCTGAATCAAATCCGCCGTGACCAGGGTCAAGCACGACACGTTTGACCTGGTAGGCAAGGCCCCCCTCAGGACTAAGCTGGTTGAGCATGACTTCTTCCTCGACCTTGGCCGCCTTTTCCAAAGGGCTAAGGGGACGTGCTGGTCTCTTCAGTCTGGGTATCGGCTTCTGGGTAATGATCTCAATCATCATCCGAGAATAGGTGTCAGCGGGATTGAGCCGAACCGCCTCCCTAAAGGCCGCCACTGCTTCGGCTTTCTGGTCAAGACCGTGGTATGCACGCCCGAGCAGGCCATGGGCCCAGTCGCTCTTCGAGTCCAAACGGATGGCTTCTTTCAGCACCTCGATGGCCTCGGCAAAGCGCTTGGCCGCAATCAGGTTTTGTCCCTCCAGGGCATAGTCAAAAGCTGACTTTCCCCACGCCATACCCCTGCTGGACAGCCAAAGCCCTGAAGTGCCAAGGATGCTCCTGGCTATGTATTTCAAGAAATGCCGTCTATTCATGGTTCGTCAATAGTCATTGGTCATTGGTCAATAAGGGAGTGCCTAAAGTGTACTAAAGTGAGCTAAAGTGCCTAAAGTTAAAGGAATAAAACCATTCTTTACAAAAAGTTTCTTCAAGTCCTCAACTTTAGCTCACTTTAGGCACTTTAGACACTTTAGCTCACTTCTCCACTGTCAATCATCAATCATCAATTGTAAATGCCTTCTCTTCCGGGGCCTCAAGCCAGGGCTTGAATTGAATGTTCTCTTCTCCCCAAATTAGGCTACTATCCGGTTGGGCCTTACCCCACCAATTGTATCGACCATCTATCAAAATCGTGGAAAAGGCCTGGATGCCTACGGCATTGTCGACAATATTGTTGTGATTGATCTTTGGCCTTGACATCCCCACACACTCAATCCCGCCGGTGCCCAGGTTCCCTGTAATCGTGTTATAAAAAATCTTGGGTGCAGCATCGTTTCGACATTTAATGGCGCTTTGCGCGTTGTTCGCAATGTAACAATAAGATATATCAGGCGACCCAAAGTGGATGTCAACTGCAATGGTAGCATGTTCCATCACACAGTATTCAAAAAAACTATTGACCTTGGTCCGGGCAATAAAACGGACCACGCTCAAATAATCTCCAGCCGAAGGTGAGGCACCTGACGACGTAAAAACAATAGGTTGCTCTCTTTTTCCCCGGGCCACCATGCCTCCGTCTTTCACAGTGACCGAAGTGTTTTGATCGAACATCAGCCTGACGCCCGGCTCAATGTATAGCGTGGCGCCACCATCAATGACTAAATCCTTTTCAACAGTATATGGGCTGTTAGAAAGTGTGAGAAAGCCATCAGTCCTTATCTCGCCGCCCAATGGCCCCTGAAGAATGGGTAATTCGATGCTCTTTCCCACAGAATAGGGGCCATCCAGGATGCTGCCAATGTCAATACGCCCCTTTATTCGTGAAAGGATATCAAGTCCGTTCTTGGTTCCCCACCAGTTGTCCTTCGCGCAGACAGGCTCCCCTGACATGGCACCCACCATATTATAGGGTTCATTGTCATAAATATTGTTTTCCTTGATCTCGGCCTGGCTCTTAACCACACGAATGCCCCCTCCTGCGTTTTGAACGATGGTGTTATGGAGGACCGTAGGTGCTGCACCTTCAATCAAGATCCCTCCTTTGCTGTTTTCCCGGACAATATTTCCTTCAACCGTGGGTCTCGCCCCTTCCACCACTATCAGCCCAGTTCCAGTATTCCTATGAATGGTATTGTCGCATATCTCAGGTTCTGAAAATGTGTCCATCACCCTGATGCCGTCCGTGTTGTCCGTAAATTCGCAATCCCTTATCACAGGCGAAGATGAGCGGCAGGAAATGGCTATATTGGCATCACGGATTCGACAGAAACGAACCCAATTTTCCTTACCCTTGACATTGTAAAAAGATATCCCTTCCCAAGGGGTATGATCCTGGCCACCAAAGATAATAAGATGTGTCTGGTCCCCACGCGCAAGCAAACGGCCCTCGACCCGAAGTCCGCTACCCTTAGATTGAATAATCGTGCCCGGCTCAATCGTCAACGTGGCTTTATCCTTAATCGTCACGGGCCCTTCAATCACATACGGGCTTGCCCCGGCATACCAGGTCGTATCCTCTATAACTGCCCCTGAAACTGGCGTGGGCCCGGGCGCTACAGCCATCCCAACCACGCTATCGGTCCTTTTGCTTTCATTGCCGGCCCGATCCTTGGCCGATACCTTGTAGTAATACTTCTGTAAGTTGGAAAGATCTTTATCTTTATAGCGGTTCAACTCTGTGTTGCCCAGGGCCTCAAACCCCGTTAAGGGTGTTTTACTTCGGTAAATACGGTAGCCGGCAAGATCTGCTTCAGAATTCTTGGCCCAGTCCAAAATCACAAAGCCGTCACGGCCCACGGCCCTCAGCCCCTTGGGACTTTCTGGCGGGGTGGTATCGATCGTCACAGTACCTACCGCATCGATCCAGCTCGTCGTGTTCCCTGAATCATCGGTTAGATATCCTGTAACAATGGCCTCATCCACGTTGTCTCCGGGCACCACCCTGTAAGTCCCCAGGTAGCCACCCGGCTCCACCTCTACCATGTCAATCCCCTTCTTGAAGGTCCCTATATCAAAGCTGGCCTGCATGTTGGGATCTCCCTCAATAACCACCCTGATTTCATCTCCGGCCTTCTTGGGAAGGCCTTTTGTGTCCTGGGTGAGAAGGGTTATTATGGGAGGCCGGGTCGCCTCGGCTATCGTGGGTGACGGGATTGTTTTGACCATATCCCGGAACAGATCATCGCAGGCCCTGAGGAGTTGAACATCCCGGATATTCATAGCAGTTGCCACAATGGTGGCAACGATCCCGACCGGGGAAACCGAAACTCCCCCCTGGTGCTTCCGGGCCACATGTTTGCCGCTCCACAGGATGTGTCCACTCTTGGTGTCAAACATCTTGATTTCTGCCCCCACGGCCACCTGTGAATAGAGCAAGGCATAAAATTTGTCAAAATTTGATACATTGCCCAATATCACAGCATCTACCTTCAGGATCTCCCCCAGTCTCTGGGGTGGGGTATCTGCAATGGCCTCAGGATCGGTGAGTCCTGCCTTCCCCAAAAGGCGATCCACGCGGTAAAGTTCCACATCTGTGTATGGGAGAACACTAAAATGGTTGTAAAATGCCCTGCGAACGGGCTCAACGCCCTGCTTGCCCCTAGACTGATCCACGAAAGGAAGGACAGCCACGGTCCTGGGCATGTGGGTCTTTAGATATGGATCGACCTTGTAGGTCCCCTTGAACAAATGGGTGATCTCAGGAGTAATTGCGGTCTTTTTCGTAGCTACCGTGGCACACCCAGCGAATATGAAACCACAAAGGGCAAGATGAAAAAGGAAAAAGGGGGGAATTCTCGCAGTAAAACCCTTCATAAATCTATACCTCAAGCTATTTATTCTGATTCGGAATCCTTGCTTTGCAAGGACCCCAAAAAAATTCGACTGGATTTTGGGCAAGTGCCTCCTTCTCACGTAAGTGAGATAACAGATGCGCTTCAAGCCTTCAATCAATCATGCAATCCATGTGAAATTTGGTTCTACTGCCGCAGAATTTTTCAGGCACTTAAGTTTTTTTATATAGCGAGAATCACGGAATTTTTCAATGATAAAAAATGGAATCCCCCCTTGGTTCGAAGTCATGCTGTAGCAGGCCTGGCAGATCTATCTTGAGATGGAAAGGCCGTTCTCCGATTGGCAAGCCTCAGAATTGCGCTGCAGCAACCAGTAAAGCCGGTTGATGGCCTGCACATAAGCCTTGGCACTGGCCTTGAGGATATCTGTGCTGGACCCCCGACCCAGAGCACGAAAACCCTCGCGAGACACCCGCACAGTAGCAATGCCCATGGCCTCCTTGGTCTCGGTCACAGCCTTGACCTGAAAGTCTTCAAGCCTGTGATAAGCACCCGCAATCTTGTCAATCGCCTTAAAAATCGCGTCAATAGGCCCATCACCCTGAGTACTCGCCTCAAAAATGACGTCCTCACGTCGGAGTCTCACCCGGGCCTCAGGAACCTCTCCATTTCCCGTGGTCACTTTGTATGATTCAAGGCTGTAAAGCTTGCTGTGATCTATATGGGCAAAGATCACGTCCTGGACAATGACAGCCACATCTTCATCATAGACCCGCTTTTTCTTGTCGGCAACAGAAAGGAACCGATTGTAAACCGCCTCAAACTCCTGTTCCTGAAGATCATAGCCCATCTCGGAGATCTTGTGTCTAAGGGCATGTCTGCCCGATCTTGCCGTAAGGACCATGGTATGTTCGGTGATGCCCACCTCTTCAGGGCGCATCACTTCATACGTGGCTCGGTCTTTGAGGATGCCATCTTGGTGGACGCCAGAAGAATGGGAAAAGGCATTTGAGCCTACGATGGCCTTGTTGGCCTGGACCGGCATCCCCATCATGCGGCTAACTAACCTGCTGGTCCTCATGATCTCTCGGGTGTTGATCGTGGTATGGAGTCGGAAATAGTCCTTCCGGGTTTTAATTCCCATGACAATCTCCTCTAAGGAAGCATTCCCCGCCCTTTCTCCAAGGCCGTTCATGGTACACTCCACCTGCCTTGCTCCGTTTTCTATGGCTGCTAAAGTATTGGCCGTGGCAAGCCCCAGATCATTATGGCAATGGACACTGAGTACGATTTTGTCGATGTTTGAAACCCTCGCCTTTAGATAAGCAATGAGCTGACCAAACTGCTGGGGAACCGCATAGCCAACCGTGTCCGGGATATTGACGACTGTCGCACCAGCAGCAATCACCTGCTCCACCACCTGCACGAGATAATCTGGGTCTGAGCGTGAGGCATCTTCAGTAGAATACTCTACATCAGGGCAAAGGGATTTGGCGAACTTCAAGGCCTCAAGGCCCCTCTCCAGGGCCTTTTCCCGGTCAAGCCCAAATTTTTTCTGGATATGAATATCCGAGGTCCCCAAAAACACGTGAATGCGGGGTTTTTCCGCCTTTTTTATGGCCTCCCAGGCCGTTTCAATGTCCTTGTGAACCGCACGCGCAAGTGCCACAATGGTAGGGCCTTTAACCCTTTCAGCAATCGCTTTGACGGCCTCAAAATCGCCTGGAGATGAGATCGGGAACCCGGCCTCAATGGCATCTACCTGCAAACGTGCAAGCTGCAAGGCGATCTCCAGCTTTTCTCTTGGGTTAAGACATGCCCCTGGAACCTGTTCACCATCCCTTAATGTGGTATCAAAGATAAAGATTTTTTCCATTGGTTCCTCCCTATGGTTGTGTTTCTTTTGCAAATTCGAGTCATTCGTAAGCTTGCTAAGGTCACCTTCATCGTCACTGAAATCGAGCCCCATTTTCCTCACCTCCTTATCGTGTGTACCAATGCATATGCAGTTAAAAAGCCACAATCCCATGGGCCCAAAAAAAAAAGGGCCGCAGGTTGTGCTGCCTGCGGCCCGTCATTATCTGGATTGTGCGTCGCTTACCGCAAGCAGACCCCTCCCTGAAGAAGTCCAAGAAGAAGCAAAAGCTCAAGCAGTAATAAACGCATCATCTATTCTCGCCGTGTGTATTTTGTTTTATTTAAATCATAATATTTGCCGGATGTCAATATATATTTCATTTTTCTGGTGGATCGGCATTTCCTGAATCGACCTTTAGTTGTTTTTACGCCTCCTTGCCACCCCCTCATGCCAGGTGCACGGCTGTTTGGACAACTGCCTGTTGATGACTGAAAGCCGACGGCTGATAGCTAAACGTTTAGACGATATCTCTTTCCCAAATAGCGATTACATCTCACGCGCTAACGCATAATCGGCCAACTGCTCCAAGAGGGTTCGTGTCTTTGAGGCACTGAATATATCCAGAGATTTCTTGGCCTGATCAATGTGTTCCCGAGCGCGGTCTCTGGTATATGCGATGCCGCCGTACTTCTTGATCAGCCCTAGCACGGTATCAAAATCCGACGCTGTCATATCCATATCTCGAATAATGGTCTCCATGCGTCTGCGGTCTTCCTTTGTGGCGCGACTCAGCGCATAGATGACAGGCAGCGTGAGCTTTCCTTCCCTTAGATCTGTTCCCGTGGCCTTGCCGAGAACCCTGGTGTTCGCTGTATAATCGAGAAGATCATCAACCATCTGAAAGGCAATCCCCAAGTGATATCCATAGTCTGCCAATGCCTGCACCTGTTCCTGTTGTGCCTCTCCAAGCAAAGCCCCGACTTGGCATGCGGCCTGAATGAGATAGGCCGTCTTGCGCCTGATCACCTCCATGTACTCTGTCTCCTTGACAGCAAGATCTCCCCGGTTCAACAGTTGGTGGATCTCTCCCTCAGACATTTGAGCTGTTGTATGGGCCAGGATGTCAACAATTGCGACAGAACCTGTTTGCGCCGCAATGGCAATGGATCGGGCCAACAGGAAGTCTCCAACCAAAACCGTGGCCGGGTTTCCCCAAATCGAATGGGCCACGGGGTTCCCGCGTCGGATGTCGGCGCCGTCAACCAAGTCATCATGAAGCAGGGTGGCGGCATGAAGGTACTCAAACACAATTGACAGGGTTTTATCATAATTTCCCTTGTAGCCACAAAGCCGTGCGGAAAGTACCATAAGAAGTGGACGCATCCTTTTGCCACCGCTGAACATAATATATTTGGCGATATGAGAGACTAAAGGAAGATAAGGTTTAAGGTTCTCGGTAAGTGCGGCCTCAATTTCAACGAGGTCTTGCCGGACCGATTCCAGGATTTGCTCTTTCAGCCCCATCATACAATGGCTCCTACCAAGTCATATTCGTAGGCCTCAGTAATCTGCACATGAACAAAAGTCCCGGGCTCGGCAACGCCTTTGTTGATATACACCATGCCATCGATGTCCGGCGCTTGAAAGGAGGTTCTGCCCTCCAACGCAAAGTCAGTCTCTCCGTCAGAGCCCTCTATAAGAACCTGGAGGGTCTTACCCACGTATTTTTGATTGTTCTCTCTTGAGATCTCGAGTTGCCGGAACATAAGGCGTTCAAATCGCTCCTGTTTTACTTCATCCGGCACATGATTTTTCAAAGCACTCGATGGAAGGTCTTTTTCATTTGAATAGATAAAGGCACCCAAATGATCAAAGCGAACCCTTTCGATCAGATGAAGGAGACATTCGAAATCATGGTCGGACTCGCCCGGAAAACCCACCATCAATGTGGTGCGCAGCACGGCATCAGGCACCTTTTTACGGATGCGCTCAAATAGTGCAAGGATGTCCGCACTGTTGTGACGACGCCCCATGCTTTTGAGAATCGGCTCGCTGGCATGTTGGATCGGAATATCAAAATACGAACAGAGCCTGTCATGGCGGGCAATCGTCTCTATGATGGGGTCAGTCATATCGTCTGGATGCCCATAGAGCACACGTACCCATGCCAACCCGGAAATCTCTGCCAGCCGCTCCAAAAGGTGCGATAGGCCATACCCCAGGCCCAGGTCCTCCCCGTAGGCCGTGGTGTTTTGGGCCACCAGTATTAACTCTGTGACCCCAGACTCCGCAAGTGACCTGGCTTCAGTCAGAACCTGTTCCATGGGACGACTTCTGTGCCGACCTCTCAGCTTTGGAATGATGCAGTAAGTACATCGGCCTGAACACCCCTCGGCAATCTTCAGGTAGGCCGTATGCGAGGCAGTCGTGCGGAACCTTGGCCGGGATAAATCCTGGACCGGTCTGCAACCGGGATGCGGCAACAGGACCCGTCTCCCGTTCAATGACCCGTCAGCCGCCCCAACTATGCGGTCAAAGGCCCCGGTGCCGAGAAAGACATCCACCTCGGGGAGGGCCTTGATGAGATCCATGCCGTAACGCTGAGGGAGGCACCCCACCACAATAAGCCTCCGCCCATCGCATTGCTGTTTCCATGCCCCCATTTCCAGGATGACATCAATCGACTCGTTCACAGCAGGCTCTATGAAACTGCACGTGTTCACCACAACAGCGTCTGCCTCTGATTCGTCAGAGGTGATCGTATGGCCTGCCTCAAGGAGTCGGCCAAGCATGATTTCGGTGTCCACCAGGTTTCTGGGACAACCTAAACTGACAAAGTGTATCTTCATTTCTGAACCGTAGATTGTTAATCGTGAATCGTGGGGAATGTCCGTGGTCCGTTGTCAATAGTCAAGGGAAGCCATACAAAATGGCCTTTTTCCTTTTGCCTGTATCTTTTTTGCTATCCAGACCAATGAACCGATTTTGCGATTTTGGCAATGGACGACACTACAAGCTGTTTCAAAACCCTTTGACGACTCCATTTTGGACATTTTTGCCAAAAGTTCTTAGTGAAGCGAAGCGTTAAAAAATTGTAACTGTTTGAGGGCATTAGCCCGAGTTAGCGCATGGGTTGCGGCTAACGCCTTGGACAGAGGCACTCCGTGCTACAATTTTAGCGAAGCGAGCTTAGAACTTTAAGCCCCCGCCCGCACTAAAGGGCAGGGCCTCCCGGTAAAGAAGATAAACATTTTGAAATAGCTCCCCTTGACCCCGCCCTAATGGTCGGGGGTAGCGGGAAGCAGGCCGGTCAAAAATGGCCAAACAGACCAAGGAAAAAGGTTTTGAAACAGCTTCTACCCAAAAAACAAAGAGCAAGGCCCTGTTGTCGCCTTGCTCCTTATTGCCATTTCTAATGGTCTAATCTTTGCTAATCTTTCTGTTTTTTCAATTCGGCTGTTATGGCCGGAACCACCTTAAAGAGGTCTTCCACGATACCATAATCCGCCCTTTTAAAGATTGGGGCCTCTGGATCCTTGTTGATGGCTACAATACATTTAGAGGTGCCCATGCCTGCCAGATGCTGAATGGCTCCAGAGATACCGCAAGCGATATAAAGGTTCGGTGAGACCACCTTCCCTGTTTGCCCTACCTGGTCCGAATGAGGGCGCCAGCCTTCATCGACCGCAGACCTTGATGCCCCTATCGTACCGCCCAAAACCTCGGCCAGTTCCTCAAGGACGCTAAAGTCAGGACCTCCCATACCGCGCCCACCTGACACGATGACATCGGCCTCAGTGAGATCTACCTTGGAGGCGGTCTCTATCCTCTTTTCCACAACACGTGTCTTGACGACACCCGTGTTTACTGCAACCCTTTCCACATCCGCGGCCTTTGCGACTTCTATTATCTCCATGACATTAGGACGTATGGCTGCCACCTGAGGTGTCCCTCCCAGGGCCACCTCGGCAAGAATCTTGCCCCCAAACATGGGCCGGGTAGCGATCAGATTGTCACCATCGAGACGCAAGCTGGTGCATTCCATAGCAAGGCCACTCCCCAGGCGGGCTGTAAGCCGCGCAGACAGATCTTTGCCCCGGCTTGAAGCACCCAACAGTAAAATCCTGGGATCATTATCCTTGACAATATCGAAAAGTACATTCGTGTAAGCGTCTGTGGTGTAGTCAGCCAAGCCGGGATCATCACCCACCAGGATTGTGTCTGCCCCGTACTTTGCCAGTTCTCCAGCAATCTCTTCTATCCCAGAACCAAGTACGACCCCTGTTAGCGTTTCGCCAAGGGCGTCCGCCAGCCGCCTCCCTTCACTTAGAGACTCATAAGCCACCTTGCGAAAGCTCCCGTCAATCTGTTCCGCAAATACCAAAACGCCTTGTGCCATATTAATCTCTCCTCATCTCGTTATTCGGTATCCGGATCCGCAGCCATACGATTCACGAATACATGCCACCAAATCTAAATAACCTTGGCCTCTTCTCTGAGTAATCTCACCAGCTCAGCCGCCTTATCCTCTATGGCCTCCCCCTCAATGATCTTGCCAGGCGACCTTTCAGGGGGAAACGAAAGGGTCACCACCTTACATTTGGCACCAGACACCCCCACTTCGCTCGGATCTACCCCGAGATCGGCCAGCGTCTTTTTGACCAAGGGCTTCTTTTTCGCCTTCATGATACCTGGAAGGGAGGCATATCTAGGTTCATTGATTCCCTTTTGGGTGGTAAGAAGGGCGGGCAGTTCCGTCTCAACGACCACGGTTCCTCCTTCAACAGTGCACTCACACAAGATCCTCCCGTCACTGATCTCCTCCTTAATCACCATCGAAACCTGGGGAATCCCAAGTTGCTCCGCCACAGCAGCCGGAACCTGGTAGCCATCATCATCCACCGCACGCTGACCTGCTAAGATGAGATTGTAGCTGGTCTCTCTTAAGGCAGCCGCCAGCACCTTGGCCGTGCCCAGTGCGTCACTCCCCTCGACAGCTGGATCATCAATTAATATCCCTTCGTCCGCCCCCATGGCCAATGCGGTACGGATGGACTCCACAGCTCGCTCAGGTCCCATGGTAAGGATTGTCACCTTGCCGCCTCCATGCTTCTCCTTGATTCGAAGCGCCTCTTCAACGGCAAACTCGTCATAGGGATTGATGACCCATTTTACGTCTTCTGTCTTGATAGAAGCCTTGTCATCAGCAATTTGAATCAAAGTCTCCGTATCAGGTACCTGCTTGAGCAAAACAACAATATCCACCTTACGACTCCTTTCTGAATTATCGTCATTTGTCATTAGTCATTTGTCATTGGTTGCTGGCTGCGCGTTGCTGGTTACTGGTTATTCGGTATCTGTTATTCGGTTTAGCGCTGAAGGTTCACTTCGTGTCCGATATGCGATTCACCTTAGTTCATTGGGTCTATTGGGTCTGCGACTTGCACGTAGCACAAAAAACATAGAAGCGTCAAGGTGTTCGAACCGCCAATTCGTTATCCGTTATTCGTTATCCGATTACACGATTCACCAGTGACAAATGACCAATGACCATTCACGCTTCCAGGCGGCAATGTACGACATCCCCTGCCACGATCCTGTGCAGACGCCCCATTTTGTCTCGAACCAAAAGTGTCCCGTCCGAGCCCAGGGCTTCTGCCACACCTGTAAGCCTGGTCTCCGGGAGAAACACCTCAACGCCTCTCCCCAGTGTCGTGTCAAATTCGCACCAGGTCTCAAGGATGGCGTCAAAGGCTCCTGTATAAAAAGACTCATACCATTGCTCGAACTGGTACAGCAAGGTTTGAAGGAGATAGATGCGGGAGACCGGTTTACCCGTGCCGAGTCGGAGGGAGGTCGCCAGATCTCTGACGGAAATAGGAAGCTCGTCCTGTTTTGTATTCACGTTGATGCCGATGCCAAGAATCGCAAAGCCGATTCGTCTTTCATCGAAAACAGCCTCGGTCAAAATACCCCCAACCTTCCGATCACCAATCAGGATATCGTTTGGCCATTTGAGCTGAGGTCTCGTCCCCATTTGCTGGATTGCCGAAGCCACGGCCACGCCCGCCGTTAAAGTGAGTCTTGGGAACCAGTCTGGAGGACAGTCGGGCTTTAAAACGAAGGAAAGATAAAGCCCGCTTCCCGGAGGGGAAACCCAGGTGCGCCCCAGGCGGCCCCGGCCCTTGCTCTGGGCATCCGCGACCACCAATGTCCCCTCTGGAGCACCTTCTTGACCCAGACGATACGCTTCTGTGTTTGTTGATTCAACCACATTAAAACAATAGATCGTCTGCTGGCCAAGCCAGCGCGTCCTGAGGCCCTCTTTAATGGTATCCGGAGATAGTCTATTTGGCAATCGTTGATCAAGGTATGGATTCATGATCTTTGAGGCCTTTCCCTCCCTGAAGCACGGGGGGTCGCTTCGCAGGCTTACGCATCCTCGGTAAGGAAGATAGACAATCCTTGTATAGCTCCCCTTGAGCCCAGTCTAAAGGACAGGGGTTTTTACCTTACGGCAGTGTTTCGCGGGGCAGGAAGCGAGCCCGTCAACCTATTGTACGGCCTGTTATTTCCTTGACATTACAGGGGACTTAGTTATATTTATTACATATATCACAATTCTATATTTCGTACTATGGTTCCTCGAAACAGGATCGATAAATGTCTGAGAACAATTACTATAAAATCTTAGGTGTTGATAAAAACGCAAGCGAGAGTGAAATCAAGAAAGCTTATCGCAAGCTCGCGATGAAATATCATCCAGATCGCACCAAGGGAGATAAGTCTGCCGAAGAAATGTTCAAGAAAATCAGCGAGGCCTATGCAGTGTTAAGCGACAAGGAGAAACGTAAGCAGTATGACGCCTTTGGGGCCTCTGGTTTCCGCCAGCGTTACTCCCAGGAAGACATATTCAGGAACGTCAATTTCAGCGATATCTTCAGGGAATTTGGATTCGACGACACCAGCTTTGCAAATATCTTTATGGGGGGTGCTGGCCGCGGTCGTAAGTTCGGATTTAGTTTTGGAGGTGACCCTTTCACTGCCTATACAGCAGGCCAGAGGGCGCCAATCAAAGGATCAGACCTTGTATATGAGCTCCCTCTGACCCTGGAAGAGGTGCTCCATGGTACCAGCAAGACCATAGCCCTGGAGCAAGGGGCTCAACAGAAAAAAATCAATGTCAAGATCCCCAAAGGGATGGTGACCGGGAAAAAACTACGGCTGGCAGGCAAGGGGCAGCCCGGGGCCTTTGGTGGACCACCAGGAGACCTGTATATCCAGGCCAAGGTACTTGACGATCCCGTGTTTAGTCGGGTGGATCATGATCTTTATATCGACCGAGAAATCAAATTGGCCGAAGCCCTTTTGGGAACGCAAATACAGGTTCCTACTGTGGATGGAAAAGACTTGAACCTGAAAATACCCCCTGGGACCCAGCATCACACCAAGATGCGCCTGAGGGGATATGGCCTCCCTGAAATGAAAAAGGGCCACAGAGGGGACCTGTACGTGCGTATTCTTGTCAAAATGCCTAAACGCTTGAATAAAAGACAGAAGGCCCTGATTCAGGAATTGGCAGAAACTGGGCTTTAAGGTAGAACTTATGCCGGAACAATTGATCCCGGTATTGTCCAGGGCTGAAATCGCACAAAAAGTAAAAAGCCTTGCGCACCAGATATCAAAGGACTATGCCGAAAAGGAACTTTGTATCATAGGTGTCCTAAACGGTGTTTTTGTCTTCTTAGCTGACCTCGTGCGGGAACTCACCTTGAATGTCCAAATCGATTTTATCCGCCTAGCCAGTTATGACGGTGGGACCGTATCTTCCGGAAACGTTCGGATAACCAAAGAGATTGAGCTCGATGTAAAAAATCGAGATGTCCTTATCGTTGAAGATATCGTGGATTCTGGCTTAACCGTTGCCTTCCTAATGGAGTACCTGAAACCGTTTTATCCAAAATCCATTAAAGTGTGCACCCTTATCGACAAGACTGAACGTCGTCAAGTGCAGGTTCCCATCGATTATGTCGGACATGTGATTGATCAAGGATTCTTGGTGGGATACGGTCTTGACTTTGATCAAAAATATCGTGCATTGCCGGAAATCTACCACCTAAAACAGTAAACGAAAGGGACCTACCATGATCGTAACTTGCGAAAACTGCAAGACAAGGTACAATCTGGATGAAAAGGTGATCAAGGAATCAGGCTCCAAGGTCAAATGTTCCAAGTGCCACCATATGTTTACTGTCTATAAACCCCTTCCAGAGGAAGAGCCTGCACTCGAACTTGAAGAGGCACCTGCTGATCGCCCCGAATCAGAAGAAGGCCCGGTGTCTTCTCCAGAACCAGAAGTCGACCAAGCTGCTGAAGAGCCTGGAGGCGTTGCAGAAGAAGCCCCTGAAGAGGTTCTGGATTTTGATCTGTCCGAGTCTAAAGAAGAACCCGCTGATGAGGAAGAAATTACCTTAGAAGACCTCGGCCTGGAAGAAGAAACCCCTACTGAGGAACCCATACCTGATGAGGAAAAACTGCCTGATGAGGAAACCCCTGATGAGGAAGAAATTACCTTAGAAGACCTTAGCCTGGAAGAAGAAACCTCGCCCGAAGAAACAACAGCGCCAGAACAGACTCAAGCTGAAGAAGAAATCTCCCTGGAAGACTTCGGCCTGGAAGAAGAAACCCCTACTGAGGAACCCACACCTGATGAGAAAAAACTGCCTGATGAGGAAACCCCTGATGAGGAAGAAATTACCTTAGAAGATCTTAGCCTGGAAGAAGAAACCTCGCCCGAAGAAACAACAGCGCCAGAACAGACTCAAGCCGAAGAAGAAATCTCCCTGGAAGACTTCGGCCTGGAAGAAGAAACCCCTACTGAGGAACCCACACCTGATGAGGAAAAACTGCCTGATGAGGAGGAAATCGCTGTAGAGGAAGAAATCGCCCTAGAAGACCTCGGGCCGGAACAAGAAACCGCTGTAGAAGAAACACCTGACAAGACAGAAGAGATGGCTCCAGAAGAAACACCTGAAGGTGAGGAAAGGGGCGCCACGCTTGAGGAGGTCGAGGCGCAGGAAGAGCAGGAAGAGCCAAAAGAGGAATTAGAAGGGGAGTCGAAAGAGGCCGAGGAAAAACCCATGCCCCCCCCAACGACCGAGAAAGAACCAGGGGCACGGAAGCGCCTTAGTATGCCGGTCATGGGTGCATTGATATTGGTTCTTTTGGGGGGAGGGGCTTTTGGTGCCTACAGTCTTTTGAAAGCTTTTGATGTCAAGATACCATTTCTGGAATCCCTGACAGGTGCACCAGAGTCCGTGACCATTGATCCCGGCAGCTATCATATATCCCTTATGGATCAGTTAATAAGTACGAAATTTGTTGAAAACAAGGCAGCCGGCAGGCTGTTTGTCATCAGCGGAAAAGTCAGAAACGATTATCCTGAAGCTCGGAACTTCATCACGGTAAAAGGGGTTCTCTATTCAAAGGAGGGCAAAGCCGTTCAAAAGAAAACCGCATACTGTGGCAATGTCCTGTCAGAAAATGACTTGGAAGTCATGGATAAATCGGCCATCAACAAAAGATTGGCCAACAGATTCGGAGATCAAAAATCTAATTTCGAGGTCCCTTCTGGTAAGGTGATTCCATTTATGATTGTATTCTCTGATCTGCCTCAGGATTTAGAAGAATTTAGTGTTGAAGTGGTCAGTTCTGTTCCGGGATCATAGAATAGACAAAGATGGTATGGCCGATGTGGGCCCTCGGCTGATAGGCGTGAAGCCAGTTGAAAGTACCAGGCCTAATTGACACGGGACGATGTCCATAGGTAACAACGTATGGCAAGCCGTACAAGTAATTGGCACTCACGGCAATGTCTCCAGACTCCGGGTGTTCTCCGATAAGATGGTAATGGATCCCATAGATCTCTGGGTCCACATGGCCAAAATAGGCCAGCCCAAGCTCCTTTATCCCAGCCTTGTCCATGTAGTTTTTCAACCTTTTCAAGTCCTGACCCCAGTCCAAATTTGAGTCCAGAAGGTGACGGTAACCCTTGCCGGGCCCACCTGCCAAGGCATTAAAATAGGCGAGGTAATCCGGGAAAATCAAAACAGAAGAAACCACATATCCAACCAGAATGATCCCTGCGCTCCAGCGTAGCACAGTCTTGTGAAAATTCAGCTGGGTGAGTTGGCCGAGCCAGACAAAGAGGAAGGGAAATATCGGCAGGACATACCGTAATCCCACATTGATCTGGTTAAAAAAAGAAAAAACGATGAGCACCACAAGGACGGGAAGGATCAAAAAGGCTTCTGCCTCGGTCACCCGACGACGCCTGAATGCCCACCCAATAGAGACCATAATTCCGATATGCAACGGGATCGGGGTCTTAACAAAAAATGCATAAAAAAAATAGTACCACCATCCCCTGTTTGAAAGCCTGCCCCTGAGATAGTTCAAGAAAACGCCTCTTTCTGCATCGAGCTTCTGTTGGTCAAGGCCCTGAAGATATGCTGCTGGAAGGGGAATTGGGATGCTGTTCAAAGGAGACCCTGCCAGTCTTTTGTAAAATCGGCTCTCATGGGGTATCGATCTCAATGTCTTAAAGCTCCCCTGAAAGCCATAGCCAAGGTTGGTGATAAAAATGGCTACCACCATGATCCAGAAAAGGCGCACACCCCCGTCCCAAAGACGCTGGATAAAAACCGGCAGCCTATGATTGAACGCAGGAACGGCTGCTGCACTTTCGCCCTGTTTTCCGCGCCAAGCCCAGAAAAGCAACAGCAAACCAAAGACAGGAATGAGTAACAGGGCTGTAAACTTGCTCAGGAGGGCAAGACCGAAACATATGCCAGCGCCGATCCATGCCCTGTGTCTCTGAGGCTGAAAGGACCGCCAATAATAGTACACAGCCATGAACATAAAACAGGTACACCCGACGTCCGTCGTGACCAAGCGAGAATGAGCCAGTATGTTGGGACTGAAGGTATAGAGGATAAGGCTAAGGAGTCCCCCTTTTGGGCCGTACAGTTCACGGGCCCAGCGAAACACATACCACCCAAGAAGCAGGGATAGAAGGACGACCGGAAGTCTGCCAATGAAAAATATCATATCGTAGGCAGCGGCATTTTCCCTCATGAAATGCGTGCCAAAAACCCAAGGACGCCAATCACCAGCATCCGCATAGGATAGACCGGGATCCATGGAAATGTTCATGGCCAAAAGGGGAAGTGCACACAGAAGTTTGATCAAGGGAGGATTCTTCCCGTAGAGCGAGAAATCTCCAGTCTTCCAGTAGTAATAACCCGCCGGCAAATGAGCAAATTCGTCCACCGTTGGGGATTTGACCCTGAGGCTGAGCAAACAGGTCAGGGCCATGATTCCTAGAAGGACCAGAACGGCCAGTTCGGTTTTGTTTTTCTTGATATTGATCATGAGCTTGGAGTGCTTAAAATGAACGAAAGTGTCTAAAGTTGAGGTATTCTGCCCACTTCAAATGTGTTGCACAAAGGCGCATCCCATAACCCTGGCCCAGACCTGTTGTGAAATGCTGAATATTACAAGGCCCCAATCTTGAAGTATCAGCACGCTGCATTGTATTGCATACATGTCGCACCAGGGCGGGCTTTAGCTCAATTTAGGCACTTCACACCTTAGGCACTTTTTTTAGTTCTCCGCCTACGGCGGATCTGGGTTAGATACTTTAGGCGCTTTCACTTCCTGCAAATCTGTGTCACTTCTAGCCTGCTTTTCATAATTCGGGTTCAACTGGATCGCCTTGCTGAGTGCCCTGCGAGCTTCCTCGAGCTGGCTGTTCCTGGCATAAGCACAGGCCAGGTTGTAATAGGCCTGGCCCAGGTCTGGCTGAAGCCTGATTGCCTTATGATAAGCCTCAACCGCCTTATGGTACTGGCCCATACGATGATAGACGATCCCCACCCCAACAAGGGCTTCGGCAAAGTCAGGACGCAGGGCCAAGGCCTTGTGAAAGGTGTTGAGAGCTGCCTCAAACTGCCCCATGTGGATGTAACTCTTCCCAAGATTCTCATAGGCCATAAGAAACTCGGGATCTGCCTGCAAGGCCTTCTGGTAAGCCGTCACGGCCTGGTCGAATTTACCCTGATTAACCAGGGCGTTTCCCATGTTATAAAGGGCTGGTGCATAGTGGGGATCTATATCCAGGGCTTTTTCATAGTAGGCTATCGCCCTGTCATGGTCGCCTGTTTCTGCGGCAATGATGCCCAGATCCGTCAGAGGGGCCTTGAACGTGCTGGCTTCATCCACCACCTTCCAGTTAACCAGCAAAGCCATAGCGGCCACAGGGACCAAGCCAAGCATCATCTTCTTGAAGTGCCTTGATCGAACAGCTTCAAAAGCTCGGGCCAGGGTATGCCCTGCAAACAGGATGAGGACCGGGACAACAGGGAGACGATAGCGAGAGGCCATATGAAACGGGACGATGGAGGCCATGTAAGCGAATATGAAGATGATAAAGAGCCAGGTACCGGGAGATTTACGCGCAAGGAACAGCCCAAAAAGTCCCAGCGGGGCAATGATCCCGAAACCGAGAAAAAGGATGCGCAGGGTCAAGACATTCTCCCGGACAAAGTAATAGTTGTAATTGTCCGGAATCTCAAAATGGTTCCAAAACATGGCCGCTTTCCTTAAAAGGAGCCTCAGGGCCTTCTTCGGATGTGTGCGGATGAACAGGATGCCTTCTTTGAACCAGTAGTTTGAAATCTCCGAGGGTTTCATGAACGCACGCTGGGTTCGGCGCAAGGCCTCTGCTCTAAAATCTGCCTCTTCATACTCAGGATTAAGACGGATACGCGCTGGGTTCTCAAAAAAACCACTGGCCCTGGGATTGTTGCCAATATAAAAATTCTGCCCTGCCTGGGCAGTCGTCACGACAAAGTCCTGGCCCACGATATAATTGCGAACCGTCACGGGGATAATAAACAGTGATGTTCCGGCAACCAGAGCACCCACGGCCCCGCAAATTCTTCGAAATGAATGCGTTCTTAGCACGATCACAATCCATAGGATGATGAAGGGGAGGAGGAGAATCAGGTTTCCCCGCGTCAGAATCGAACACCCCAGGGCCGCCCCGGAAAGGAACCATCCGTACCATACAGGCCTTTCAAGGCTCCAGACCAAACCAAAAAGGGCAAGATCCGTAACCAAGACGCTGATGCCATCCTTTCCGATGGCCCCCTCATAAAAGACAAGGATCCCGTAACCCGCGATCAACGCCCCTGCCCATATGGCGGTCTTACGGTCAAAAAGCTTCCGAGCCATCCAGGCAATCACCACACAGTTGAACGCCCCCAGGATCAATTGAACCAATCGAACCAGGTTCAGGTGATGCCCGAAACTCTTGTACAAAATGGCCAAAAAGTATGGGTACAGGGGTGCCTGATAAAATATCTTGTCGCCCAGCCAGTCACCACTCGCAATGGTCCTGGCAAGGCGATCATAGGAGGCAGCATCCAAACCCAGGTGATGTGTCAATGGAAGCGACTGGATCTGGGCCAGGTATATCAAACGAAGGACAAGGGAGACGCCAAAGAGGAGAATGGCTATACAGCGGTCAGACAAATTAACCTTTTCAAAGGTCTTGCGAGTCATTGCGTTCGTTATTCGTTATTTGGACACAAAGTGCTCTTCTCAGGCGGGTTACGTGCAACCTTGCGCCAAATCGTTTCTGGCTGCCCCCTGATGACCGATACCTGATATCTTGTGCCTGCTTGCATCCAACCGTGAATGTTTTGACGACCATCCGGCATCTGATTCACGATTCACGACGGTTTCCACCTTCGGTATCGAAACAGGGTCCACATCGCCATCAGACCATCAGTCCACCGGATCTTCTTACCCTCCTGGATGGAGCGGGGGGTATAGGAGATCGGCACCTCGGTGATGGACTCGCCCAGACGACTCACCTTGGCTGTGACCTCAGGACAAAACTCAAATCCCTTGCACCTGAGGTCCAGACCCTTTAGAAGGATGGCATCAAAAACCTTGTAACAGGTGGGCTCATCAGTGATGTGAATCCCGTAAAGAAGGTTGGAGAGAAGTGAAAGGAAACGCCCTCCCCAGTAGTACCGAAAATAGGAGGCCTTGCTTCTCCCCAAGATGCGGGAGCCATAAACGACCCGTGTTTTCCTGTCCATGATGGGTTGAATCAACCTTGGATAGTCGGCCGGATCATATTCCAAGTCCCCGTCCTGAATCAGGATAATATCGCCCGAAGCAACGTGAAGCCCGGTTCTCACTGCCGCCCCTTTGCCCTGGTTTTTCTCGTGAAAACAGATAATAACCCCTGGAGATTGGAGGGCTCTCAGCAAGTCCCGGGTGCTGTCTGTGGAACCATCATCAACAATGATGATCTCCCTTTCTACGGGAAGCCGGACGTGTCCGATCCGGTCAAGGAGGGTCTTTATGGTCGCTTTTTCATTATAGATTGGGATGATGACGGAAAGCTTCATAATTATCGGTCTTATAAATCAATTTCATACGGAGTGCAACTTCCAAAAATGTATTGAATTTTATAAAGAATCCCTTTATTCTAATGAATCTGGAGGTACATTTTGGACCGAACCTTCTATCCTATTATTATCGGCATTTTCATTTTTGTTCTAATGCTCCTGGGTGGCACCATCGGATACATGGTCACAGAAGGTTGGCCATTCATAGACGCTCTGTACATGACCGTCATTACCCTGAGCACCGTAGGATATAGCGAGGTTCGAGGGCTTTCCTCGACCGGACGGATTTTTACCATGGTCCTTATTATCTTGGGCGTGGGTTTTGTCTTTTATCTTGCAGGGAGCATCATCCAGTTCATGGTGGAGGGTCGCATCAGGGAAATCCTGGGGAGGCGTAAATTGAAAAAAAAAATCCGTGTACAAAAAGGGCATTACATTATTTGTGGGTATGGGCGTGTGGGAAGCAGTATCTGCGAGGCCCTTGCCTCAAAACCCCTCAATATCGTCGTCATTGAAAGAGACCCGGCCAGGATCGCCAAGTTGAATGAACGAAATATTCTCCACATTCCCGGTGAAGCCACAGATGAAGAGAATCTGATCAGGGCGGGCGTTGAACGCGCACGAGGGTTGGTGGCTGCATTGAAAACTGACAGCGACAATGTGTATGTCACACTGAGTGCCCGGCAGCTCAATCCCGACCTGTTCATCATGGCCCGGGCAGGAGAAGAGCACTCAGAAAGAAAGCTCCTTGCAGCCGGTGCTAACAAGGTCCTTTGCCCATATCGCATGGGGGCTCACCGAATGGCCCAAACCATACTGCGCCCCACGGTCACCGACTTCGTTGAGTTGACCTTGATGGACACCAGCCGCAACATCCAGATGGAAGAGATGCCAGTCCATCCTTCGTCAAGATTAATCGATGTGGCCTTACAGGACTCAGGCATCCGAAAAGACCTCGATCTGATCATCGTGGCCGTGAAGAAAGCCGCAGGAGATATGCTCTTTAACCCCTCTTCGCAAACCAAGCTCGGGGCAGGCGATACGGTCATCGCCATTGGGGAAAAGAAGAACTTAGAAAAGCTCGAGAGGCTCTTAAATCCAGGACGTCAAATCTTATAGACGATGCGCTCTTCCGTGATGAGAATATCGATGTAGCGGTCGTGGGGCTCCATGGGGATCTGGGGTACAATCTGGCACTCAAAAGCAAGGGCCACTTTTCTTGTAGTGATATCAAGCTGGGGAATAAATCGGTCATAGCAGCCCGTGCCATGGCCAATGCGTCCTCCACGTTCATCAAAGGCGATACCCGGGATAATGGCCAGATTAATCTGTTCAACTGGAATCTGCTTACACCGCTGCGGAATCGGCTCGCGGATTCCCCGATAGCCTGGCCGTATGTCCTGATCAAGGTTATCAATCTTAAAAGGCACAATTTGTCCCTCTTTTTTACCAACCAAAGGTAATGCAACAGTCTTCCCATGCTCCAAGGCCTTGCGGATCATGGGCTCAGTATCCACTTCGCTATTGTGGCTCATATAAAACAGGACAATCCTGGCCTCCAGAAAATTGGCGAAGTCAAATAAGCGGGCCATAATGGCCGCACTCTTTTCGCCGCGCTCCTCATTCGAAAGGGCATCTCGCTGGGCAAGGGCGCTTCGTCTAATTTCAGATTTTTTTGCTTTTATATCTTCCATTAAGCGTCTCCCTCTGCCAAAGATCTTATTTTATCATAACTTATAATAAAAATTTCGAATAAAGTCAAGTAATAATAATCATTGACTAAATAATAAGCCCATGGTAATCGAGATTCCATGTTGGAAATCAAATTCATCAGACAAAACTTAAAATTAGTCCAGGACGCGTTACGTAAGCGCGGACAAGATGATGACCTTCAGGTATTCTTGGATTGCGATTCAAGGCGCCGGGCCATCCTGCTTGAGGTTGAAGAACTGAAACACGAGCGCAATAGGGTCTCCGGACTGATCGCTCAAATGAAAAAGGAAGGCACAGACCCTTCAAAACCGATAGCAGAAATGCGGGAGGTCTCTCAAAAAATAAAGGCCCTAGATGAGGCGTTATCTAAACAAGAAGAGACCCTGCAGGCTATCCTGATGGAAATCCCCAACATCCCGCATTCTTCGGTTCCCATAGGTAAAGACAGTGAAGACAATGTGGTCGTCAGAAAGGTAGGTAAGCCCCCTTCCTTCTCATTTGAGCCCCTTCCGCACTGGACCCTTGGCGAAAGACTCGGTATCCTTGATTTTGAGCGTGCAGCCAAGATCACGGGAGCCCGTTTTGCCCTTTACGTTGGAGCTGGTGCCAGGCTTGAGCGGGCCCTGATCAATTTCATGCTGGATATCCACACCAAGGAACATGGTTACCTGGAGGTCCTTCCGCCCTTCATGACCAATCGTACCAGTATGACTGCCACAGGCCAGCTCCCCAAGTTCGAGGAAGACCTCTTTAAACTGGAGGGATGGGACTATTACCTGGTGCCTACTGCGGAGGTGCCGGTCACCAACATCCACCAGGACGAAATCCTGGAGGAGGACCAGCTTCCCAAGCTGTACACGGCCTATACCCCCTGCTTTCGGTCTGAGGCCGGTTCTTACGGCAAGGACACCAGAGGGCTCATCCGACAACATCAGTTCAATAAGGTAGAACTCGTTAAATTTACAACCCCGGAAACCTCTTATGAAGAGCTCGAAAAACTATTGAACGATGCAGAAATCATCCTCAAGCGCCTTGAGCTCCCCTATCAGATTGTGGTGCTATGTACGGGTGACTTAGGATTTTCCGCTGCCAAGACCTATGACATTGAGGTCTGGATGCCCGGACAACAAAAATACCGAGAAATATCATCATGCAGCAATTTCCAAGATTTTCAGGCCAGGCGGGGCAACATTCGCTTCAGACGAAAAGACAAAAAGGGTACAGAACTGGTCCATACCCTGAACGGGTCAGGTCTGGCTGTGGGCCGGACCGTTGTAGCCATTCTGGAAAACTATCAACAGGAAGATGGGAGCGTCATGATCCCGGAAGCCCTCAGGCCTTATATGGATGGAGTGGAGAAGATAGAAAGTGCCTGAAGTGAACTAGAGTGTGCTAAAGTGCCTAAAGTTAGTTGGAATAGTCGGATGGATAACAAGAAATTTGCTGAGAAACTTGAAAAGCGAACTCTAAGATTTGCAGTACGAATCATTCGGTTATCATCAAGCTTGCCGAATACACCTGAGGCCAGGGTGATCCGTACCCAAATAACCAAGGCTGGCACCTCCGTTGGTGCCAATTACCGTGAAGCCAATCGCGCCAGAAGCAAAGCAGATTTTAGGAACAAGATCGATATCTGCGAAAGCGAAGCTAGTGAGACCCGATATTGGCTGGAAGTAATTGGAGAAAGCAATATGCTCTCATGGAATGAACTTCGTCAAGACTATGAAGAATGTGGAGAGTTGCTTGCAATTTTTACCTCCATTGGCACTAAACTTTAGTTCACTCTAGGCACTTTAGCTCACTCTAGGCACTTTAGCTCACTCTAGCTCACTGGCAGTGATCAATATTATGAAAATCAACGATTTTCCAAGCCATATCCAACAATACCTAATACCTGAGCCAAGCGGTCACGTTGTCTACCAATGTCTGGGATGCCATGCAGAATACGACATCAGCCAGCTTCTTTATACGTGTCCTGCGTGCGGCAGTGTGCTGCTGCTTGCAGACCTTGTCTTTGACCGGCTGAAGAAGATTCCAGGGGATACATGGCACCAGATCTTTGATTATCGCAGGATGCTAAACATCCCGGCACTTCAGGGGATTTATCGGTACCATGAGTTCATTGGCCCAATGATGCCCCTTGATGCCATCGTTTACCTGGGCGAGGGGCACACCCCCATGGTGGAGGCCAATCCATGCCTCCAGGACCTGGTAGGTGCCCGGTTTTATTTCAAAAACGAAGGCCAAAATCCGAGCGCCTCTTTTAAGGACCGGGGCATGGCCAGTGCCTTAAGCTATATTCATTTTCTGGTTAACTCAGGAAGGCTCTCCGATGTGTTGGCCGTTTGCGCTTCTACAGGGGATACCTCTGCGTCTGCCGCGCTCTATGCAGCCTATCTTCAGCCCCGGGTTAAATCGGCCGTGCTTCTTCCCCATAAAAAAGTCACACCTCAACAACTAGCACAACCGCTTGGAAGTGGCGCGGTGGTCTTTGAGATCCCGGGTGTCTTTGACGACGCCATGAAGGTGGTGGAGGCGCTTTCCGAACAATACAATGTGGCGCTTTTGAACTCCAAGAACGCCTGGCGTATATGGGGCCAGGAGTCCTATTCTTATGAAATCGCCCAGGATTTTGACTATGACATGGGCCATAAGGTCGTGGTGGTGCCGATTGGAAACGCCGGCAACATAACGGCCATCATCAGCGGTTTTCTCAAGTTCTTTGAGGCTGGCGTCATCAATCAGCTTCCAAAGATCATCGGGGTGCAATCCACTCACGCCAATCCTGTCTACCGGTATTACTTAGAACCAGACCGTGAAAAACGCAGTTTTGTCCCAGTCAAGGTTCGGCCCAGTGTGGCCCAGGCCGCCATGATCGGAAATCCGGTCTCCATGCCCCGCGTGATTCACCTGGTGGAGACATACAATGAAAAGGCAGGAAAACAGGCCATCTTCTTTGCAGAGGTTGAGGAGCAGGCGATCATGGACTGGCAGCTTACAGCCAACCGCAATGGCCACATCGCCTGTACCCAGGGGGGTGAGTCTCTGGCCGGTCTGGTAGCGGCAAAAGGGCGCGGCATTGTAAGTGAAAACGATGTGGTTGTACTCGATGCCACGGCCCACGCCTTAAAGTTCGCTGGTTTTCAGGAGATGTATTTTGAAAATCGGTTCCCCCCGGAATTTGAGATTACCCCCAAGAAGGCCCTTCAAAACGCCCCCCGCCTCGTCCGACCCAAGGATCTGGACGCCGTTCCAACCGCCGAAAAACCCCTTGAAGGCAAGGACCTTGAGCGGTTTGTCAAGCAAACGGCCGAAGCCATTGCAAAAACGTTGAAACTTGTAAAGCGGGATCTATAAAGAAAGTATCTTGTCAGAAGAAGCGGTTATGGTGCTTCATGGTTGTTTTTGAGTAGAGTAGAGAACAGGTTCAGCTACCTCCCAATGCAGGTACATCCAGAGGGCCTATCCTGCTCCCCCTCATCAAACTGTGCATGAAGTTCTCCCTCACACAGCTTTCCGATGCTCTTC
>Ga0180301_10000389_pt1 | contig 34034 bp, 34 predicted proteins | sample GuaBasSediGuay16_FD_121797 | JGI IMG/M metagenome (GOLD analysis project Ga0180301, IMG submission 121797) | Subseafloor sediment microbial communities from Guaymas Basin, Gulf of California, Mexico - Guay16, Core 4569-2, 12-15 cm | ecosystem: Environmental > Aquatic > Marine > Hydrothermal... | reverse complement strand
GATATCGTAAGGAAGCATTTAAGGAAATTCAAAGCCATCGAGGGAATGTCAGTTGATGAAATAAGTAAATTGCCTAGAAAGAAGCCGTACCTATCTGAAAGTGAAAGAAAGAATTACATTATTAAGGCTAAACCGAAAGATGTTGAGAGAGCTGTTGAGCTTGTAGGCTATGATATCGCTGAAGCATGTTTAAATGACCGTGAGATGAAATCTAAAATTAAGAATAAAAAGGGCTTAGTAGGCTATCCATGGTTCCGTAAACCAGAGTGGATCCGTGAAATGTGTATCTTCTTCCAAACATTAGCTAAACTCGAAATAGAGGCTATGGCTAGTAAAGGATTGAAGTTCTTAGCTGACAAATACATTCCTGAGAAGATAGAGACAGGCGATTGGATAGATTAAATAGGCTATTAGGTTTTAATAATATAACACTGTTCTGTATATACATATCTTCGTGGATAACTATTTGGTGATAGAGAAATGTCAATAAAAGTGACAGTAATATTTCTACACAGGGCTGGCGAACTTGTTGGAGATAAACATAGGATTACAAAACTCGAGTTACCAGATAATGCTACATTGAAAGACCTTGTAATCACTATAAGAAACAAAATTAGTAAAAGAATTGGAGAGGGCATACTTTCCGGGAGATTATGGTTTAATATAATCGTTGATGGGATATCAGTATCTTATCTAAATCATCCATTGAGGAACGGTAGTAGAATAGTATTCCTAACTCCAGAAATGGGTGGCTAGTAGCTCGCGAATACTAGTAGAGTATGTTTCAGATATAGTTGTAGCGCTTACTTAGATAGAAGGCATGCTAGGTCATATGAGCCTTTCTTTAAGGCTATTTGGGCTTGTTCTCGGGACTCTAAGCTCTTCTTCGGAGAACATCAACCTCATATCTATGAGTATTCATTCACCAAGTACATATTATATTAGCAACATACTCGCTACAAAACTGTCCCTATAGTTTTTATTAGCTTTAACTAGTTTTCTACTTCCTTGGCTATCACTACTGTCTATTAATAATCTTCTTTATTCTATATAGATAGCTATATTTTTAGTTAGAAGTATGTGATATTCTAAACAACTTTTGAATAAACTTAAATCATTTTAATATGAGCTTCTGGTCTCGGAGAATAGGTATTTCATTAAGCAAACATGGAATTTTTAAACCAGACTAAGCTTCAGCTAACGGTAAAACTATATTCCTTACCATATTGTAGCGCAACCCTATCAACATACCATAGTTTAAAAATGGACATTAAGGTAGCGCAGTAAAGTGTTGGCCAGAACATGTTAACGTATGCAAAATATATTGATGGTACAAAGAATATTGCGGTAAGAGTGTTTAGTAGAAATGGTAGATCTGGTTGGGGCTTGCTTCTAAACTTGTTTAGCCATGCTTTTTCGCCTAAAACAGCTTTACTAAACCAGTTGTCGGTTCTTTTAGGTTTCGGGAAGACTATGGGATTAACTATCGTCCAAAGAATAACTATACCTAGGCCCACCCAATTATGGTACCATATGGTTAAATATAAGAATGGCGAAATAAGCATTCTAGTTAGTCCGCTCCAAGGATTTGAATGACATAACCAAAACTCTTTTCTAAGCTTCTTAAGATTAACCATGAACTATATCACCGCATTAACTTTCTACATTCACTACTTAAGTACTTTTGTAATATGAAGAAGACACTTTAGCATTAGTGAAATGAAAATAATGTGTAATTTTAAGGTTTTTAGCTACCATTTTGGAATGCTTTTATCGAAAAATCCCAATGACGGCTTAGTCGTTTTACTTACTATTATTGTTATTATGAAGTATACTCCTTATTATTTAGCGTATTTTAAATGGTGTTTCCAAAACAAATGTTGTTAAAAATAAGCATTAATACTTAAGCTAGGTGTCTGATGTAACACATGTTTTAGTAGTCCATTTTGTCCTAAGATCTAACACCATACCTTGGAAGAACTGTACCATGCTACTATATGACATTAGCAATAATGTTGCTAACAATGCTGGCAAATATAGCTAAAGCCGTCACTGTAGCAAACGCTGTTAGAATATCATTTGTGACTATGTATGGAGTTGCCAATAGAAACGCTTAGATAGCGGCTGAGCCAGGTCTCGCTCTTACTTCGTTTTTGCGTGTGTATGGGATGCTATATAGAGAGCATGGATCGGCTTTACACGGCTTCAAAGATCTTCTAATTAAATTAGCCCTTCCTAATATTCCATTATTTGTTGTACAAGGCATAATGGATATAAAATCCCTTTGTTATATTGTAGAAATAGTTGTAGTAGCTGAGTGGTTATATGTACAAGTACATATTTGGTCCTGTGAACTCTAGACGTCTAGGCCGTAGCCTCGGAGTTAATAATGTACCCTACAAGACGTGCTCTTACAGTTGTATATATTGCCAACTTGGCAGAACCACTCACTTTACACTGAAGAGAAAGTGTTTCTATAATTGGAGGGAAATCGTTGAGGAAATTATTAAGTTTGTTGAGGAGAGCAGGGGGAGCGTGGACTATGTTACCTTTGTACCTGATGGTGAGCCAACACTAGATGCTTGCATAGGGAGAATTATTGAAGGTGTTAAAAGAGAGTTGGATGTGAAGATCGCTGTTATAACTAATTCATCTCTACTATGGCTTAGAGACGTTCAGGAGGATCTCGCGCCAGCTGATCTAGTCTCGGTTAAAGTAGACGCTGTGAACGAGGAAATCTGGAGAAGAATAAACAGGCCGCATCCTTCACTCAAGTTGGACAAAGTGCTTAGCGGGATTTTAGAGTTTTCAGAGAAATATAAGGGTGTACTTATATCTGAAACAATGCTTGTTCACGGAGTAAACACTAGCATAGACAGCTACAGAGGCATAGCATTATTTCTCGGAAAGCTGAAGCTAGATAAAACATATATTTCAATTCCTGTGAGACCTCCTGCAGAATCATTTGTCAAACCACCCACTGAAAAAGAATTAATTGAAGCCTACGAGGCATTCTCTAGGATACTTAGCGCTGAAAAAATCGAGTTATTAAACATGCCTGAACCACCTCCAAGTAAAGCCTTCGGAGAGCCAATAACATGGCTACTAAACACGGTATCAGTTCATCCATTAAAATACGAGTACGCCTTGAATGCGCTAAGAAACCTGGTTGAAAGCCCTGAAAAGCTTATAGAGGAGTTGATTGAAAGAGAGCTATTACTAAGAGTTGAATATGCAGGCAGTATATACATCATCAGAAACTTCAAGCAAGAACACGTAGACACCCCTCTATAATTTCCATTAAGGACTCTTTATAAATATGTAGCTACATACTCAATAGAATAGGGAAAGCTGTGAGTATTTAAAGCAGGTAAGATTGCGATAGAATGCCTTGAACCGCATATGTGGGGTTTAGAGCTTATATTCCAGGTCTATTTATCATTGATAATCAGCTGAGACAGGTTTATTCATCCCTTCTTAACTAGGTCTTTACCCCTTCCTCATCATCTAGTTGATAGTATCTAAGGTTCTTACTATAGGTTTAACGCTTAAGGAAAATGCTACGTTCTATTGCTCAACATATTCTATTATATCATGGTAAGTGTTATGTTTACAATAAGGACAATAATGATATAGATTGGTAAATTCTTTCTTTAGATTATAACTTACCTTTAAATGCCACTCTTTTTTACACTTATGGCAACGTAGTATCCAATACGGCACGATCCTTTCACCTCTTGATTAAACCTTTATCCTTGAGTTTATTAAGTACTTTCCGGAGTACTCTTTGCACAAGATGTCTCTTCTCAATTCCTCCAAAAAGACGATATGATGTTGCACGTATACTATTTGTTCTAGTTAAGTCAAGTAATATTTTTCTCTCCTCAGGACTAAGCTCATTAGATAGGTATCTAAGTCCCAACCTTGCCAGATCCGCCGGTTCAAGGCCCATATAAGGATGCTCTTGTGAAAGCTGATCAAGTCTTTGAATTATCTTAAATTCTATAAGTGTAACCCAATCATCATCACTTATATTTTCATAAATTTTCTTTAGCTCATTAATGAGTTCCTCACGATTTTTAAAACCATCTTTGATTGCATCTTCATCGCCTAGTTCTCTTATTCTTTTATGATATACTCGTGTAATTTTTACCTTAGCTATAGGTCTTCCTCCACCATGAATAATGATTTCTTCATATCTAGGCTTAACTATGCCCAGCCTAATAGTCAACGTCTTTTTCCCTTCAAGTATAAGGTCAACGTATCTTCCCTTTACCATTAGATGTCTTCCAATGAATCTCCTCCTCATATTAACATCCCTATTCATCGATGCCTAAGGTAGGCATTAGTTTATTGAGTTGTACGGTGAATTTCTAACTATTAGATAAAGGAGAAATTTTTATATGTTTAATAATGAAAATTATTGAGATAAATAATAATGTTATTGTACATAGCTAAAGCCCGGTCTATGGCTTACAAAGTACGGTAAAGTTTGCGGGATCTTTGGATATCCATGCGTTTCTCTTTGTAAAATTTCTATGAATTCCTCTATATTCATTACCTTCTGATCATTAGTTCTTCTGATTCTAACATTAATAGTGTTTGAGTCAACTTCTCTTTGTCCAATGACCACTATATATGGTATCCATTCTTTTGCAGCTTCTCTAATCTTCTTACCAAGAGATTCATCTCGATCGTCTATATCGACTCGGAATCCATGACTCCTAATTCTTAGAGCTAATTCTTCGGCATATTTTAATTGTTTCTTTGTAATAGGGATTATGCGGACTTGGATAGGGGATATCCATGTGGGTATGTATGGAGTCTTTCCACTTAATTCTAGTTGTGCAGCAGTATCGAATACCATGTATATGTATCTTTCCAGTGAGCCAATAATAGCTGTATGTATAATTACTGGGTATTTCTTATCTCCGGTTTCAGTAATGTAGGTAATGCCAAAGCGCTCTCCATTGCCAATATCTATCTGGAAAGTTGCTATTTCACGTGGTCTTTTAAGATTATCAATAATATGGTATTCAACATTCAAGACCCAGTAATAAATACCTCCAGGTAATAGAGCGACTAATACTGGCTTACCTTCTTTTCTAACAAAATCTATTATATCATCAAAGTATTGTTCGAAGAAGTCACGGGTTATATTGTAAAGAGCTACATATTCTCTGCCGACTTTCTTAACCTCTTCAAAGATCTTTTCTTGAACCTTTTTAGAAACTTCGATAGCTTCCTTTAGATCCTTTGTAAGTATGTGAAGATCAGGCATGTAGAACTTTCTCATGCGAAAACAAATGTTTAATTCACCGCGTTTCTCGAGACGATAGCTATCAGCAAGCTCGAATACACCCATAGGTAAATTACGATAACTAATAACCCAGTCGCGAAGCATGGCAAATTGTTGATGGCAAGCTGCATATCTCAGTATATAACGGCTGCCTTCTACTTCTAACTCATAGAGGCGATCTCCGAATAGTTTAGCATGCTCTAAAACAGGCTTTCTAGATAGATCAAATGTATTTGTACCCATAACTTTGAATATAGGTATACCAAGACTCTGTGCAACAATCCATGAATATTGTCCAACAGCTTCCATGATAGCTGTTGCATGCGGCCCATATCTCATATGTCCATGATCACTAAATGGTTCCCATTCAAATCCAAACTTACGGCAATACTGATTAACTCTATTTATTCCGCCTGATAGTTCCTTTCCAAAAACTTCCTTTTCAACAAGTATCCTTAATTCGTCGTAACCTGTATAATCAAATTCTTCCGGTTTATAGATCTTTCCTTCTGGAGTGAGTATTATGTATTCTTTTTTAATTTCTTGTCTAATTATTTCACCTGTTTTCTTCTTTTCAATACTTTTTGAAAGCTCGCTTAATGGATGACCCAGGCACTCAAGTTGAAAAGCTTTATACCATCCAAAAGGCGCTCTGTAGATATTAATATATGTGCTATCCTTTAGTCTTCTCTCAAGATACTTAATGATATCAAGTGCTTTTGGCGGTGATGCAAGCCTATTTGATAGATGCGCATAAGGATATAACACTATAGTGTCGGGCTTGACCTTGCTGGCCACATCAATGATCTCTGTAGATGCTTGATCAGCAACACTATGGTCATCGTTTTCTTCTATAGATGTAAATACAACTAGGGCATTACTGAATTCCTTCTCTTTATTATCATCTACGGGCTCATGATCTTCTAATGCCTTTTCGGTAACACGATACCAAAATCTACGTGCATGAATTAAGAGCAACTTCATGCGGGTATATCCTCCAACTATTTATTGTACCGGAGTATATCTTTGTTCAGGAGGCTTTTGGGGTTGAGGAAGCCTCATAGGGGGTATTGGTGGGGGCACACCAAGTGATCTACTAATGATTATTACATCTGCTATAATGTTATTAAATATTGCCTGTACTACTTGTTGTGGAATTTTCTTCTTAGACATTATTTCGTCACGTATTTTACGGCCATCCTTGTCACGGGGCATGAATATTGCTTGGCCCTTGAGACTTATCTGTACAACTGGTGGTAAAGAGGCTATGGCAAACGAGAAAGGAATGATTAAGGCTTCGTCCCTTCGAAACGGTGAAGCTGATGGTACTTGTAGATTTATCTGGAATTGTACTTGAGGTGGTAAGGTTTCTGATAATCTCTCGGCGTTAATGCTTGTCAAATGTACTGATAGCGTAAACATAATTTGTAGCACCTCTAACCATACTATACACGCTATAGTGTTTATTAAGGTTGAGTTGGAGCAATATAGGTTATAAGACCCTTTTATAAAACACTAGAATATTGGATGGGGTGAATATGGCAAAGGATAAACCCAGATCTATAGCAGATCTACCTGGTGTAACAGCTTCAATAGCTAATAAGCTAATAGAAGCTGGTTTTCCAACGATAGAATCCATAGCAATATCCAGGCCGGAAGAAATTAGTCAGGCTGCCGGAATCCCTCTTACAACAGCAAATAAGATTGTGTGGGCAGCAAGGAAGGCACTTGATATAAGGTTTAAAACGGCACGAGAAGTAAAACTTGAGCGTATGAACATACAAAAGATCACCACTGGAAGCAAGAATCTTGATGACTTATTGGGAGGAGGTATTGAGACAAGAACGATAACAGAGTTCTTTGGAGAATATGGCACTGGCAAGACCAATATATGTCACCAATTAAGCGTTAATGTACAACTACCTCCTGAGAGAGGTGGTCTATCTGGTAAGGCAGCCTATATTGATACAGAGGGTACTTTCCGATGGGAACGTATAGAGGCTATGTCTAGAGCTTTAGGTCTAGATCCTGATGAAGTTATGGATAATATACTGTATCAAAGGGTATATAATAGTGATCATCAGATGGCTGTAGTCGATGAGTTATTTGTCCTTATACCTAAAGAGAACATTAGATTAGTAGTTGTTGATTCTGTAACCAGCCTGTTTCGTGCAGAATATCCTGGTAGAGAGAACCTCGCTATTAGACAGCAGAAATTAAATAAACATCTTCATCAACTCCTAAAAATGGCTGAAGCATACAATGTTGCAGTTGTGGTCACTAATCAAGTCATGGCTAGACCAGATGTATTCTATGGAGATCCGACGCAAGCTGTTGGCGGACATATACTGTACCATACTCCTGGTGTAAGGATTAAGCTTAGGAAAAGTAAGGGTAATAAGAGAATTGCACGTGTAGTTGATGCGCCACATCTACCTGAAGGAGAAGCTGTATTCATTATTACTGAAGAAGGTATACGTGATCCTGAGGATTAGCTAAAGGCTAAAAATAAGTACTGAATAACTAGATCGCCGAAGATCATAAATAATAATGTGCCAAGCATTATGGGAACTATATATGGTATGCCATAGGTAATAATTATATAATCATCTGGGCTAAGAAGACCCTTGCTAATAAGTTCCCTTATTAGTTTCTGATGATCTCTATATTCTTCATCGATATCAAATGATGTCCTAATAGTTCTTTCAATTCCTTCATTAGTTACTTTAAATTCTTCTAACAAATATCTATGCTTAAGTGTTAAATAGTTTCTAGCTTTAACAGGTTTAGCTGTAGCCAGAAGTATTATTTTCTTTACAAGACTCGTCTTTAGAGAACGATATACATTCTTATATCTTATTAAATTATAAAGTATATTAAACGGGATAATTGCGGCTATAAGTAAATTCGTATACAATAATATTGGTAATATAGGGGGTAAAAGTATAGGCATAATACGTGTTCCTGCGAATAATGTATATTTGTATATAGTAGGTAATGGAAACAATAATGCTAGTTCAGCTACAACTATTACATCAGCTCCACCAATCATATTGGTTTTATATAATCCATAGAATAGTAGTGGCCCTAAAAGCATAGACGTTAGTGTATAGATTGTAAACATTGTTAGGCCGTGTTTTAGGTCTATAGGTATTGAAAACAGGAATAATATTATTGCGCCTACAAGTGATGCCCATGCATACTTATCAGGTATATCCCTATATTTTATATCAAGTATACTGAAATAAGTAAGTACTATGAATATATAGCATATCTTCGCAATAATTAATGAGAACTCATACATATTGATCAGCTACTCTCCGGGAGTATACATGATAAACTTAAATATAAAGTCTAGAAATATAAAGTCAATCCTCAACCAATTAAGGCCATTATTCGAATGCGGATATATAAGAATGTACTCTGTAAAAAAGAACTTAACAATACTTATAATCATTGCTAAGGGCGAGTATAATGTAAAATATTTTAAGATTAAACGTAGCGACCGTCTAAGTGGGCTTATGATCGATGTCATAGAGGCTGGGATATTCATTAACGATCATATATTATTTTCTATTAAATGGTTTAACACCTATTATACTATAGAATTTAATAAGAAGAATCCATACATAAACATAATTGTGGGAGAAATAGACGATCTTAAAGAGATTATTGAGGGATTAATTTGTACAGAATAATATGGTCTCCATGGAGATATGAATACATAAAGACGTTTACAAGTGGTAAAGAATATAGAGAATGTATATTATGCATTCTTCCTAGAAAAAGCGATGAAGAATCACTGATCATACATAGAGGTAATTATACTTATGTAGTACTCAATGCCTACCCGTATAATAGTGGTCATCTAATGATTGTACCCTACAGGCATGTAAAGGATCTTAATAGTTTATCTAATGAAGAATCAATGGAACTAGTGAACAACTTGAAATATAGTATAGATGTTTTAAGAAGAGCTTTAAAACCCGATGGTTTTAATATAGGAATAAATCTTGGTAGAGTGGCTGGTGCGGGTATAGAAGACCATATACATGTACATGTAGTGCCTAGATGGTGTGGTGACAGTAATTTCATGCCAGTTATAGCTGGTATAAAATCTTTACCTATAGCTTTGCGGGAAACGTATAATTTATTAAAAAAATACTGGGTTATATATGAAGATAGTGGTGGTGAAGAAGCCCTCGATCACTGATAAAATGATGAAGACGGGGTTTTACCGAGCTTTTACCTCCTTATCAACTTCTTTAAGAATACTCTCAATAATTTCAAACGCCTTATCAACAGCTTCGATGGTAATGTTTAAAGGAGGAGCTATACGCAGTGTTGATAATCCAGCACTTATGACGAGCACACCGCGTTTAAATGATTCATTTATTACTTTTGCAAGTTCTTTTTTAGCTGGTTCCTTAGTCTCTCTATTTCGGACAAGCTCTACGCCTATCATAAGTCCTTTACCACGTACATCGCCTATGATTTCAAGGTGATCTTGCAATTCTCGGAATCTCTTCATAATATATTCTCCAACCCGAGATGCGTTTTCAAGCAACCCTTCCTCTTCAATAATACGTATAACCTCTGATCCTACTCTACACGCTATTGGATTTCCGCCAAACGTTGTTGCATGGCTACCCCTTTCTAGATCCATGATCTCTGCTCTACCCACTACGGCTGATAAGGGTAGCCCTGAAGCTATAGCCTTAGCTATAGCCACTAGATCAGGCTCTACATTCCAGTGTTGTATAGCCCACCATTTCCCTGTACGGCCCATACCACTCTGGACTTCATCGTCGACAAGTAGTATCCCATATTCATCGGCTAATTTGCGGAGCCCGGGTAGAAAGTTATCTGGAGGTACAACATAGCCTCCTTCGCCTTGTATAGGTTCAAAGAATATTGCCGCGACTTCATCTCCATGAACGTATTTACCGAGGATGTAATCCTCTATAAATGCTAATGCTTGCTCGCCACACTCTATAGGGTCATCTGTATTAAAGGGACATCTATACGGGTATGGGTAGGGAGCATGGATTACACATGGAAGCATTGGCGCAAACCAGCGATGCTGTACAGGTTTACTAGCTGTTAATGAATTAGCACCCATAGTTCTACCATGAAACGCTCCATAAAATGCTATCAGATAAGGCCTCTTGTTGCGGAAATGTCCACGACTAATCTTTATACACGCCTCTATAGCCTCTGCACCACTGTTTCCATAGAATACTTTTTTATCACCACCCATAGGAGCTATTGATACCAATTTCTCAGCAAGATCTACAGCTTCTCTATAGTAGAAATCCGTTAAACTATAATGAGTGATCTTGCCTAGCATTTCCTTTAAGGCATTCAATACTCTAGGATGATTATGTCCAACATTAAGTACTGCGAGACCACTATTAAAATCAATGTACCTATTACCATCAACATCTTCTACAATAAATCCGTCTCCACGTTCAATAACAAGCGGATACCAACGTACAAATGATTGCATTAGAAGTTTTTCATCACGTTCAAGTATTTCTTTAGCTTTTGGTCCAGGAGGTTCTACTTTTATTAAGGGGGCATCAACCATAACTGATCCTCCACATACTAAGAATAATTCTACGATAATAATATGTTGTCTAAGCAGAATAAATATCTATCTCTATACATATCAATATCTAGATAGGTAGAGAGATTATGTTGCTCGCGAAAGAAGACTTCAGAATTATAGATAAATATCTTTTCCTAAACCAAACAAGGTTTCGTATTCAAGTTAGAGGTACTAATATAGTATTTAACGTACAAGCAGATAATGAAGATGAGGCCCTTGAAAAAGCTGTTGATCTTGCAAGAGAGACGGGATTATCTAGAGAAATAATTGACAAGATAAGAGAGCGTATTAAAGCCGGTCATCAATGATACACAATTATATAAACTGCATACACAGATGTTAACTATTAGATGAAGACACTTGCCCCCCATGGACTCTTATAAGGGGATGATGACATTACCGCGAACTGATATTCTATATTCTTTTAGCCTTAACCTTTTTAAGTAATTCAAGTCTTTCTTCAAATTCTTCAATAATTTTTCCGATGTATTTACCCAAGGTTTCTTCAGGAACTCTTTCAAGTAATAGTTTTAGAAATCTTGAGGCACATCTACTACTATGAAATGTTAGCTTATACGTGCCATACTCTATAACTATACCTTGTCCGTGGGGAAATTTTCTACCACATACAATACACGTGTATTTGGTCTTCATTATTCTTCACACTCTTTAATAGCTCCAGTATTTAGTAATCTATCTCTTAACTCGCTAATTCGCTCACTATACAGTCTAAGCTTAAAGCCTTTAGCCTTGGGATTAATTATTTCTATGAATTTCCTTTTGGGATTATATTTGAAACACTGTCCTTCCTCAAATCTTACAAACATTCTTTCGTTAGTTAAAACTCCTTTTTTATAGACAGAGAATTTTTGAGGTAACATTATATTTTCGACGGTAAATCTATTTAATAAAAGTATTCTTATGACAGTAATAGCTGAGAATACAACCTCGTACATTATGAAGAAATTGAGAAAGGATACAAGTATAGGATCTTTAGTAATTCTATCTATTAATTCACTAACGAAGGGTGCTATAAGAGTTGGATATATAGAGAAGATCACAAGTGCTATTGGTAGCGTAGCAAAGCCTAACATCATACCTTTCATTTGTTTCATGAGCTCTTTATTTAGTAGTTTATCGGTCATAGCGATCTTCATGGCATTTGGCTCCTTAAATAGTAAACTCTTAAGATCTTCGGGCTTAGGCTTGGTTTTCCTCATTGTGGTATATGAGGTGATACCCATGAGCAAGAACATGTATAATATTATTACCAGCCAAAAATATTGTCTAAGGAATACTGATATAAATGAGAAGGCTATGATAGATGCTTGAGAGATCGCGATCATCTTCTTATTTGATGGTTGCCCATTCATATTATTAAGCACCTACATATCAAAAATATAAAAACACACTTATAAGCTACATGCATACCAATAACTAAGTGTTAATCTAATTAAAGGGTTTTGATATAGAACAGTATACTGGATATGATGACACGCCACGGACAGAGTACTTTCAATGAAGAGGGCACGTGTTACTGATCAAATACTTAGATTAGGGGATGAAGAAATGATTTCTACAGATACAATGAAGAAGTTATCCCCGACAGACCCATCTATTAATTTTAAATTTAGACTTACATTCACTCTAGTATTTGTTTCAGGCACTATCGTTAGTAAAATTATAAGAGATCTAATTAGTTGCAATATAAAGAATGTTGTCTATTTGGGCGAAGACACTCTAGGAGTCACGGTAACATTTAGATTAGGGAAAAGAAATATTATAAATAGTTTCTTCAATATTCTTAGGCAATACTCAAATAAAATTCGTATGCTATGTTACGAGCTAAGGGCATCTGTACCATCTAAGCGATTAAATAAACTTCCATTAAGAATCATTAAGCAAGCCGTCATAAACAATAATACAGCGTCAATAGCGTCCATAAATAATAGATATGTATGGGTATACGTAAATAATAAGAAAAATAAGGTTATATTAAAATTTATTGAGGCGAAGATTATTAGTGCACATACACTTGATCCTGCATCATTGCCCCAATCATTGTTTATAGTGTGTAAAGACAGCATTAACATAGAGGAACTCATAAATGAAATTAATGAAAAGATAAAGGAATACCTAGTACTTGCGATGAGAAAAGATATAATGGGCACAGAATTTAATCATTAATTGATGATGAACGCCCTATCTCATGACTAGTAGATGATGTATAAGAACTCCGGCTGACAAATATACACTATAATTATCATACTATTAATGATGGAATACCTATATAAAGAACTATGCTTAAATAGAACCTAATTAGAACCCATATTGTAGACTACAAGAGGTGGACAAGGGAATGGTTTTAGGTGCAAATGTAAAGATTATAGATGTATCGAGAAAACCCATATCTGACTATGTGTTTGACGCTGTTGTTAATTTTAATCAAGGAGTAGAAGAAATCATTATCAAAGGAAGAGGAGATTTCATAAGTAAGGCAGTTGATGTTTATAGGATATTGTCAGAGAGATTAGGAGACTCTATAGAGATCATTAATATAGAGATCGGTAGTGAAAGGTTTAGAGGAAGAAGAAGATCTTATATAGCTATACACGTTAAGAGGAGACTTTAGCGAATTCCCTAGCCATATACCACTCATGATCTATTAGCTTATGGCTTACTAATTTACTAAGTATATCTTCTATAGCTTCTACTGCATCTACTTCCCCAACAGTTATCATATCAATAAGTTTCTCCATATGTCTGGTAGTCTCAATAGATACTAGATCGGGATAGTTATTAACTAGATAATTATATATCTCGATACCCGTCTTAGTAGGTATTAGGTATTTCCTTTTCTTAGACTCAATAATGTATCCATGGCGACGTATCTTCGACAATATTGATGCATATGTACTTGGCCTTCCTATGCCAACTTCTTTCATCTTCCTTATAGTTAAGCCATGATCCATTAGCTTCTCTCTAGAAGTTCTATACTTTCTAATACTAGTTATGTCGAGTTCTATGATGTTTGTATTTGGAAGCCATGTATAAACTACTGGTTTAGCTACTAAATCAAAACCGTGACTCTTAACCATGTATGGTATTTCGATCTCAACAAGATATTTTCTTGATAATTCTGTAATAACTTTTGCACATAAAACACTATACTCTCTCATTTGGCTAGCCATAAACCTTCTAAAGATCAGATCATATAGTCTAATATGTAATGGCGTTAAGTATATAGGTATGTTAATTAATCCTTCAGCTAATGCCTTCTCAAGATCGGTTGCATCCCATGGATGAGTAGGCCTTATAGCTTCATGGGTACCCTTACTTCCCCAATGTCTAGGGACAAGGTATTCATTAAGACCCTTTTCCTTAGCATAGTTCTTAGCAATTTCAATACCTGTATTGGATACATATGTTGAGTCAGTCCTATGATATGTTATAAGACCTGATTCAAAGAGTTCTTGGGCAAGTTTCATAGCAAGTGTTGCAGGTATACCTATTCGTGAGGCATCATATAATAGTTCATCAGTTGTATATGGAGGCTTAGGTTTAACAATTTTCTCAAATCTATCTATAACTCTAATAACGATTTTATTCCTCTTCACGACCTCTTCATAGATCTCTTTAGCAACATCGTTATTATCTATACAAATCCTTATAGGCAAGTAGGGCTTCTCAGAACCAGCCATGATGGATATTGCAGTGCATTGTTTCTCTTTCCACTTCCTATAGGCATCAATGATCCACCCGAGAACAGGTGTCTGTACACGGCCTGCTCCAAGCCAGTGCTTATTAAATTTATTCCATAACTCAGTACTGAGACTAAACCCTATAATTCGATCAAGTATTCTGCGATAGAGTTGTGCCTGAACAAGATTTATATTTAGAGATCTCTTCTCTTTAAGTGCCTTTTCAAGCTCTTTCCTAGTTATTTCATGGAATTCTACCCTGTAGACATAATTATTTAATGGCTTTACTACAAGATAGATGTCAAAGGCAATTTTTTCGCCTTCAGTATCAGGGTCTGTACCGATTAGTATTTCATCTACTTCACTGGCTAGTTTTCTTAAAACATTAACTACTTCCAAAGCATCATAAATACTTGTACTACCACATCTTGGACAAGAATTTCCATGGCTAAACTGGTGCCCGCATAAACGGCACCTTTTAATGGTGTTATATACAGGATTATACTCTTTACTATCTACGTTATACTCTAAACCATAGAGTCCTCTAGAGGGATCTGTTGTCAAATCAAATATGTGTCCACGAGTGGCTAAAATATTTAGATACATAATCCTATTTCCATCTACAATAGGTGTTTCATAAACTATTAATTGGCCTATCCTTCTCCTGGCTGGTTTACCAAAGAAATTAGCTATTGTCCTAGCCTTAGTGGGTGATTCAACAACTAATAATACGGTCTTAAAATGTATGTTGTATGAACTACCTTTTCTAGACCTAGATCTTTTGATTTTCTCGAGTTCTCTTTTAATATTTATCCTTGTAAACTTCTTAAATGATGCCTCTTTACTTATAAACTTCATTTTAACCTCTAATGCTCTTACAAGCTCCTCTAATTCCTTATCTTCTATGATTATCGACAAACCATGGGTCATATCTCCATTATATAGTCTTGACGTGCGTCCACTAGCTTGTATATAGGTCATTAAGTCTGGTATTAAGCCTATATATTTAGAACTATGCTTAATAAGTACTATAGTTCCAACTACAATCTTTTGTTTTATATCAAGTATTTCTTTTAATTTATTAAGTGTATACTCCATTATCTCTTCTATAGTATTATACCATTCAATGATCCTAGTACTTGATACATCGTCGATAGTTATTCTCTTTTTAAGTAGTGATGTTATTATACGATATTCTTTACGATTAATATATCTGAGTATCCTTGACAGTCTAAACATGTATTCTCTAACACTATATCCATTCTCGCTAAGGTGAATAAGCATTCTATATAGAGTTCTAATATTAGCTAATAAATTATTGATCTCTATTGAGAAGCAGGGCGTACCAATAAATATAATGTATTTTATTTTCTCTGGCGAATCAATGCCTCTAACACTAACTCCATAGTATGAACCGGATCCAATAACTATATCTACTCTTCCATCAAGAAGCTTCTTCACGTTAGCTGGCGTGGCCTTAGCTACTGTATAGTCTGTATTTCTACTTAAATAATCAATTATGTCATCTATTGATATATAATGTTTTAATGGATGAAACGAGCTTATTAATATAATTCCTCCGGGACCAACTTTATTAACTATTCTATAGACCCATTGAAGGATTTTGTTTTTCTCAGTGACAATATATGTATCACATACATCTCTTGCGTAGAGAGTTATACCTGCAACATCGAATTCTAATAACTCCCTCATAACAGCGATGTAGGGTCCACGGGCTCTTCCAGTAGCGCTTGCTACTATGATCTGTCCATGCCTATTTTTAGCTTTAGCTTCTCTAAGCTTTGCCTCTATATCAAGATATTTCTTCAAAGCCTCATTGTATTTATCCTCTAAACCGTTTGCCTTTAATACTAAGAGCCTACTTCTTAGATCGGTGAGTTCTCTAGCAAGCATTATAGTCTCCTGATTATATCCTAGCATATTGAGTAGTCTCACAATATTCTTTGATCGATTAAGTATGGAGTCAACATCATCTGCGATAATTATGTCGAAGAACTTCTTCTCAAATAAAGCTGGATGTCTTGATAAGAACGCATTTGTTATAACCAGAATATCATAGTCATCTTTCCTAATACGATCAATTATTTCGTCTCTATGGCTCTTTCTGGAAGATGAATCATAAAATAATATTCTACCATTATAATTAGAGGATTTGGCCATTGAAGATAGCCGATTATATATCTGCTTAGCCAGACTTGATGTCGGGGCTAATATTAGTACCTTCTTCTTATATCTGCTACTCATATATAGCGAGAATGTTGCTAGTAATGTTGTTTTGCCGATACCCGTTGGTGCTATAATACTTGTGTTCTCGCCCTTGAACAATCTTTTAAGCCATATACGTTGACTACCCCATAAACTATAGCCTCCAGTAGCTCTCCTAAAATACTCCTCAAACTCTATGATCTCATTTTCGATCGATCTATTGTACTCTACGAGTCCGAGTTTATAACTTGTACTTTGTCTAGAACATTTCCTACAAATGCCATAATTCATTATAGAGTAAGCATCAGCTTCTCCACCACATGAAGGACATAAGCCGCTGTATATAGGATTAACTGGCAAGTTTAACATACCCCTTCCGATAATACCATGTAGGTTGGCGGATTGGAATTAAAATGGAGAGGCCTAATAACACTAGGTGGGAAACACTTATATACAGCTACCCAAATATCATGGATTCCAGTAATATCTAGTATAGGAGGAGAATAGACATGGCCGAGGCAACACCTCAACCAAGCAATACGGTTCTAGTAGGTAAGAAAAACGTCATGAACTACGTACTAGCAGTACTAACCCTAATACATCAAGGCGTTAAAGAGGTAGTAGTAAAGGCTAGGGGACGTGCTATTAGTAAGGCAGTTGACACTGTAGAGATCGTTAGAAGCAGATTCCTACCAGAGAAGGTAAAAGTTAAGGACATCAAGATCGGTAGTCAAACAGTAACCAATCCTAACGGCCGCCAGACACGTGTAAGCACAATAGAGATCGTATTAGAAGCAGAGTAATCGGGTTAGTAGAGATAGTAATACAATACCAATGTATTTTTCTCATGCACTTTCTCTTTCGTGCTGTTTACATCGTTTTAAAATATATTTTGATAAATAATTATCAAGTATTTCATATAAACCCCTACATTTATATATGACTTTATCTACTTTAATGAGGAAGCCCATTCTATATAATCTCTTAATGATATTATATGCCACCTTCCTATTACAGCAGAATTCTTTAATAAGCAAATCTGATGCTTCACCTATATTGAAGTTTCCAGAGCCATAGACCTTATATATCAAATAATATGCTAAAAATTCTCTCTTCTTAGGCCAGCGAGTAATATATTTATGTTCAGTAGCCTGGTTAGACATCATCTACTCATCAGCCCTTACAAGAATCATCATGCCCGAGCCCAATTATTCCTCAAATAACTCTACGATTATCCTCGCTTTAATCTTCTTCCTCGTAAATGGAGGAGGTTCTTCACCGAGATCTATTGCAAATACGATGGGGTTTTCAAGACCATCTCTAAATCTGATCTCTGCAACATAATGTTTCTTAGGCCCTTTCTCCATACTTTTAATTAAGGCATCATAGATCCTTGATAAAGCCATTTGTAGAGCTATAGGACTAGAGAAATCCTCTGGTGTCAAGCGGATAGTTGAAAAATCCTTTATAACTTCACCAATTCTACCTTCTCCTTCAAATATTGCTATCTTTCTCTTCATTTCACCCTCTTCATAATCCATTGTAAACCCTCCAAGTGTTTATCAAGGCTTATGTTGTATTAACAAGTTAATTAAACTCTCCTCATAGAAAATATTGTATTGGGTATAAATTGTATGGCCAACATACCAGCTAATGTATTTATCCTCGAAAGTAGTATATTATGGGATATAGATAATGAGTTATTATTAAAATTACTCAATACATTGAAAAGCTATGATGTACTTAAAGCTGAAGAGACTGGATATACACTTGTCAGGACAGTTAACAATAGAAGACTATACCTATCTATCGGCATTAATAGTCTCTTTATACATGGAAATAAAGAATTACATGATCTATTTAAACAACATGGTATCAGGTACTACGTTAATCTAAAAAGTGTATGGATCAAAACATGTAGATTACGTAGAGACATATTGATAGGAGATCTTTTAAGAAAAACCATTGATCGATTGAAGACCGTTAGGCAGGGAGAGTGTATTTACATAAATGATTCTGGCAACATATGTAGTTCCGTATCTAATGATGTAAAGTTACAAATATGTCATAACATTACTGATGAAGAAAATATAGTGCCCTTGAAACCCTATCATCCAGTATCTTATGGAGTGATTCGCCATGTCGACTTCTATGATAAAAGGTATAGGAAGGCATTGGAAAGGTATCTTACTGAAAAGACAAACTATGATACACTAGCCTATGTAGTTGTGGACAGCAACTATAAATCTTTTATCGATGTGAATGAAATTAAAAGATTCGTTAGAATAAACTTCATTCCAAGGAGCATTGATCTATTTAAATTACTTCTTAACTCAATATTCTACACATTATGTGTTTAGATCACTATAATCAAATAATATGCTCTTTCTCTTTTTAGATAGGTATTCATCAGGCGTGCCCTCAATGACTATTTCATAAAGCTTAGCCTCCTGATTACCTGATTTAGGCCTTAACAGTCTACCCAGTCTCTGTATAAATTGCCGTCTAGACCCAGTACCTGATACGAGTATACCTACATTAGCATCAGGAATATCTAGTCCTTCATCACCTACAGTTGTTACAACAAGTATACCACTTGGTGCCTTCTTAAATTCCTCAAGTATTCTTTTCCTAGTCTTTGAATCAAGTTCGCCAGTTAATAGGTAAGCATTTAATTCTTCACTAATTTTCTTAGCCTGTTCAATATACTGGGTAAATATAATGATCTTGTTACCAGACTTAAGCTCTTTACTAGCTATTTCAACCGCCTTTTTGATCTTATTCTTTGAATTAGCAACTAATAATCTAAGTCTACTATGTATGCGTAATGCATCAGCCGCCTTCTTATCACCCCTTCTAGCAGCTTCTAAAACTTCTTTAAAACTACGATTACCTGTCAATACTCTGAAGGTCTTTCTAAGCTCACGATATTCCCTAATCTCATCCGGAGCTAATCTAACCTTTACAGTATACACTCTGTACCTAGCAAGATATCCTCTAGCAGATAACTCTGCAGCAGTAACATGATAGATGACTCCCCCCATTAAGGGGAACAACTCTATATGTTTACCATCTTCCCTAACAACTGTTGCTGAAAGCCCCATTCTATATGGTGCTATCGAATGTATAGCTATAGTCTTAAACTTATCAGCTGGCAAATGATGGCATTCATCGATTATTAAGAAGTCGTAATATCTACCAAGAAGCCCCATATTACGAAATGCTGATTGATAAGTAGTGATCGTTATAGGTGCTAGCCTCTTTATTTCTGCATAAAATAGTCCTACATAGGGCTTATCAATATCTGTAAACCTATAGATCATTTCTCTCCATTGAAACATTTGCTCCTTAGTGTACGTTACAATAAGGGTCCTCCTACTAATAACCGGTATAGCGGCTATAGCAATAACGGTCTTGCCAGAACCAGTTGGTAAGGCAATAATCCCTTTACCGCCATTATCTATCCATTTCCTAAGAGCCTCTTTCTGATAATCTCTAAGTTTGCCAGTAAATTTCAGTTTAAAGCTAAGCCTCTTCTCAATAGTTAAATTATCACTGTCGTCCAAAGAGAAATCATTATCTACAATATACTTCCTAAAGTCATATAATTTATCAGCACGCATAGTATACATTATACCATAATCATCCTTACCCACATACCTAGTGCCGAAAACTCGAAGATCCTCCTTTATAATCTTGTATATACTCCATGGTATGTGCGTTATGACTTCTCCACGGGAATCATCCCACTTTATCCTAATGAGTGTCTTATCCCTATAGCCCTCCTTGATCAATTCAAGATCTTCTTGTGGAATTTCTACGCCAGCTTCTTCAAGTAAATTAATTATATCCTCTACAGTATATCCATTAGCAATAGCCTTTTCAATATTGATCTTGAAAACTGATCCCTCTCCTCTATAATAACCTAGATAGTCGGCTATTTTCATAATTTCCTTGAATAAGTGTTCATCAAGCCATTTTTTAACAACAATTCTTACTTGTCTATTCATCAACTTCTCCCATAGGATTCTCAGTGTATATCTTATATGATACTTTACTGCAATCCCATCTATATTTGCTAAGGTATTTTAAGATATGTTTTCCAACATAGAACTTTATAACACCCCTAATACTTTGAATAATGATGGTGTTTCTGAGAATATACTCGATATCTCTATCAAGCTCCTTATCTTTATGGATAATTATTGCTGGATAAAAATCTACAAGGTCTAATTCTGCTGGATATTTATAGAATACAATATGATATATTATGCATAAATTATTAAAACCCCATGAACGCCCCGCTATACATAATTCGATATAATTTGCATTGTTATACCATGCATCATGCAATGCACTATAAATCCTGTCCTCTAATGTCTCAGTTTCATCACATAATATCTTTAATGTGTCAATAATTCTGGATATAACATCATCCAGAGACGGTATTAGGGTTCACCTCTCTATATGATTTTATATGAATGTATATGAACGTCATCGGCTCATCTTTTGTTAACTCGCTCTTCGGTCTGGTTTCATACGTCATTGAGCAGGTGCCCCACGACCCAGAGCGTGGGGCTATGGATTTGAGTGCTTTTAGGTAGATGTTTATTGCTCCTACCATGTCTCTATCTGCTATGAACTTGCATCTGGGACATACTCCTAACCTATGGCTATAGACTAGCGTTTCTCCGTATCTAGGCTACCGTCGTAGGTAACAACTTTCTTTAGGTTAACATCTAGAGAAATAGTGTTTCTTGGCTTGTATATAAAACTTGCAACGGCATTACCTAAAACAATAGTGTAAGGAGGTCGCCGCGTGGGTTTTTCCTCATGTTTTTCATCAGTTTTTAAGACCCCGTTCATCCCCCACATACTCGTATTTGATAACAACCTTTAAAACTTATTTAAATAGTCCTATGTAGATGTATAGAGGTGATGAGGGCACTCGGGAATGAACATAGATGATTATTTTCCTGCATCACTGACTAAACCACATGCCTTAAATGTCAAGAGAATTAAATCTAATCTCGAGTCATGGTTTTCTATAGATAAATATATGGCTTTAAGGGCAAGATTATTGGCTATTGAGTTTCTTAGACTGCTTAAGAGAAGAGCCTCATATAAACACTTATCAGAAATTACGGGCGTTTCTCAATCCGTTTTATGCCGTTATGTACGTGGCTCTATAGTACCTAGTTTCTCCCAGTCAATAAATATTTTGGCATCATTGGCTTCAGCCATTAATATAGATAATATCATTAAGAGATTTCTTGAGAAGGAACAATCGATTGTAATTGATCTATCTAGACTACTTAAAGATCCATACTTGGTAAAAATAATAGCCTTTATACTTCTTGCTGAACTTGCTGGTAAGAAAATTGATAAAATCGTTGTTGGGAGTCCCACGGTTTTGCCTATAGCAACTATTATATCATTAGAACTTGGTAGCAACATCGTTCTTGTTAAGAGAAGAAAATATCCTAATGTAAGTTATTATGAAGAAGTCATTGTTAGGTCTATGAAGGATGTTGAAACATTATATGTTGATAGGGATATGATTAGTAGGAGAGATAATATCGTTATTATAACCGACTTAGTAATTACTGGTAGGACTTTAAGGGCATTACTAAATATTGCGGCTAGAGCCAGGGCAGTAGTTACTGATGTAATTGCCATTGTTGCTATAGGTACTGAATGGAGGAAGCGGGTTGGAAAGAGTATTGTTTACTTAAGTCATATAGAGAAGCCTATGTTTTAGTTGACTATTCATACCACTATTTTATTAAGCTTAGATCATAAATAATATTTTAGTAGGGGAATGAGGTGTACACTATATGAGGATTAAGGAGATCGTTAAAGTTGATAGTAAAGGTAGAATAACTATTCCTCTTGTTATTAGGGAAGCACTGGATATACGGGAGGGAATGAATGTACTATTAATTGCTGATATTAGTAAAAAAGAAGTTATTGTATCGCCTATATCTGAAGAAGCTCGGCTATTGGAAATAGAGTTTGAATTAGAAGACAGACCTGGCGCCTTAGCTGAAGTTGTAAGTGAACTTGCTAGACAGGGTGTTGATATGATTATAACTAGGTGTACCGCTTTAAAACGCGGTGAAACAGCTGAATGCCTTGTAGTAGCAGATACATCTAAATCTACAATAACTGCTGAAAAAGAACTTGAGAGACTACTTAGCCGCCTTGAACCTATTAGAATGGTTAAAGTAAGATCTTTTCAAAAATCATTATAAAATAAGGATCTTAAGAATAACTGATGTTTATGAATAAATAAGGGAGTTATTATACTATTCTGAGTTTGCTTCAAAGATCATTGCTTCATCGCTTATAAAATGACGTCTTATTAAATATTTTTAGGAATTGCTATATATCACTATCTAGGTGTAGTGTATGGAATTAACCATACGTGTTGGATGTTGCGGGTTTCCTGTATCACGAAGGAAATACTATAATACATTTTCATTAGTTGAGTTACAAAACACTTTCTATAATCTTCCTTCAATTCAATGGGTAGAAAGTCTGAGAAAAGAAATACCTAAAGGGTTTATTATAACTATGAAGGCGTGGCAAGTAATAACGCATCCAAGTAAGAGTCCTACATGGAAAAAACTTAAGGAGAAACCAAGTGGCATATTGGAGAACTATGGATGGCTTAAGCCTACTAATGAAAATATCGTTGCATGGGAAAAAGTATTGGATATAGCTGTGAAACTAGATGCAAAAGTTATTGTTCTTCAAACTCCGGCTTCAATGCCATATAGCGATGAATCCATTAATTGGACTAAGGAGTTTTTCAAACAAATAACATCAATTACTCCGAAAAATATAGTCATTGGATGGGAGCCCCGTGGACAATGGGTTAATGGAGAGGCACTGAGTGTACTTCGAAGTATACTTAAGGAGTATAATATAACCCATATAGTTGATCTTTTTAGGAGAAAACCTGTGTACATACATGGGATTAATTATGTTAGATTACATGGTATAGGAAAGGGTGAGACGAACTATAAGTATAAATATACAGATGAGGATCTTGAGAAACTATATGAGATGCTCTTGGAGATCGGTTATAGGGAGAACTTCATACTATTTAATAATGTCCATATGTTTAACGACGGACAAAGATTCAAGCAGATACTAGTCGACAAGGGAATAAATGTACTATAGAGGCCTTCATCCCTCAATATGGGCTACCCTCATCGGGGTGGGGCATCACTGTCCCCCGCCGCGGATACCATATGTCATCGGTACGGCCAATTGATATTTTAGACAAGGGAACAGATTAATTTTGTTGTATATAATTATTTTCTATGGAGAAAGTATATTGGAGGTTTAAAGATATTGACTATTTATTGGGAAAGATGTAGCGTATGTGGTAAATACCATGTACTGAAGCAATGTATCCTTGATGAAGACCTAATGGTGTGTCCTTATTGCTGTTTAATATGTCCTAAAAGAAATATTTGTCATAATCCAACATGGCTTCCGACTTTAAAGATCGCTATTAAAGCCGAGGCTAGACCTAGGAAGCGTGAAGCTGAAAAGATAATATTGGATCTACTTAGTAGACTCGAGGAGAGTGAAAAGAAGAGCTAAGCTGACCTAGGCGCTATCCAATATATTATAGAACCGCCTGTTGGTAATTCAAATTCTACTCTCAATGGCTTATCTGTATCAAATTGAATTTCAACATTTTTGGATGCGGCTGCAGCTTTTAAAGTAGCTTCTAATAAACCAATACTATATCTTGCAAGAGCCTTTTCAACTGTAGCCGTTAATGTGATCAGTGGATTATCTTGTTCAAATATTCCTTCATATTCCTTTTGTTGTGCCATGGATTTTATAACGAGCTTCCCGTCTTTATACATGAATATGGCTTCTTCACCAACTATTTTCAGATCCCTTATAATGTTCTTATAATCATCAGATAACATGCGTGCAGATACAGCCAATTCTATAGAAGGTTCTGGAAGCCTCTCAGAAACTCTTTCCTTCAAACTCAACAGGAATACACGTTCAATACCTGTCTTTTTATCCTTAAACATAAACTTTAGCATTTTATTTTCGCTATCAAGTTCTAGTATAACAAGATCATTTCTAGTGCCTCTGCGAGCAATACGATTAAACTCGTCGGAACCAATAACAAAGAAAGTCTCTTCTTCACAAATGTACTCTTCAAAAGCTATTGACGGTATTTTTAATATCGTCATAGTGGTCTTATCAGGACTTAGTACACGTACCTCGAGAGCGTCAGGTTCTGCATAGAAAGGTATTTCATCAACTATCTTTGCTAATGTTTGGGCTACGTATTTAAACTTTGATGCTGATGGATAAATGGCCCTAAACATATATCTTCACCTTAGCTGGATACCACGTCTATATCCTATATATCGTTGACGAATTATATTAACCTATAGTGTAATTCTTTTACATGGGTGTAATGCTTTGGCTTCGATAGAGATAGTAATTGATCTTGGTAAATACAAATATATAGATCTACCATTGGATAAAGCCATAGAATTTGTTGATAAGGCTATCGAAATATATGGTGAGACGTTAGATCTTAGTGAGACAAGTAGGTATGTAAAGAATTTTGATGAATTCTATGGATACATGAGGAGAAAATTTAAGGATTTTATAGCACCTCCTAAATCATCTAGGGAAGTAGTTCTTGGTAAAACCTTTATCCACAAGGTTAAATTGTATGTTCATGGTTCTAATGAGAAAAGAGTATTGCTAGTAGTTGATCGACGAGTTCCTCTAGATATTCTAAAGAAAATACTTAATGATATTGGCTATGATAATGTAAAGGTTGAAAAGAGCCTATTTTGATTTTTTACTAGCCTTACTTTTCTTGCTTTTGCTACTCTTTTTAGCACTTTTTCTAGATTTTTTACCTTTTTTAGATGATTTCTTTGATTTGGTCTTCTTTTTAGCCTTTTTCTTTGCCTCAGCCAACTCCTTTTTTATTTTTATTCTCGCAGTCCTCCTTCTTGTCATAATCTTTGCTAGTTCATCAATGGGTATTGCTCCCTCAAGAAACCTATACCAGAGCTCGGTTTTTACAATAAACTCGTTGAAATCTATAAGGGAGATCTCTTTGGCTTTTTTCTCAGCTTCAATATATTCTTCTGGAATAATTGCTTCTTCATATTCTTCGGCCAACTATTAACCACCATTTAGAGCATATTCTCTATAGACGGTGTAGAACATGAGTCTCAAAACTTATATTTATTACTATACTTTAGATATTTAAGAATTACCGTACCATTTAGGACCATTTAGGCTGCGTTTAGTAATATGGATGTATCTATTAAGTATGTTTTATTTTCAATATTAGCTATTGCATGATGTTTTGGTAAACTGGATATAGCAATTTTTAAAACATTAATCTTTTGACTGTGTAGGTAACCTGCTAAGCTTTTTGATATATAGTCTAGATTTCTGTATTCCCCTATATTAAATACAATTTTTATTGATGTATTGAGTATTACTGATTCATTTAGATCTAGTGGTTGTTGACTAATAATGATCATTCCGATTCCATATTTTCTACTCTCCATTAAAAGTCTCGATATTAAAGCCTTGCTTCTACTCCTTTTAAATAATAGATGGGCTTCGTCAATAACTATAGTAGCTTCTCTTTTTCTAAATGTGTACATCGCATTAATGAGTTTATACATTAATGTGTCAACATATAATGCCCGCGCATGATCCGATGGCAATGATGCAAGTAGTACCACTGTTGGCTTTGTAAGCAATGTTTGCAAACCGATCTTGGTTTCCATAAAGATATTTGATAATAACATTCTAAGATAAGCTCTTAATCTTTCAAGAGTTAACCTGTATTGGTCACTTATTTCTCCTTCAAGTAATTCATTTAAAACTTGATATACATCATAAAATGTGGGGGCGGGCTTATCCCATGTAGAACTATTGTCATCGAATATACCATGCGCCTCATAGGTTTTAAGAATTACTTCTTCAAGGGCGTTTCTTTGTATATAACCAAGTCCATATATCGATTGTATTATATCTGCTAATTCAATAGCCCTTTCCCTAGGTGATCTGCCTTCTAAGTCCAAGGGATTGATCGAAGCTTTATCGGCTTCTAACAAGTTCACATCTTTACCCAAATACTCTAGTAGGTCTATGTATTCATTGTGATGATCAATTATGAGGAAGGGTATTTCATACTTTTTATAAATTTGTATAGCTAGGTTTTTAGCTAATGAAGACTTGCCTGTACCACTTGCCCCAAATATAGATACATGTCTATTCTTTAGCTTATCTAAATCTATTACTATGGGTTTTTCTATTTTCTTCCAATACCAAGTTTTCTTTCCTTTTTTAAAGCTTTCAAGTATAGGCTTCTGATCTATTTCGTAATAGGGATTATAGATTTTATCGTAGACCAATACTGCTTTTGCCATTCCCAGCAATACGCCTTTCTCCTTAGTAATAGTCCTTTCACCAACTATCAATGCAGATAGAAATAGAAGAGGATATATAGGTAAAGAGATCCATGGTAAGGCTATAGCTATTCCCGTTAATACAGGTATTAAAGATTCCTTAGACAGGACAGTTATAAGTATGGATATTATGAGGGATAATAAAATTCCATAAAGGAACTGATGGAAAGCCTGAGATACTTCTGCCCCGGGATGTAAAGTGAAATATAGATCCTTATACATTCCTGTAAAATATAGAAAGTACATACTTATACCGGATATTGAAAATAGTAAAGCCAAGTTGGACAATAGAACATTAGTCAATATCTTGCCTAGCCTAATCCTAATTCTTTTAAATGATGATTTAACTAGTTCTAGGTATATTCTATCATTAAACTCTCTTCTACTTAAAAATTGGTATCCTACGAATACCGCGAATCCTAAAGTTAAGGGGGGAAATATTGAAAGAAGTAATAAAATACTACCGTATCCATAGAGATCTCCTATAACCTGCTTTAAAGAATACAGTTCCAATATTATAAATGACGCTGTTAAAACAAGGGATCTTGTCGTACCAGCTACAATAATAGTCATTAATAATGGAATAATGAAAATTGTTAAGAAATATAGTAATACATGTATAAATTGGTTTGAAAAAATTCCAGCATTTATTCCGCCAGTCCATAAGGTGTTTAGAAAGTCTTGTAATAATTTAGGAGACGTACTAATTGTATGGACTAAGATTGTGTTTAAGGCTAGTAAGATAATCATTGTCTCTAGTTTAATATACTGACTACTGTTCATTTCTAAGCTCCAACATATTTTCTCTACAAGTATATGTTTCTATTATAAAGGGCTATATTCATTATTCTGGAAGTATGAATAGTAGAGTGGATAGTATGGATACAAAGCCCACCATAGACGTTAGAGAAGTATTTAGAGACGAATGTGTAGCTGATTGTCTATCTAGCATAGGCTACAAAAAGATCTCTACCTTACAGTATAGGGTTTTTAAGAAAGTATTAATGGGATATACAGTCATAGTTATAGCACCTACAGGGATCGGCAAGACTGAAGCTGCAGTATTTCCCGTATTCTATAATATTAGTAGAAAGAGGATTAAGCCCATTGGAGCCATCTATGTTACTCCATTAAGAGCACTTAATAGAGACATGGAGTATAGATTAAAGAAAATAGCCCAGTGTTTCGGTTTATCCGTGGCATTAAGACATGGCGATACGCCCCAGTCTTTAAGAAGAAAAATTAGAGAAAATCCTCCACACTTACTCATTACAACACCGGAGACTTTTCAATATATTCTTGCCGATAGTAGATTTAGAGAATATCTAGTAAATGTAAGATACGTAGTTATAGATGAATATAGGGAAATGATTACAAGTAAAAGAGGTATCGAATTATTATCTGCTATAAATATTCTTGAGAGGATAATTGGTAAAAGAATTATAAAGATAGGGTTAACAGCTACTCTAAGGAGAGTATATGAAGCATTATCTCTAATGGATAATTTATTATACTCCGATATTGTCGAGGCAAGTGTAGGTAAAGGAATGGAACTCTCTATAGAGACCCTCAGCGAAGAATATACTTCTCTTGACTATGAAGTTGATCCTGGCTTTTATAGTCGTTTATCTAGAGTTAAGGAATTAATTAATAGGTATAAATATGTCCTAGTCTTTGTTAATACAAGGGATCTTGCAGAAAGGATTGGCTGGGGCTTATCTTGTCTATTTGGCTTTAAAGATAAGGTAATGGTTCATCATGGAAGTTTGTCTAGACAACACAGGCTTAGAGCTGAGAGATTATTTAGAGATAGGAAGATTAATGCCCTAGTCGCAACATCTAGCCTTGAACTGGGTATTGATATAGGTCATGTAGAGTATGTCGTGCAATACATGTCCCCAAGACAGGCTGTAAGACTTATTCAGAGAATTGGAAGAAGCATCCATAGAATCGAAGGTTTGCCTAGGGGGTCAATAATTACTTTGGGAAACTTCTTTGACGTACTCGAGTCAATAGTTATTGGCAGAAGAGCTCTCCTAGGTCAACTCGAGGATGAAGATATTCCTCAAAAACCGCTTGATGTACTGGCTCATCAAGTAGTTCTAAGGATTCTGGTAGAACCTGGCATTAAATATGATGATTTATTTTTAGAATTTCATACTTCCAGAGTATTTAATGGACTGAGTGAAGAAGAGTTTAAACAAGTAGTTGACTACCTCGTGCTATCCCGTATTGTTAGGATTAGAGATAATAGACTTTATCCTAGCTATAGAGCAAAGATCTATTTCTATCGTACAACAATGATTCCAGATACAAGAAGTATAGCTGTTATCGATGTGAGCACTGGTAGGAAAATTGGTGTATTGAATGAGGAGTTCATAATACTAAATCTCGAAGAAAACTCAATACTTGTACTGGGTGGTGGTTCATGGAGAGTCATAGGATTTGATCAGGATGAGGGCAAGCTCTATGTAGAGCCAGTTGAGGAAAAAACCCAGATCATTATACCAAGATGGGAAGGCGAAAGCATTCCTGTCGAGTATAAGGTTGCCCGAGAAATGGGTGCTTTTGTTAGACTAGCCATTGAGAGAGATCTGGATTACGCAATTAATAGGCTTGGCTACCATAATTTAAAGATCTCCAAGGAATCCACGAAGATCATAGATAATTTACTTAATTCCATGTCATATACCGATAAAGTCTTACCTAGTGATCGTAGTATGGTTATCGAAATTAATTCTGAGAATAAATACATCATATTATATGGGTTCTTTGGTTCAAAGGTATCTAATACGCTTAAGGAGATAATTCTTGCTTTAACTAGAAAACACATATATGCAAACGTATCGGCGTACGCTACACCATATTATATTATTGTATCATTCGAGAATTATAGGCCCAAGATCGATGATGTAAACGAAATTATTTATAGATTAAAAGCTCTAGGCAGTAATTTTAAGCTCTTCGAGAAATATGTCTCAAAGATTATAAAGGAAAGCAAAACCTTCTTATGGAGGATATTCTTCGTTGGACAGAGATTCGGAGCCATAGATATTAGGAAGAAAGAAAAGCTCTCCAAGAGCATTCTCAAGGCCTTAGCTGATACAGTTATTGGAGTAGAAGCCTATAGAGAGACCTTGCTTAGGGATTACGATCTTATAAATACTTATCATTTATTACGAAGGTTATATATGGGGACATTGAAGGTCTATGTGTTTGTAGATCGAGAGCATGTTTATCCATTATTTAAAGAAGCTATAAATAGGATACCTGGTTCAATAGAATTAAACGTAGTCGATCTCGAGACGTATAAACGTCGATTACTGAAGAAAAAAATCTCACTTATATGCATGATCTGTAGCTATAAATGGAGCTTAAGAGTAGAGGATGTGATTAAAGAGCATCATATAGAATGTCCTAAATGCGGCTCCAGATACGTAGCTACAGTAAAAGGTGATGGAGATAAGGAGCAGAGAATAGTGAGAAGAGTTCTTAACAAGAAGAAGCTTAGACATGACGAAAAGCAAATTTACAAAGATCTTCAGAGACGAGGTTTACTTGTAATGGACTTTGGTCCCAAAGCTGTACTTATACTTGCGTCGCGTGGCGTTGGTTTTACTGAAGCAGTTAGAATAATAAATAAGTATAGAGGAGATGAAAAGGAATTAATTAAGTTACTTTATGAAGCTGAGAAGAAGTTCATACGCATTAAGAAGTATTTAGACAAACCTAGGGTATAAGACCTAGTGCTCTAAACGATTCAATCACTTCTTCTCGTCTATATTTAGTTGATCTTTTCCATGCTTTCGCGTTACCAGTAATTAATGGTACAAGAATTTTTTCAACAAGAACATCGGCTAACGGGCAGACTTCTAGACATAGCCTACAGCCACTACATGGTATCTTTGGCAATGGGCCTTGGCTAGTTAGCCTAATTACATTCATTGGGCACCATATAACGCAGCTGATGCATCTTGCACAGCCGTGTATCCTATATATTATTTTTAGTACATCGATGAGATCCTCTATACCCTTTTCTTCATGTATTCTATATTTAACTGTGTTCTTATCGATAATGACTTCCGCTTTGCTGCTAATTATTGACCAGCTAAGTGTGTCTTTATTTCTGGATATAGTTAAGTGCTTTAGCATTCTTATATTAGTTGAAAATTGTTGCTGAGCAGTATCTGGTACAAGATCTTTATTGAATACTAGATATTTCCAGTTATTAGCCTCCTTATGTTCTATAGGCGTTAAGTTAATTCTGCTATTGAGTAATCTAAGCCTATATTCTTTGATCCAGTCAATTTTATAACTAGGTATTTTTATGGCAAGTCTTTGCTTTGCAACCGCTGGAGTTAACCAACGCCATAAACCATATTTTATCCATTCCTGTGGCTGACTAAGTCTCTTTCTCCATTGTTCAAGTACATCGATCCATTTCTGCCATAGGTTAGGATATGTCCTTTTAACTTCATTGAACTCTGCCAAAGTACTAGATGGGCACATATAGCATCCAAGTCTCTCGAAACCTAGATCGTATAGTTTATTATAGGGTAATTTGTGTTCGAATATATATAGCCATATATGTAACTGACTCCATTCTTGTATAGGCGTTATACTCAATAGGTGGGGTATCCATCTATTTCTCCAAACCCTTGGGCTCTTAGCTCGATCAATAGACTCATAAGCTCTTTGACCAACAATATTTAGTGCCCCGCTAGGCCACTTATGCCTTGCAATACGTGCTAATGGAACGAGTTTAACGATTTTACAGCACCATCTATAATCCTTGCCTGGAGGACCAAAGATCTCTACTGCATCCCAAAAAGCATTTCCAGCACTGGCAACTACTTTCTCTAAGCCATATCTATCGGCAATAGAATCTACATTAGATACGGTATCTGGAAGCTCTAAACCAGTATCATTAAATAGTAGTTTAACGTCTCCCAATGTCTCTAAAGTTAGATGGAGTGCTGTAAGACTATCCTTTCCTCCGGAATATGACACAACAACTTCTTTTCCTACTTTTTCAGACATAGAGTATAGAAAGGCCTTTGCTCTTGATTCGAAATAGTACAAGCCGTACTTATTATGTTTTAAGACATCGTGTAGATTGGCATTACGTTCACTAGTCTCCCTAGGTCTATGAATATATTTAAAAACCTTGGTAATGACAACTGTTCCATCAATATTTTCAGCTAATCCTCTAACCTTACCTTTGCAATCTACTACTACGACTTGTCTACTACTTGAAGAATAGTTTTCTCTAATAATCCTCTTCTCACGTATAAAACCATCATATGTTACGTAGTCTACCAGGTTTTCTTCATAAGCAATTAATGCACCAGTAGAACTAAGTCTAAATCTCCATCCTCCTCTAAATGGATCATAGAATAACTGGCCAATGACATTACCTGAACTTATAATTTCCCACATTTGATCCCAGTGGGGAACTTTATTTAATAGAATAAACTTGTTATGGATAAATCTATTATATATAGCATCATCATTAAATTCGTATCTAATGGCCATAAGAAGCTTTTCATAATCCTTTATAAAACCAGGCCTAGCGTCCCCAGGATCAGTCATCCTTAATTTAAATACATTATCTTCATTGCCAGGCTCGGGCTTAATAAGCGGAACATTATATATGGGATCCCAGTAAATTGTTGCTCTAACAGGCCATGACACTATAAATCACCTCTATTTCTCTAGCAATAAAGTAATACCTATAGTCCCTTATATCCTAGTAGATCGTATATTATTTAGACTTTTGCCTAAACCATTAATTAAAAACTCCTTATAGATCCTTGAAGATGATGTAGACAATTCGGGAGAACCTTTAAATACCTTCCCATATACTCACGATAAACACGAGTTAAGTAAATTGTGAATATATAGGTGTCACATATGAATAGAATTATATACTCTGTACTACTTGCTATACTACTCACACTAAACCTAACAGCTGTCGCAACGGCATCACCAACATTTGCACCAGCACAAGCTCCAGGAGTAACTGCAGATATTGAGGTATTATCACCATTAAACATAACCGATCCACTGTTAATAGGTAAAGACATATCAATATACTTACCTGGATGCTGTTTATTAGCAGTAGTTGATGTAAAGTCCCTAGAAGATCAAGGTGTCGACATAGGTTTAGTTGATGTACTGTTTACACCAGATGCAAACTGGTGGGGTGCAGAAGTAGTTAAGTATATTGACTTAAACACAACAACTGATGGATGGATAAACAACCCTGAAACAGGAGTTAACTACGCTATTATCAGAAGCTCTACAGATCCAAACATTGTATTACTAGCAATAGATCTAAGTACAATAGACTTATCTAATGTCGTTGTTCACAGAGAGGCCTTTGGAGACATAGTAGTTATGAACTTGTATGGTATACCTCTATGGCTTAGAGTAAGAGACTATAACCCGCCATCGCCACCAGATAGTGCTTTAAGTGTAAATAGATTCGCCGTTATACAGCCTCCAGTAATCGATTGGGATGAATATATAACAGTTGAATACTTCATTGGTAACACAGAAGCAGACAAGGCAAAATATGGTACAAAGGTTAATATAACAATTAGATTACCTGACGAAATCAAGTACTTACTTAACATAACTGGCGGCGCACCCGAATTAACATTCGAGAATGTTACTGTATTCAATGTAACAATGTTTAACCT
>Ga0180301_10000388_pt1 | contig 34093 bp, 33 predicted proteins | sample GuaBasSediGuay16_FD_121797 | JGI IMG/M metagenome (GOLD analysis project Ga0180301, IMG submission 121797) | Subseafloor sediment microbial communities from Guaymas Basin, Gulf of California, Mexico - Guay16, Core 4569-2, 12-15 cm | ecosystem: Environmental > Aquatic > Marine > Hydrothermal... | reverse complement strand
GTTATTCTTCACTTTCTTTATGGTCTGGAAAGGTGTAGCTGAGGATGGCTGAAAGAATCGGAGTATTCGTTTGCCATTGTGGTAGGAATATAGCTGAAACCGTAGACGTAAAAAAAGTTGCTGAGGAAGCTTCCAAGCATCCCAGCGTTGTTTATGCCACAGATTATGCATATATGTGCTCGGATCCAGGACAGAATCTGATCAAAAAAGCTATAGTAGAGCATAGGTTAACGAGAGTTATTGTAGCCGCTTGTACACCTACGATGCATGAAGAAACTTTTAGAAAGGTTTGCCAGGAAGCTGGATTAAATCCCTACATGTGTGAGATCGCTAATATTAGAGAGCAATGCTCATGGGTTCATAAGGACAAAGAGAAAGCCACTCAAAAAGCTATTAAAATTGTTTACTCAATAATAGAGAAGGTTCTTCGAAACGAACCACTAGAACCCGTTAGTGTAGGGATCAAAAAGAAGTGCTTAGTGATAGGTGGAGGAATAGCAGGGATTCAAGCAGCTCTTGACGTAGCCGATGCTGGATTTGAGGTCATCTTAGTTGAAAAATCCCCTACAATCGGGGGCCGTATGGCTCAACTAGCGGAAACATTTCCTACTCTGGACTGCGCTCAATGTATTCTCACCCCAAAAATGGTGGCTGTTTCGAGACACCCTAATATCAAACTTTATACTAATGCCGAAGTTGTCGAAGTTGACGGTTTCGTAGGAAACTTCCGTGTAAGAATTCATAAAAGACCTAGATACGTGATCGAGGATAAATGTAATATATGTGGAGATTGCGCAGATGCTTGCCCAGTTATTGTGATTGATGAATTTAATAGAGGATTAAGCCTCAGAAAAGCTATTTATATCCCATTCCCTCAAGCAGTGCCAGCGGCATATGTGATCGATCCAGAGCACTGTCTAGGCCTTAATCCTATCACATGTGGAGCATGTATAGAGGCTTGTGATCAAGAAGCTATAAACCCTAACATGGGTGACGAGTACATTGTTGAAGAAGTTGGTGCTATTATTGTTGCGACTGGATATGAATTATATCCAAAAGAGAAGATCGGAGAGTATGGTTACGGAAAATATGAAGACGTTATAGATTCGCTTCAGTTCGAGAGGTTATTATCTGCTAGTGGTCCCACGGGTGGTGAAATTAGAAGACCGAGTGATGGAAAAGTGCCTAAATCAATAGCATTTATACAGTGCGTGGGTTCTAGGGATTCTCAGCATCTGGAGTATTGCTCTAAGATCTGTTGCATGTATACAGCGAAGCATGCGATGCTGTATAAACACTTGGTTCCCGATGGTAAAGCCTATGTCTTCTACATCGACATAAGAGCTGCTGGTAAAGGTTATGAAGAATTCATTAAGAGAGTTCAGGAAGAGTACGGAGTCGTTTATATTCGAGGAAAAGTTGCGAAAGTGTATCCAGAGAATGGTAAACTAATTGTTCAAGCAGTAGACACATTGACGAATGAGAAGATAGAGTTACCAGTTGATATGGTTGTACTGGCAATGGGTATTGTACCGTCAAAAGATAGTAAAAAATTAGCAGCCCTGCTAAAAATCCCAACCGATAAGTATGGATTCTTCCAAGAGGTTCATCCTAAGCTAAGACCAGTTGAGAGCCCTTCTAGTGGAATCTTTGTATGTGGAGCCGCTCAAGCTCCCAAGGATATATCTGAATCTGTGGCACAAGCTAGTGCTGCTGCGGCTAAAGCTATTGCACTTTTATCAAGGGATAGGCTATACCACGAACCAACGATTGCTCAGGTAAATGAAGATGCTTGTAGTGGTTGTGGCATTTGTCAATCTCTCTGTCCGTTCGGGGCCGTCTCAGTAACAAATCGTGTCGCTAATGTGAATGAAGTCGTGTGTGAAGGATGCGGTATATGTGTTTCCGCATGCCCCTCTGGAGCTATTACTCTAAGAAATACCACTGATGAACAGATCTTATCGATGATAGAGGCCGTTTTGAGTAGGTGATGATTCTTGGAAAACGATGATTTTGAACCTAAAATAATTGGTTTTCTCTGTAAATGGTGTGGATACGCTGGTGCTGATCTAGCTGGTGTTAGTAGATTGGAGTATCCTCCAAATATAGTAACGATTCAGATTCCCTGTACGGGAAGATTAGATGTCCAGTTCGTCCTAGAGGCTTTTAGAAAAGGGGCTGATGGAGTACTCATTGCTGGCTGTCACACTCCAAATGATTGTCACTATTTCTCTGGAAACTTCAAGGCTTTGAAAAGAATTGCCTTACTTAAGAAACTGTTGGAGCAGCTGGGTATCAATCCTAAGAGAGTCCGAATTGAATGGATATCAGCTACCGAGGGTAGAAAATTTGCAGAAGTCGTCAAGGAGTTTGTTGAAGAAATAAAGAGAATGGGTCCTTTGAAACTGAGGTGATAATGATTGGCTGAAGAAAAGATAAAAATAGCTGTATGCCCGGGTGCTGGATGCGGAGGCTGTGATGTTTCATTAGTTAATCTTCATGAGAAACTCTTAGAACTTTCCGAGCTTGTTGATATAGTTTATTGGCCAACAGCTATTGATCAGAAAATGGAGGATTTGGAAAAAATAGAGCACATAGATATAGTGATTTTCGAAGGATCTATTAGGACAAAAGCACATGAGGAACTTCTCAAAATGGCTAGAAAGAAAGCAAAGATCTTAGTAGCCTATGGAGCATGTGCTTGCTTTGGAGGAATCTATGCACTTGGAAACTTATTCTTCCGTAAGGAATTGTTAGAAATGGGATATTTGTTAACGCCGAGTACTGAGAATGAGCAAAAGAAATTCCCTGGAGAACTTGTGAAAATCGATAACATAATTATCAAAATCCCAGAGCTAATCGACTGGAATATGCCCCTAGACAAATTAGTAAGCGTGGACGTTTATGCCCCTGGATGTCCACCGAGAGACAAGGTGCTTGAAAAACTAGTCGAAGTAATTAAAGACTACATAGAGAATGGCTTAGTGCCAGAGAGAGGAGTAGTCTTAGCAGATATAAAGACTATCTGTGATGAATGCCCGCGAGAAAAGCCAGATAAAATAGTGATCCGGAGATTTAGGAGAATTCATGAAGGACCTGTTGATCCTGAGAAATGTTTTCTGGCCCAGGGGATTATATGCCTAGGTCCGGTCACTAGAAGTGGATGTGGTCTGCCCTGTATCAAAGCTAATATGCCATGCAGAGGATGTATGGGGCCAGCGCCTGCTGTGAAAGACCCAGGCGCTAAATTCATCACTTCTCTCGCGTCTCTTATTGAGGTGGATCGAGAGAGAAGCTTGAGTGATGAAGAATTAGTAAAGAGAGTTCAGGAAATTCCAGACCCAGTAGGATACTTTTACCGCTTTACTCTTGGTAGAGGAATAATCGATAAGACACAAAGAGAGGAGGGTGAGGGTTGAGAGAGATAAAGATTCTTCCAATATCTAGACTGGAGGGAGAAGGAGAAATTACTATAATCTTGGATGATGAGGGAAAAGTCAAGGAAGCTTTCTTTCACGTGGTGGAGTTCAAGGGGTTTGAAAAATTCTGTGTTGGCAGACCAGTTGAGGAGATGCCTAGGATTGTTACAAGAATATGTGGAGTATGTCCATGGGCTCATCACATGGCGTCAACGAAAGCTTTGGATGAAATATTCGGTAGAGAACCTACAGAAACAGCTAAGAAAATTCGGGAGCTAGCTTACTGTGCACATATAATTGATAGCCACACGGTGCACTTCTACATACTAGCAATACCAGATTTTATCTTATCGCCAGGAGCTCCTAGGTCCGAAAGAAATGTAATCGGGATGTTCAAGAAGAACCCAGAGTTGGTTAAGAATATTGTTAAACATAGGAAATATATTGTAAAGATTGAGGAAATTATTGGAGGAAAATCGATTCATCCCGTCTGTGGATTACCTGGAGGCGTAAGCAAAAGGCTTACGGAAGAGGAAAGAAAGGAAATTTTAGAAATGGGAAAGGAACTGGTAAAGTTCTTTGAAGAATGGATAGAGAAATTCGAGTCTTTGATTCTGAAAAATTATGAGAAACTATTTATCCAAAAGGATATGTACTACCTCGAAACTTACTACATGGGTCTCGTAGATAGAAACAACAAGGTTAACTTCTATGATGGAGACATCAGAGTTGTGGATCAGAAGGGAAGAGAAGTTGCTAAGTTTAGACCCATTGAGTATCTCGATTATATAAGGGAGAGAGTAGAGCCGTGGAGCTACACAAAATTCCCATACCTAAAAAACATTGGGTGGAAAGGATTCGTTGATGGGCCCGAGAGTGGAATATATAGAGTCGGACCTCTAGGACGGCTAAATGTGGCAGATGGTTTTGCCACAGAGAAAGCACAAGAGGCTTATGAGAAATACATCGAGACCCTAGGTAAACCAGCTCACTATACAATGGCATATCACTGGGCCAGAGTCATAGAGATGCTCTATGCCAGTGAAAGAATAGTTGAGCTCGCCAGTGATGACGCAATAACAAGTGATGATATAGTAAACTATGAAGGCGAGTTCTCTGGGAAAGGAGTTGGAGTTGTTGAAGCTCCCCGCGGAATCTTGTACCATCATTATGAAACAGACTCAAACGGCATAGTTACTCTCGTTAACCTTGTAATTCCGACGACGCAGAATAATCCAGCGATAAACATGGATGTGAAAAAAGCGGCACAGCACTTAATTACCAATGGTAAAGTAAGTGACGAGATTCTCAACATGGTTGAAATGGCTTTTAGAGCGTATGATCCCTGCTTAGCATGCTCTACTCATAGCTTACCAGGAGGTATTCCGTTAAAAGTGGTTATAAAGAACGAGAGAGGCGAAGTTATCAAGGTGCTTAGGAGGGAGTGAAAATGAAAACCATAGTCATTGGTTTAGGAAACGATCTTCTAGGAGACGACTCAGTAGGACTAATCATTGCTGAGGAACTGGAAAAGCGCCTAAGATGCGGAGATGTGGTCGTGAAGAAAATGATAGGTAATGCATTTTCAGTGCTAGAAGAGTGCTTAGGATATGACAAAGCAGTTATTATTGATTCTATAAGATTAGAAAACCTAGCAGAAGGGGAAGTAATAAGGTTCAGAATAAATGAGGTAACGACGACTCCTTCTACTTTCTCTCCTCATAATGTGGATTTAATCACAGCATATAACCTGCTGAGGAACGCCCTGCCGGATCAGGTGCCAAAAGATGTTATTGTATACGCTGTAAATATTTCTCGTAACACCTTTTTCGGTGAAAAAATTTCAGAACCAATCAAAAAAGTTGTTAAGAAAGTCGTTTCCCTAATCATTAATAATGATTTGAGGGGATGTTGAATGGAGGGAGTTTTTCCAAACGAATTAGCTGAGAAGGTATTCCAGATTAGTGGACAGAATGTTTATGCTTGCTACCAATGTGGAAAGTGTTCCGGTAGCTGCCCCTTTACTAGTAATATGGATCTATTGCCTAACGTTGTTATTCACAAGATTCAACTGGGAGACGAAAGTGTTTTACTGGCGAAAACTCCGTGGATCTGTGCTGCATGCTTTACTTGCTCTGTGAGATGTCCTAGAGACGTGGATATTTCGAAGATAATGGAAGCGTTACGCTTGATTACATTAAGAAGGGGTATTGATAGGATCAATCTCAGGAAACTTAAGAATGTGGAGGAGTTACCGACCATTGCATTGGTTGCTGCGTCTAGGAAATTGACTGGGTGAAGCGAAAATGATCAGATACATGTACTATCCTGGTTGCACTATGAAGACTTATGGAGAACGCTATGAGAAAACAGCTTTGGCGGTGGCAAAAGCTCTTGGTTTTGAAATGGTTGAATTAAAGCGCTGGAACTGTTGCGGAGTAGTGTTCGGGCTCGCGGAAGATAGTGTTTTTCATCATATAGCACCGGCTAGAAACCTCATAAGGGCTCAGGAATTTTCTAGAGAGGTCAAGACGAAGAACTTGGTCACCCTCTGTTCCATGTGCTATCATGTTCTTAAGAGAGTGAACAATCTCCTTAAGGAGGATCCGGAAGCTCTTGAGAAGCTTAACAAGTTCATGGACGATGAGGAAGATTATTTAGGAGAAATAAATGTTTTACACTACCTAACGGTACTGAGAGACGATATTGGTTTCCAAAAAATAGCTGAGAAGGTCAAGAAGCAGCTTAATGGCGTAAAGGTCGCATGCTATTATGGTTGTATGCTTGTTAAGCCTAGGGACACTGGAATAGATGATCCAGAAGATCCCACGATCATGGATGATCTAGTAGAAGTTCTTGGCGGAGAACCCATAGATTATCCGTTTAAGACAGAATGCTGTGGGGCTTATCACGTTGTCAATAATGCGGAGGTGATTAAGGAGCGAGCTATAAAGATTATTCAAGGGGCTTTGAATAGGGAGGCTAAAATAATTGTAACTACCTGTCCTCTATGCCACTACAACCTGGAAAAAGGTCTTGAGATGGCTAGAAAAGAATTGAAAGAGAAAGTTATTTTATTGTATTTTACCGAACTTCTTGCTTTTTCCCTTGGGTTAGAGAATCTTATTGAAAAAGAAATTGTTGAAGAATTAACTAAGCTTGTTAGAGGTGATGGATAAGTGGCTGAGGAGCAGGTAGCTGCTAAGCAACCTAAGATGAAAACTGTAACAATATATGTAATGGGAAAGAAATATGAAGTACCAGAAGGTCTGACAATTCTAAAGGCCCTAGAGTATGTAGGGTATAGGTTAATCAGAGGGGTCGGTTGTAGAGCGGGTTTCTGTGGGGCTTGCACCACAGTTTATAGGCTAAAGGATGACTATAAGCTATACACTGGATTAGCATGTCAAACAACGATAAAAGATGGAATGTATCTTGTTATGATCCCATTCGTACCAGCCAAGAAACCAATATACGATATTGAGAAATTAAGACCAGAGGGATCCGTAGTCATCAGCATTTTCCCAGAACTCACTAGATGCGTTTCCTGCAATACATGTACAAAATCGTGTCCACAAGAAATACAAGTAATGGACGCTGTTCAAGAGATTCTTAGAGGCAATATCGAAAAAGCAGCCCACATGACATTCGACTGTATAGCATGCGGCATCTGTTCAATGAGATGTCCAGCTGAGATAGTCCATTATCATGTTTTCCAGTTAGTAAGGAGACTGTATGGAAAATACATAGCCAAGAAATCAAAGCATCTGGAGGAGAAACTGAAGGCCTTGGAAGCTGGGGCTTTCAAGGAGGAACTCGACAAATTAGTCACGGGTGGGCCAGAATTGTGGAAGAAACTATATGAAAGTAGAGAAATTGAAAAATAAGATATATGAAAGAGGTGAGTGAAATGGAGAAGTATCCGGGCTATCCCGAGGAGTTTTGGGAATCCATCGAGAAAGTAGAAGAAACCAGGGACAGGCGCTTAAAAGAGGTTTATAGAAGAATCTCTCCCGAAGAGAAAGAGGAACTATTGAAGAAATGGCATCCAGATTATAGACCAGAGGGTAAGAGAAAACTTAGAATAGGTCCTAATAAAGGTGATCCTGTTCCTAACGAAGTTGCTGATCTACTAGAAGCGCATGCCTTAATTAATCCCGATGAGATATCACTGAATCAAATAGACTATGATGTGGATATTCTCATAATAGGAGGTGGAGGAGCGGGAGCAGCCGCTGCTCTATGGGCGAATTATAGTGGAGTACCCGCAGATAGAATATTATTAGCCACAAAGCTCCGATTCGGAGACGCTAACACGAAAATGGCTCAGGGAGGTATTCAAGCAGCTGATAGACCTAATGATAGTCCGGTTCTTCACTTCATAGATGTTATGGGAGGAGGACACTACGCCAATAAACCAGAACTCGTCAGAGCGTTAGTGGAGGACGCGCTTAGAATAATTAAATGGCATGAGGAACTCGGAATAATGTATGATAAGGACGAAGAAGGAAACTTTATAGAATTGTCTGGCGGAGGAACTTGTAGAAAAAGACTACACGCTGCCAAGGACTATACGGGATTAGAGATAATGCGTGTTCTGATGGATGAGGTCTTGAATAGAGAAATTCCTATCCTAGAATTTTCTCCAGCGGTAGAATTGTTAATGGATGATAGAGGTCAGGTAGCGGGAGCAGTATTAGTTAACCTAGAGACAAAGGAATATCTCATAGTTAGAGCCAAAGCAACCATCCTCGCGACCGGAGGATTCGGTAGATTGCATATCCAAGGATTCCCAACAACGAACCACTACGGAGCAACTATGGATGGGGTAGTAATGGCTTACAGAGTCGGTGCTCACCTAGTAAATATGGATTCCGTACAGTACCACCCAACGGGAGCAGCGTATCCAGAGCAAATAGTGGGACAGCTAGTTACGGAAAAGGTTAGAGGATTAGGTGCTCAACTAGTAAATGCAGAGGGGGAACAATTTATCTATCCACTAGAGCCCAGAGACGTGGTTGCTGCTGCCATTATTAGAGAGTGCTATGGAAGAAACAAGGGAGTAATTACACCAACTGGTATGAGAGGAGTCTGGCTTGATTCACCGATGATCGAGATAATCCATGGAGAAGGCACAATCAAGAGATACTTAGCAGCGATGTATAGGCAATTCATGAGATTCGGAATCGACATGACCAAGGAGCCGGTACTCGTGTTCCCAACACTGCACTATATGAATGGCGGAGTAGAGATAAACGTCTATGCGCAAGCATTAGATGCTGGTGGCAAGCCTATTCCTGGACTATTCGCTGCTGGCGAGGTATCGGGTGGAGTACACGGTAAAAATAGGCTAATGGGTAATAGTCTCTTAGAAATAAACGTATTCGGTCGGAGAGCAGGAATATACGCAGCTAAGCATATTAAACACGCAAGCGTGGGTAAGTTAACTCTCGATCATGTCAGAAAGTGGGAAGAACTATTGAAGAAGGAGAAAATAGAGACTGACAGGAAAGCACCTATATTGTTGCCTGATTACCGTGGATCCAGAGTGCTTTCTAGGGCAATAAATATTGGCATTTAAGTAGATAAACTGATACATGTCTCTTTTTTCACTATTTAATAATGCATCAGCTCAAAAAAATTAGTAGAGATATTTTTCTACATTCTCAAAATTTTAAGATATGTGGAGGATGATACATAAAACTTTTTATTATTGCATTTTCTTTCATTTCTCGTGAATCGTTACTATTCTCTCAATATATCCAAAAAACGTTTAAGTAGTTAATGTAGCATTAATGATATACTATGAATAGAAACCCAGTCATTGTAGGGGTGAATTAGAATGAGAATTTACCGAGTTGCGAAAGAATATGAGTTCCTGAAAGTTTTTGATCCATACGCCATAGCGATAATGCTAGCATTAAAGAATGGAGAAAAGAACATAAGCAGAACAAACCTAGCTGCGTCAAAATATGCTGAAATGACGATTGCAACGACGATTAGAAAACTGAAACAGTTAGAAGAGTATGGATTAGTGGCGGTGTCCCCCGCTAGAAAAGTCGCTGGAGTTGAGGAAAAGCTCTATAAATTAACAGAAAAGGGCGAAAGAATAATAAAGGCCATTACGGAGGCACTAGGAATTCAAGACTGAAATTATTGAAGTAATTCGGCAAGAATTCTTTCACCAATTTCACGGCTTCGAACGTTTTTTAATAAAAGCTTGCCCGACGAGTATATGGTGATCTCTATTCCCCTGTAATATCCTTTTGTCATAACTTTTGTCTGTACTATTATTTCTTCTAGTCGTGAAGTTACTTTTTCTATTACTGTATTTTTAGTGCTTGGCTTAAGCATCACTACTAGATTCCTGCCTTCTCCGCAAGGCTCAATTATTGTAGAGATATATTTTCTTAGTTCTCTGGATAGCAATCGATCTCGCCTCAGGAGTATTTGTTATATAACAATATTCACGTGTTTAAGGACTATAGAGTTAAATATGTTTTCTAATAAGTTATGTATATAACAGTGTTATGGTGACTGGCATGGATCCAAAGCGAATTCGAGAAGATTTCCCAATATTTTCTCGAAAAATAGGTGATAAACCATTGATATACTTCGATAATGGAGCTACTTCTCAACGGCCTCGACAAGTTATAGAGGCTATAAAGGAGTTCTATGAGCAACATAATGCAAATATTCATAGGGGGCTTCACACTCTAAGTCAGGAAGCCTCGGAACTTTATGAAGAAGCTCATGAAAGGGTGGCTAAATTCATAGGTGCAGAAAGCGGGGAAGAAGTGATTTTTGTAAGGAATACTTCTGAAGCACTGAATCTTGTAGCGTATTCTTTGGGACCAGCGATTGTTGACAGGGGCGATGAAATCGTCATATCTATCATGGAGCATCACAGTAACTTACTACCTTGGTATAGATTAGCAATGCTAAAAGGTGCGAAACTAAAAGTCGTAGATATAACAGATGACTATCGACTCAATTATGCGATGTTAGAAGAGATTGTTTCGGAGAGAACTAAGATCGTTGCGATTGTTCACATGTCGAATGTTCTTGGAACAATAAACGATGTCAGAAAGATTGCGAAACTAGCGCATGAGCACGACGCGGTTATAGTAGTTGATGGGGCTCAGTCGGTTCCTCATATGCCTGTAAACGTGAAAGATCTCGACATTGATTTTCTCGGCTTTAGCGGTCATAAAATGTTGGGGCCTACGGGTATTGGGGTGCTCTATGGGAAAAAAGAACTTTTGGAGAGTATGGATCCCTTCCTATCGGGTGGAGACATGATAAAGGAGGTTAGCTGTAGTCTTAACGGATCTTGTAGTGTTGTCTGGAATAGGCTTCCATGGAAATTTGAGGCTGGAACACCTAACATAGCGGGTGGTATAGGCTTGATGGCTGCCGTTGAGTACTTAGAGAGAATAGGTATGGAAAACATCCGTAGATACGAAGAAGAACTAACGGAGTATGCTTTGAGAAGAATGAATGAGGAGCTGGGAGATCATTGCGATATTTATGGTCCTATGGATATAAAGGAGAGGGGAGGGATTATCTCATTTAACATAAAAGGTATTGATCCGCATGAAATCGCACTATATCTGGATTCTCATGGAATAGCTGTTAGGAGCGGTTTTCATTGTGCACAGCCTCTTCATGAGAGACTAGGTCTTAGGAAAGGCTCTGCCAGAGCCAGTTTTTATCTCTATAACTTGAAGGAGGAAATCGATGTTTTTGTGAATGCCTTAAAAGAACTAATTAAATCCGTAGGGTGAAAAACTTGGAGAAGAGCGTTATTCTGTACCATAAATCATGTCCTACTAGTCTAAAACTGTTGAAAAGGCTCAAAGATAAGAAACTTTTGAACTCGGTAGAACTAGTAGATTGTGGGCAGAATGTGTTAAGAGCTGTGGGGGAAGGTGCTGTTTCAGTACCTACAGTTAAGATTAATGGTGGGACAATAGACTTCGGACCCATAGACTTTGACAATATTATTAATGCGATAAAGAACCGATTAGTGACTAGGGTAACGAGAGATATAAGGGAAGAGATAGCATATACTATACTTGACAACCAACTGAAGAGGTTGAGAGAATAAGAGAAGAACTTGCTTCCGAGAGGTGGCGAGAGTGAGAGAAGTATATCTAGATGTGGAGAATTCTGGATTTGTTCTACCAGAAGTATTAGAGGCTATGAAACCCTACTACTATGTGAGGGGATACGGAAACCCGGCAATCCCCCATAAACCTGGACAAGAAGCTCTTGAAGTCTTTGATATGGTCTCGGAGAAGGTTCTTGAGGCTCTAAACTCTGACGATGGAAACATTATATTTACAGCAGATGATACGGAATCAAATAACTTAGCAATAATAGGTTATTCTTTGGCGAATCGTAGAAAGGGTAAGAGAATCATTGTTTCCTCAATAGAGCATCAGAGTGTTTTGTTTCCAGCGGAATGGTTGAGCAAAGAGTTTGGGTTCGAAGTTGTTAAAATCCTGGTAGATTCTGAAGGCTTTGTAAAAATTGATGAGTTGGAGAAAAGCATCACTAAGGATACGATACTAGTGAGTATAGGTCTTGGTAACTATGAAATAGGTACTATACAAGATCTAAAAGCCATTAGTGAAGTAGTGAAGGATAGAAACCCTGAAACAGTCATTCATTCCGACGCTACAAGCGCTTTCACATGGGTACCGATTGATCCAGACAAACTAGGAATAGATATGATCACGATAAGTAGTCATAAAATACTAGGACCAAAAGGAGTGAGTGCATTATTTGCCAGAAAAGGAGTTAGACTGGGAAGGATCCTGCACGGAGCCGTTTCGACACAACCACTACGGCCAGGGGTTGAGAACATTCCAGCTCTTGCTGGTTTTGGGAAAGCTATTGAGATAGCTTTAAGTAATTGGAATGAGCGCATCAGGAAAGTTAAGGGGCTTAGAGATACTCTTATGGAAAGAATATTAGGAGAAATAGATTACACATTATTAAATGGGCCACGAGGAGATAAAAGATTACCAAATAATCTAAATATAAGCTTCTTATACGTTGAGGGGGAAGCTCTCACAATAGAGCTGAGTTTGCGTGGAATATATGTCGCGACTGGAAGTGCATGTACTATGAGGGAGTTAGAGCCGAGTCATGTCCTAATAGCTATAGGTAGAAAACATGAAGAAGCGCATGGTAGTATTCTCTTCTCGCTTCATTCAAGATTATCACGGGAAGACATAGAGTATGTTATTAAACAGTTAAAAGAAGCTGTTAATAGGCTCCGAGAAATAAGTGCATGGAAGCCTGGTAAAGAAGTGATAAAGCCTGGAGAAATTTATAGAGGTGGTAAGCATGGCAAGTAGAATGCCGCTTAGGTATAGTAAAAAGGTTATAGAACTTTTTAGAAACCCAGTAAATATGGGACCAATGGAAGACGCTGATGTAGTAGTAGTGGAGGGATCACCAGCCTGTGGGGATATGATAGCGTTCTACTTAAAAGTGAGAGATAATAGGATCGAGAAAATAACTTTTGAAAGCTATGGATGCGCCGCTAATATAGCTGCTGCTAGCATGTTAACGATGATGACTCAGGGAAAAACCCTTGAAGAGGCTTGGAGAATAACTTGGAAAGAGCTTGATGAGGCCCTAGGAGGTTTACCAAAGATAAAGTATCATTGTAGCGCATTAGCCGTTGGCGCTCTGAAAAAAGCTATTCGGAAATACATAGAGGAGCATGGTATAGACGCTCCATGGCTACCGAGAAAGAAGGTTTACGAGGAAGAAGCTGTAGAGGAGTATTATAAAGAGAAGGAGCAGTTATACCAAGAGATTCTCGGAAGCGAGAAAAAGACTAAAGAATCAAAAAAGGAAGAGTAGTTTCTATATTCTCTCCCACTCCTTTAAAACGGATACCCAGTGAACGTCCTCGATACCTTCTAGCTGAATGATTTTTCTTAACACTGTATCGTAAGCTTTACTATAAGCCCTAGTTCTAACCCTTACTATGAAGTCATACCGACCCACAATCGCGGCGACGGATTCTACGCCCCTAATTCTGATAATTTCTTCTAACAGTTTTGATGAATAACCAGGTCTCGATCTTATCAATATGTAAGCCGTTACTTCTGAGAGTGAAATACCAATGATTCCAAGAAATACTAGAATCACTCCTATAGATCTGAGGTACAAGAATAAACCAGTCATTTCTGGAATCTTATACACTTCGGGGAAATAGAAAGAAAGAACTAATGTTAGTGGTAAGCCAATGACTACCGAGGTTGACGATAAGGCGTTAACTATGCTCATCTTACCCATTCCAAGAGCTCTTATATAGAAAACAGCTGCAAAGAATGTTATTACCATATCAATAGCTAATGGCAGAAAATAGACCACTGAATAGTAGATACCGAGTAGAACTATTTGAGGCGAGATATAAAATATTAGTAATAATAAGGAGAATATTAATGTAGTGAATAATAAGCTCCAGAAACGAAAGTTTATAGAGTCGCATTGTCCGATTTTTCTCCCGAATATTTTTGCTTTCCTTTGCCCATAATTATACAGGAATGATCCGAAATTCATTGGTCCGAGAACTAGTAAGAGGCTAATGGGATCTATTCTTCCTCTGGAAAATGATACCAAAATAACGCCAATGAGTATCATGAACAATCCTTCAATTTCTGCTATAGAAGGACTTTCTTTCTCAATAATCATGTCCCCGATGATTAAATAAATAATAACAACGCTCGAAAACGGGAGAACAGCTGATGGATCGGGCATTATATCTATAAGGAAAAAGTATGTAAGTGACGCGATAGCATTACCAAGACTAGCGATTATTAGATAATGAAGAACTTTTCCACTTGGAACAAAGACTCCCTTAAATAAAGGATCTATGAAATGACCAATTGGTCGGTTTTCATAAATTTTCAATGAAAGTATGGGGAGGAGAAAAGCGTGAATGTAAACACCGGCCCAAAGGATACTTATTCCGAATATCCAGATATCTGGGATGAGTTTTGCTGAGATCCATATATCCATAGCAACCATCAATGATGTAAATGCGCCAGATAGAAATGCTAGGGTATAGAAAAGGTATTTCCGGCGCAAGAAAAATCCTCCCTTAATCCTCTCTCTTTGCCTCTTTCTCTACGATTAGCGTCAGAGTCCGTGATACTCCGTCGATGCCATGAATCTCCTCAGTTTTATAGAAGAGTTCCTCCAACGAGTCTACGGTTACCCGAACTATTATATCGAATTCCCCAGCTGTAACAGAGACGAGCTCGGCAAAATCTAGCTTTTGAAGCATATTAAAAACGTGGGCGGTTTTCCCTACCTCTACATTAATCATGATATAAGCTGTAATCTTCGACAATATCATCGCCTCAGTAATTGATTAATACGTAAGTACCTAGGGGTATAGGGAGTGAATCTTTTACAGATGGAAACATTTATAAAGCTTAAGAAGATTAGTGAGGGAACATTTATATTTGATGATACGTAGAAATTATTATCCTTTCTAAGGTGTATACAGCTAAGAAAAAGTTTCTTGAAAAATGAAGATTTAGGCTTTATTCTCGAATCCAGAGTTCAAAAATGAATCGGAGATGAGAATTTCTATGATAACCTTTCTAGTTGACGGCATTAATACTTCATGGCATTTCCCAGAAGTAGTTAAACAATTATCATCAAATGACGTTGTGATCATCCACGTACCATCCTTTGATTTTAAACTAGATCCAGGATTCCATTTCTCGCCAGGACTATCATCAGTATTCTCAGCGTTGGGTAGGCGACATTTTAGAACAACTTATAGGGTCTCGAACATTCTCAACGCGCTAAACATTATTGGCCGCAGACTAACGGATTTTGATAGTGTTCTAATGTTTCTTCTCACGATATGGATTGAGAAGGAGTGGTCATTGACACAATTGTACGATAAGATTCGTGAAGCTCTTAAGATAAAGTACAGGATTCTACCTTTGCTAGATCCACCATCAACCACAATGATTGAAACGAAGCATAGAATGATAGATCCTCTCAGTTACATGGCATTTGATGGGGAAGAGATAAGGAGAATAAAGTTCTTTAGTGAGGACTCAGAAGTCACGGAAGCAGCAAAGGAGGCTATCGAGGATAGTTCGCGGATCGTCCTCTATGAAACATCATTGCTAACAATGTTATTTATTCGAGAAATTAGTAGTGTAAAGAAGGTCCTAGAGAAACATAAAGGAGAGATTATCTGTATTCTTCCTCATAGGCTTACAAAGCTAGACAAAGCTCTCTTAGCTCGAGGCAAATTTTCCCAAGATATTCTTGGAGCTATAGAAAGTCTCCAGGAACAAGTAGATATAATTACTTTTGACTCCAAAGAAGTAGGCGTGATAGAAAAAGCACCAGAGCTAAAGTTAACTCTTTTCCCAATATCCTACGGTATTGAATCTCTAGAGAATAGAAAGAAGACATTAAAGGAGATTCTAAATGTTATAATCGGGACGAAGGGAGAAGAATGAGAGGAATAAATATTATTGTTCCAAATGACAAGAAAGATATTGTTTTAAAAACTCTCGAAATGCTTCAAGTCAAATTTGACATGATAAGTGACCAAAAAAACACTTTGATTTTCTTAACAATACCAGAAGAACTTGCTGAGATTGTTATTGATGCAATCAAGAAAGTTGGTGTTGGATCACTCTACGGAAGCTTTGTAGTCTATACAATTGAATATGCTTTACCCGAGATTCCAGTTGCTGAGATAAAAAGACCCACAAGAATTCCGCGCGAGGAAATTCTTATAGATGTTAGAAGGCTTGCAGAACTAAATAACAATTTTGTGCTAGGAACAATATTAGCTTCTCTCCTCGCGACTTTGGGATTGTTAACAGATAACGTAATAATGATTATAGCATCTATGATTATCGCTCCAGTTATAGGCCCCATTCTAGGTCTATCGTTAGGGGTCGTTCTGGATATTCCAGATTTACGAAAGATAAGTATAGTGTCAGAAATTGTTGGTCTCTCACTCTCAATCCTAGCAGGTTTTTTCTTCACCCTACTTATGCCGCATAGCACAGTTACCTCACAAATAATGCTTAGAGCGAGACCTACTCTAGTAGATGTAATGTTCGCAACAATAGCGGGTCTAGCAGCAGCATTAAGCGTAGCCAGTGCAACAGCAGTAATGCTAGTAGGAGTAGCAATCGCAGCCTCGGTAGTCCCCCCAGCAGCTAATATCGGCATTGGTCTCGCTTTCCTTATCAAGAAGAATCCATACGCACGCCAGATAATTCTCGGATCTTCTCTCCTTCTAATCATCAACATTATTGCAATAAATGCCATGAGTATTCTCTACTTCTGGTTATCAGGACTAAAACCGGGATTATCCGCTAGAAAAGAAATTCTGGCTAGGAAATTAGTTAGGAAGCAATTATTAGCCATCATTATAGCACTAATCCTTGTTTTAATACCTATAACAGCATCTACCGTTAACTATTACAAGGAGCTAAGTCTTGAAGACTCGATAAGAAAAACAGTCACTAATTATATTTCGGAGAAATACCCTTGGGTAGAAATTATAAGCATCGATGTTAATTATGATCCATCATCAAATACGGCCAAGATAAGGGTTTCAATAGGTATAAACGAGACGAACTCTAGAGTCTATAATTTACCTAAAGAAATAAAAAATGTGGTGGAAAAAAATTATAAAGTGCGAGCAGAGGTCTATCTTGAGGTTCTACTGCTTAGCTAATCCAATTTTTTGTACGAAATAACTAATGGCTTTTTGGATATACTCTTCACTCAATTTACCCTTCGCGGATTCGGTTTCTAGGATTCTACGAGGTATTCTGAGTTTCCTAGGATCAAAGCCTTCTCGTATCTTTAACCTGTACTTTTCTTTATAGATTTCCTCTCCAAGTTTCTTTAGGTCTTCCTCCGATAGATCATATCCCAGAGGCTTTAGAGCTTTAGACACTACCTCAGGCGAGTAGATACCCCTCGCGAAGAAACAGATCACAAGACTCGAAAGAATCTGTCTCCAAGTCTCCTCTTTCATTAACCGATCAACAGTTTCTTCAGGAGTCAATTCCTGCCCAAGAGTTTTTTGATCAAGGCTATAACCAGCCATATCTAAGTGACTATGTCTAGAACCTAGGAGATATCCTATATGGGCAGCTGGACCAGTATGATATCCAGGCATCTCTAGACCGCCAAAAGCAAGGGCGAAGTCTTTCCCACCATATTTTGTGGATGCATACTCGACACCCATTGCTAATGCTTTATAGAATTCATTAGGTTGGTTCACAATATACTCCACGGCCTTTATATAGCTCTTCCAGTCACCCCATGAGAGTTTGACGATGGTATCTTTCTCGGAAATTATACCTCTCTCCAAAGCCTCTGTTGCCCATGCTAAACAAGCACCAGTACTCATAGCATCTAGACCATAAATCTCTACGGCTTCCAATAGTCTTAGGAATCCAACAGTATCTTTAATTCCGAGCATTGTGCCTAGGGCATATATTGGTTCGTAATCATAGGATACGAACTTTGTTTTATAGAAGAATGGTTCATCTTCGTAAGGTTCTCTCCAAGTCGCTATATGTACGCAGGCGACTGGACAGTGTGTGCACGCAACCCGCCTACCCAAGTAATTCTCGGCCAAGAACTCTCCGCTTAAGTAATCGGCATACTCAAAGAAACTCTTTTTGAGGTTCATTGTTGGTAGTGCTTTTATCTCGTTAAGCACCTTAACATTGACAGGCGTTCCATAGTCATGATATTTTTTCATTAATGGAGATTTGACTGCTTTATCATAAATCTCCTGATAGATCTCCCTATATAGTTTCTTATCCTTTACGGGAAGGAGACGTTTTCCACTAATTACTATCGCCTTTAATTTCTTTGAACCCATAACAGCTCCGAGACCGAGTCTTCCGAAGTGCCTATAGGTTTCTGTTGTCGCACAAGCATACCTCACCAAGTTTTCTCCAGCTAAACCTATCCTTATAATGGTTCTCAGCCCCGCTCCGGGCTCATTCTCTCTTATAATTCTCCCTACAGTATACGTGGAGCGCATTCCCCAGTAGGCTCCAGCATCTCTAAAGTAGACTTTTCCATTGTGTATCGCTAAGTATATAGGAATATCACTTGCTCCTTTGATAACAATGGCTCCGAAACCACACATTCGCAGAGCAACAGCGCTTCTTCCACCAGCATGGCTTTCCCCATAATTCCCAGTTAGGGGACTCTTGAATACAGCAACTGTTTTTGAAGCGAGTGGGTAATATCCTACTAGAGGTCCCACGGCCAAGACTATTACGTTATCTGGGCCCAAGGGGTCGGCATCTTTAGGAAGTTCCTCTTTGAGTAATTGTACAGCAACACCTACTCCACCAAGCCATTTCTCGAATAAGTCTTCTCGATCCTCGACCCAGTATCTCTTATGCGTGAGATCAATATACAAAACTCTCCGTAAATAAGCGTCTACCATTACCTACCAACCTCCTCCAATGCTAATACTCCGTGTGGACAGAAATTGACGCAATAACCACAATAAACACATATTATGGGCTTGCCAATCGCATCGTCCCAGAAAATAGCGTCAATGGGACAGGCATCTACGCATGCTTTGCATCCAATGCACTTTGAAGCATTTAATGTTACACCGCCTCCGGGTCTGGGTGTTAATGCGTCAGTCGGACATACTCTCGCACACGGTGGATCAATGCATGCCCTGCAAACAACGACAGTGAACCCTCTTTCAAAACCTCCTACACTTTTTACGTGCAGTGCTGCCTTTTCTAGTCCTCCTTCACCGAATCTTCTATTACATGCGAACATACATAGCTGACAGCCAACGCATCTATCCGGATCCATAACTGTTAATCTCTTAGCCAAGTAATTCACCAAATATCCAATAACTGTGGTTCATGTTGTGTGTCCAAAGATAAAGAAAGGAGCATTGATTTAGTGTTTTAAATTTTATGTTCTTTCTTTTTTAATTTTTTTAAAGAGCATATTTTAACGGAGAAAAGAAAAGAAATAGTGACTAATACCTAACCACCGCCTCTTAATAAGAATATTTTCTCAGAGATACAACTTGATAAAGACTCTTTTACTCGATCAATAATCTCTCTCGCATAAGCTTTAATGAATACTCTCATCTCTACTCTCGGTAGTTTTATAGTAGAGTTGCCTATTACTTGGTTATTTCTCATTAAGGTTATAATTACTTTGCAATTAACGTTTTCCAGCATTATTACTGTACTCTTCTCGCTTGAGTCAACACGGGTTATTTTAAGAGAGTTCCTTAACGCACATTCTTTTATTATATTAAATATTTCTCGGATAGTGACGAGAGTAAATATTTTTGAGAACGCCTCCTCCATGCCACCATCTCCTAGCTCTCTTTTTTAACCCATTCTTTAAATGTCTTAACTTTTTATTGCTATTCCCTACATCTCTATTGGTGCATCTCTATGCTAGAGAGGGAGACATGGAAATCCAAAATAGGAGCCGCTTTTGCTTTTATGGCAGCAACCATTGGCTTGGGTAGTCTCTGGAGATTCCCATACAAAGTTGGTGTGTTTGGAGGCGCTGCTTTTCTCCTGATATATTTCTTGGCATATATTCTCATAGGTATTCCGGCCTATAATGCAGAAACGTTGCTCGGTAAGAGGACAAGGAAAGGGCCGGCAGGTGCGTTTGAGTTAGCGGCTAGGGAGGTAGGGGCGAGTTATAAGTGGCGATATTTGGGAGACGCTACGGTTATTCTGGGTACGCTTCTTAATACTCAGTACTTAGTGGTTGTTGGATGGACTATTGTTTATTTTTATCTTTCTCTAACTGGAAAGATCTTTACAACGGATATTCAAAGGCTTGAAAGCATATGGAGATCAGTATTCCCAGGATATCTATCTGTTATTGGTCTAGGAATAGCTACGATTTACTGCACATATTTCATTATCAAAGGAGTTTCTAGAGGGATAGAGAAAGTTACACAGATCCTTATGCCTGCACTATTCATAATTCTCCTAATAGGTGTGGTAAGATCTCTCACACTACCCAACGCATCAGAAGGAATAATTTTCCTTTTCATGCCCCACATAGAGGCTCTAGCTGATCCCGTGGTGTGGTTACAAGCACTAGGCCAAGTATATTTCACCACAGCGTTAGGGATCGGTTTCATAATAACCTATGGTTCCTACATGGCTAAAGATCAAAACATAGAATATAATACCTATCTGGTCGCCTTTGGAGATAATTTAGCATCAATTCTCGCTGGTTTAGCAATATTCCCAGCAGTATTCGCATTTGGATTCCATCCAGCAGCTGGCCCCCAACTAGCATTCATTGTCCTCCCACAAGTCTTTGCGAAAATGCCTCTCGGATACATATTTGGCGTGTTATTCTTTCTTAGTTTCGCCATAGCCGCGTTAGAATGTACCAAGGCAGCTTTTGAAGTCGCTACTGCGTATCTTATTGACGAATTTGGGGTCGAAAGAAGAAAGGCAGCAATATTTGTTGGAGCTGTTCAATTCTTAATTGGAATAGGATCGGCTTTATCATATGATGTATGGATGCTATTCGATTGGTTATGGACAATTATCCCTCCCCTAATAGGATTGTTCACATCAATTTTTGTAGCATGGATATGGAAGGCAGAAAGATTCGCAGAAGAAGAAAAAATAAGAGAAATATGGTTCCTGCTCCTGAAATATATCGTACCCATAGGCATCCTAATAATATTCCTCGGCTACCTAACGCAGTTTTTTCAAATATATTTGATTAGATAAAATTTTCTCGCAGAGAAATCTCTATTCAATAATATTTTTCAATTATTATGGAGATTTTAGCATAACTATCCTCTTTTTGCATATTTTTCTGAGAGTTCTATGGAATAAATCTATTCTTCAGTCTTCTACTAGAAGCAGAAGAGTTCATAGTTAATAATGTTCAATAAGGATGAACGTGGTGTTCATTCTGGTATAATTTTATCCCCTTATCATCAGTATATAACTACTGATACGGTTTTCTACGTTTCGTTCCTTGATGAGGGGTAGTTATGCGAGTAATCCCTAGAAACTTAACGAGTTTTTCTATCATTCTCTTGCTATCTCTGATAGCGATGAGCAGTAGTTTTACTAACGTGGAGTATGTTTTTGCTGATAGGGGAGGGATCGCAGCAACGCCTTATAAACTAGAAGAACCTGGTCAATATGCGGTAATTTCGTGGTACGGAAGTGTGGAGGTTCTATATCTCACAACGGTTGTTAATAGTCCCGTCTCCACCAAATTAATAGAGGTATTACCTCTACCATCGGTACCCAAAATAGAGCTAGGTACTAAGAAGGTCTTTGAAGGTCTAGGAAGTATTGTGCAAAAGCACATGTCTCTCGGGGTACCCCGAGGATCAGGAGTACCAGCAGCAGGAGAAGTAGAGATAATACTCCAGAAAGTCCTTGGGCCGCATAACATCACCGTTATCAAAGCGGAGAATTATACTGGTTTTCTATATTCTCTAAAAATAATTGCAGAGCAGAATGGTTTCGGGTCTCTCGACGCAACGCTTGAGAATATAACTCTTGATTATTGCATCGAAGACTACATTAGTAGGGGATATAACATATTTGCAATAGATATCGTCACTATAGAGGCTGGGGATAACACTATAGCACCCCTAGTATACACTTTTCGCAGTAATAAGATCTATTACCCCCTAAAGATATCAGCTGCTACTTACGAGGGCTACTTCAGAGTTCACTTGTACTTCATTACAGCTTCCCCATTAGATCTTGAAGAAGAATTAGAGACTCTTGATATATACGGATATGCTTTCTCGTCCCCCTCAATAACTGTTAGAAGAAGCAAATTATCCAATTTAGATAACAAATTAACGAAGATTTTCCCTCCATGGATACGTTTTCTCTCTGTTGAATACGTCTCCTTTGGAGGATGGTATGATTCCGAGTTATCAACCATGATCACGGACATAGTCATAGATCCACCAAAGAGTTTTGATGCAATATTCTTTGTTGTAGGGGCGATTATCTGGGCATTTATTATTGTCTTCACCGCGCTGTTGTATAGAAGACAAATACCTCTCAAGTCAGCTTACTTCCTAATACCAACAGTGGTAGCACTTGGTTTATCAATATTCTCTGCTACAAACTTCTCCCTAATACTTGCTAACGAGCTCTCTACTCAACTATTAATGAATACTTCTGCAACAGTTGTATCAGTCGTTGCGGTGTTATTGTTATTCCTAGGATACACCAAGAAGCCAGCAATCTTTGAGAAGAGAGTGCTTAGGTATGATTCGAGAATGATTCTTTTCCTCCTAATAATGGCTGTCTCATTGGTGTTTAGTTATTTAGGTTATTACATATACCAGCTAATACCCATAGTCTTAATCACGATACTACTTACACTACCGATATACCTAGTAACAGTATACGGGATTATTCTGGGGTACCTCTCTAACAAGGTTCTCCAACTAGCAAAACAGCTTGACAAAATGAGGCAGGAAGAGAGCGGGGACTAGGGAATTATCTCTACACTATTATTGAAGGGTGGATAGTCAAAGTCCTCCTCCGAAATCACTCCCTTTTCTATTAATTTTTCTATTTTTGGCTTTACTTTTTCTAATTCATTTATCAGGTGTTTAACTGTCTGGCAAACTTTACGGAAACCATCTATTCCCCAAAGCATTGTTTTGTTAGCGAATAAACATCTCCCACCACATAAATGATAGATATCGCAGGACGTGCATGGTTCTCCAACAGCGATTCTCCAAGGAAGGTCTTTCGGCCCTGTACTCCATGTATCTCCTAGAAAATTCCAGTCAAATTCTGGAGCTATTGGACATGCAATTATTCTACCAGAAGTCGTTATTGTGAAGGCATCTATACCAACACCGCATCTTAAATATGTTTTCTCACCCTTTAATAAGGTCTTCATCACTCCTATGAAGGGCACTATACCTAGAACTCTTCCCTTTTCGATCATTTCTTCATACCAGTATTCTACGAGTTTCGAGATACCGGGGTTGTATATTTCCCGAACCCATTTATCAAAATTTTTATAGCGTTGGTAAGGGGGAGAATCCCAAAGAACATCCAGTTGCCAATGCACATGGTCAAATCCAGGATCCTTAAGCTGCAGTAAGTGTTTAACATCAGCATAAATATCTGTTCTCTCCGATACAGCCATTCTCGCTATAAGATCTCCCCTAAAACCTCTCTCACGAATTAACTTGATGTTGCGTAGGATTCGTTCATAAGTTCTGGGGCCTCGGTAATAATTAGTTACCTCGGGTCTTCCATCTATTGACACTAGGATAGTATCGAATCTAACTAAATAATCAGGATCCAGCTTGTTTAAGAATAACCCATTTGTTTGGAGAACCCAATGCCTAGCTCTTATACTATCCATAATTTCCTCTATTATATTTATTCTAAGAAGAGGCTCTCCACCATAAAAAGCGATAATTGATTCTGGATCTTTCTCTATGAAGCGTTTTAAATCTTTGATATCATAGCTAATTTCTAGAGGCTCTACACTTGGATCGGGCTCATTACCACAGTATATGCAGTGCAGATTACATACCCTAGTAACTATCACGAAATATAGCATAAGGAAAGCCCTAAAAAAGTCGATACTGTGGGCTCTAATATATTTTTATTCTACAGAGATCTTGCCCTCAATAATATCGATAACTACCCTACGAATCTTCAGCCTCCAAATTTTTTCTGGAGCTCCTCCCTTACCAGTCTCTCGATAACCCACAAGTTCGATAATTCCCATACTTTCGAGACTATCTAAATGGTAATACAGGAGCGAACGAGGCATAGATAATCCATACCTACTAATCAAAGCATCATAAATCTCACTAGTCGTTTTATTTCCTTCGCTAAGAATCCTCAGGATCCCCCATCTAGGTCCTCCAGCAATCGCCCTAAGAAACATCATCACGTTCCGCAATTCTGGATGTATTCGCCCCCAACGCATGCGCCTAGGCAAGCTAGTCACCAAAAAGAAGAAAAGATTTAACATTTTTTAACTCTATTTTTTCGCCAACTTCTTTTTCCTCTCCCCTCCTCTAAAAGGCACCGTGTCTTGGGGTGACAAACCTTCTGAATATTGGTGATAAGCTCTGGATCCGCAAGGATCTTTACCAATTCTGTGAATTATAGTACGAGGAGCACCGCAATATGGGCAAGTTGATGGCTTAGGAGTACCACACGGAACCTCTATTATTTTTCCGCACCTAGTACACATAAACTTTTTCTTTAATGTAACGGGGTTCTCTGCCAGCCCTAGTCATCACGCAATAATTTTGTAACATTATAAATACATTTGTAACTTTATTTAAGCTTTTGCTAGAAAAAGCCATACATTGGCTTCTTTCTAAGTGTTCTCGATTCATTAGTTTTTTTAGGGACTTGCTGCCTAGTCATTAATTAGAATGCTCTCTTTGAACAAAGCTTTTCCATCCTTCAGAAACCGTGATCCAAGGTGTCTTGAAGCTAGTCGTGCAAATAGTTCTTTGTGGAGGTTTAAAAGGCTTTGGAAGTAATTGTTAAGCTAAGTAGGAGGAGAACGCAGAGATTATGGTGAAGAATTTTGACCTTTAAACAAGTGTTAGTTCACGCGGATGAATTATCAATTGACCAGATATCCAGCACATGCAACCTATTCAATACGACGTTCTCTCATGCAAACCCGCTAAGATTTAGTATATTCAGATACCCCGAGGAATGGATTGAGAAATACATCTCGCCCGTGAAGAGTGGTGATTTTGAGGATGTCGTTGTTTCACTAATATTTAAAGATCAAGACGTTGTTGCATCAACAATACTGACGATTAAAAAAGTCGTAATAAGCGGCGAAGAGCATTTAGCGGGATTCATAGATGACGTAGCTGTTCATCCCAAGTACCAGGGTAGAGGACTTGGAAAGAAGGTATTTCGAGGAGCAGACGAAGCATTAAGGGAACATGATATGTCTTTCAGCATGCTTTTCACAACCCATGGAGGAATAGCCCACAGAATGTACGAGAAATTCGGGTATAAAGATGCGATATTCCTCAGAGTTGTGTTTAGGGTAGTTAATAGAAGAGATTTCGCAAGATTGATTTCGAGGAGAATATTTAAGCTAATACCATATTTCTTACCGAAGAAGAAAGTACCCGAGTGCTCAGGTATAACATTCCTGAAAAATGATTCAGCAACAAACATGTTAAACAAGATAGGCCTAGAGATGAATCTCTACTCCAGAATAAGTCCTAAGAGATTGAAAAGAGCTCAAATTGTTGCGTACAAAAACGATACAGCAGGAATAGGTTCTATAAGATTATTCGCAAACACCTACGGCTCAAAATTTAGGATAGGAATAGTATCAAACATAGTCATAAAGAACATTGACTCACTAACCTGTGTAGTATCAGCAATCACGAAGAAACTCGAGGAAAATGGAGTTATTGGAATTTTATCCAATGCGATGGAAGGCACAATGCTAAGAATATTCAAAAAAGCGGGGTATCATGCAGTACCGAGAAGAGTTTCGGGAATGGTAAAGCCGATAAAACACCATATTAAGCTAAGAACAGAGATAGCATTCCTGCCAACGGAACACATTATAGGAGAATGGTAAAAAATAGAAGTGATTTTCTTTTTTAGTTGCCATTCCGATATTACCTACACTAGTTTTTGTCTCATTTGCAATAGATACCAGTGCGTAGGGAGAAAAATTTCTAGTTAGAAAAGGAAAAAATATTTAATAATATTACAATTCTAATTATAATATTAGGTGATCCAAGAATGCTCGATATTATGCCATGGCTCCAATATATACTCGTCTTTCAACTAGTACTAGCTTTAATCGAAGTGGCGGTGCTTATAATAATTCTCCTAAAATCTAAAAGGGAGAAATACTATCCATTATTAGAAAATTGGGCTGATGAGACGTATTTACGAGGGAATAGGAGGTCTCAGAGAATTTTTGTCCGCCCCGACTTTGTAGACAATAGATATAGAGCTTCTAGCTCGGAGCTCTTGGATGGGAATCCCAAATTCACTACTAGGAGACGGGGACGGTTACGTATTAGATGTTGTTGGAAATTTCGGTAGGTAATCTGTGACATATCTTTTAATTGTTGAAAAATATTCTTTATAATTTAATATGTGGGGAGATTAGTGGGTTTGAGAATGAGTACGGGAGTTAAGCTTGACTTATCAAAACGTGAAGAAGAGTATCTTGAAGCTATGTATATCTTGTTTCTGAAGAAGAAATCTATTCGAGTAAAAGATCTGGCAAGACTTCTGAATGTGAAACCAGCCAGTGTTGTTGATTTCTTGAAACGGTTAAAAAAGCGTGGATTGATAGCTTATGAGAAATATGATATGATAGCGTTGACTCCAGATGGTGAGAAAATCGCTCAAGAGATCTATGAACGCCATAAAATAATTAAGCGGTTCTTAATAGATATTCTGGGGGTACCCGAAGAGATTGCTGAAGAAGATGCCTGCTACATAGAACACGGTATCCATGAGGAAACATTTAGTAAAATTGCAGAATTTGTGAAGAAGTTTCTGGAAAATAACAAGTAAAGAGTTCTCTATCAAGCTATTATGATAATTATAGAGCAATTTTGCCCTCTTCTAGTCTTCTCAAGATTTAATATTCGATTTGCTGTTGTTTTTTCTTGATCAATTAATTTTAGTGGTGGATACTTTTATGCATATTCTCATTATGTTGAATTATCTTATACTCAATTTAATATGCTGAGTCTTCCAAATTGTTTATTTTCGCTTTCAATTAGATGAAGAATTATATTGCTGATTAGGTGTGTTGTTAAAAGGGTGGTTCTATGAGTGGTTCCTTGGATCAGTTACTATTTATGTATCCCCCAGAGGAATCTGAAATTTTTGTAGGAAGAGATGAAGAGATCTCAAAATTTCTTTTTAATGTGAACATGGTTTATACGGAGAGAAAATTCAGGGTAATATTTATCTATGGGCGAAAAGGCGTTGGAAAAACTATGTTTATTAAAGAAATGATCTCAAGAGTTTTGAAAGAAGATAAGGTTCGAGTGGTTTATCTAGATAGCGTATTTGTGCCTGATGAGTTGAAAACTTTTACTCTTTATGTCTTTGAAAGAGTCATTTGGTGGCTCTTTGGCTCGTGGATAGGGTTCCCGAATCATGCTTTATCAATGGATGAGATTAAGAATATTGTTGGGAAGATGCGGGAAACTATTTTAAGGGATTTTATGAAGGAAAAAGTGGATGAATTTGAACAAAATTACGTGGAGGGGGATGTGCAAGGAGCTCTAAAGAATCTATTAGAAATTATAGAGAGAACAGCCATAGATGTAAAACCCATAATAATAGTTTTCGATAACTTCCATGTCCTACTGTCTCGAGATGCAAGATCCGTTAAACAATTTTTCGAATTATTGAAAAAAATAGGCGCTCCGCTACTCCTTGTCATATCTGGATTATCTGCAACAAAAATGATTGAATTCGCTAGGGATGCAAGGAGGTTCTTTGAAACAGAGATTGATACTATCCAATTGAGACCATTTAAGAGGGAGGAAGCAGCTAAATTCGCGGAAAGAATTGTTAAGAGGGTTCTTCCCGGAAAGACCCTTTCGATACTATATACATATACAGGCGGTGTCCCAGAGTACCTTTATTTCTTGTTGAAGAGAGCTACGACTTTATTGTCTGAGATGCGAAGTAGTTGGGGATCTCGGGATGAAGAAGTACTGGAGAAAGCTTTTATGGCGGAAGCCCTAACTTCTAATGGAAATATTGCTTTGAGCCTTGAGAAGTTTCTCTCATATCTGCGTCTGGATGATAGCCCATACTTTGATGTGTTACATCTAGTAGCCGTTAATGAAGGTGCTTCATCAAGCTTTATATCTAAGAGTGTTGGGATCGAGGAAGGACAATTAAATAAAATTCTGAAAGAACTTATAGCTCTAGAAATCCTTCAGGAAAAGAACGGGAAGGTATTTTATAAGGATCAATTATTCAGAGCTTTCGTCTATTCTAGATCTCTTCAATATCTACTATCAGTTGATGCTTTAAGAAATCCAAAAGTTGTAGGGTATTTGAAAAATCTGATTGAGAAACTAGAAGCTACGAGGTATGCGAAACCAAGCTTTAAGGAGTGGGTTGTTAGAGTTGTTAACCAGTTAAGAGGCAATACTTTCTCTTCCCTAGCTCTTGGACGTGCAAATATTGCTTCGGACATAACGATAGGGAATAGACTAATAGAGAATTGGACAGAGAAGATTGGTGAGGAACAAATAAGCGTGGATATTCTCTTAGCAAATGAAGAATTAGTGGTTGTAGAGGTTAAAGAAACTGAGCGGATAAGAAGAGATCATATAGAAGAAGTTCTGAAAAAATGTGAGAATATAGAGCTAATCGAGAGGAAAATCGTGAAAGCTTGCTGGATAATTTCCCAGGTAGGTATCGAAGAATCGGCAATAAATAGAGCCCTGCAAGAGACGCGGAGAATTCTTATTCTAACCGATCTTAAAACGATTAATAACATCGCTAGAAAATACGGAATTGAGGAATGGGAATAGATACTAAAAGGCGACAATTTGTTCGAAAATCCCTCCTCTTTTTCTCACATTTCCTGGACTCGCATAATTTAGATTAACCACCCAATCCCTGATTCTTCAATTTCCCGTTAAATATTACGGATTTAAAAGGCTTGGAGTATCTATCTGTTATGGTGTTCATTATGTCTAAGGTAAAAATTGTTATCTATGGTCTAGGAGCTATAGGTTCCTTAATTGCTAAGTATTTAGTTAATAGAGAATGGGCCGCTATAATTGGGGCAATCGATGTTGACCCTAATAAAGTTGGAAAAGATATTGGAGAAGTAATTGGTGTTGGTTCCTTAGGAGCGAGAGTAGTGCATGATAACGAAGCTGAGGAGTTTCTGCACAAAACTAAGCCAGACGTAGTTATTCACACAGTTACTACTTATCTCGACAAAGCTTTTCCGCAGCTAGAAAAGTGCATTAAAGCTGGGGCTAACGTTGTATCCACATCCGAGACTCTAGCTTATCCGTGGTATAGATTTCCAGAATTAGCGGATAAATTAGATAAAATGGCTAAGGAGCACAATGTATCTATCCTCGGAACAGGTGTTAACCCAGGTTTCATCTTTGACTCACTTCCGGCGTTCCTCACAGCAGTTTGTGTTAGAGTTGATAAGATACACGTAGTAAGATCAATAGACGCTGCTAAGAGAAGATACCCCTTCCAGAAGAAGTATGGTTTAAGCTTAACCCCCGAAGAATTCAAAGAAAAAATGGCGAGGGGAGAAATAACCGCCCATGTAGGGTATGCAGAATCAATCATGCTCATAGCCTCGATGCTAGGCATAAAATTAGATAGGGTAATAGAGGGTCAGGAACCGGTCATAGCCGAGAAGCCTATGAGGACACAATATTTTGAGATAAAACCGGGACACGTCTGTGGTATCAGAGGTTTTGGGATCGGTTATGTAGGTGATAGAGAGTTCATAAAGCTGGAGCTCTTAGCTGCTGTGGAGAGACAAGACTATGATGAGGTAGTGATTGAGGGAGAGCCACCACTTAAGTGGAGAAACGAATATGGAACGCACGGAGATATAGCAACGGCAGCGATGGTAATAAATGCTATCCCAAAGATTCTTGAAGCTCCTAAGGGAGTATTAACAATGAAAGATATTACTATCCCCTCCTGCAAAATCAGGATCTAGAGGGCGTTTACATATGGAGTATACGGATTTTACCAAACGATCTAAGGAATTATACGAGTTAGCTAGAAAATATTTACCAGGGGGCGTAACATACTATATTAGGGGGATAGAACCCTATCCTTTCTACGTTGTAAGAGCTAAAGGGAGTAGAGTCTGGGACGTTGATGGTAACGAGTATATAGACTTCTGGATGGCTCATGGTGCAGCTGTTCTTGGGCACAATTATGAGCCCATAATAGAGGCTGTAAAGGAACAGCTAGAGTATGGTATTCATTTTGGTTGGTCAAATGAGTGGGAGATTAAATGGGCTGAGGCTGTTTGTAGATGGTTTGACATGGATAAAGTGAGACCCTCTAATAGTGGAACAGAAGCTAATATGTATGCAATTAGATTAGCTAGAGCTTATACGGGAAGAAGAAAAATTGGAAAGTTCGCTGGAGGATGGCATGGTGGGTACGATGGTCTCCATAAGGCTGTTGCGTATCCCTTTGATAAGCCGGCTTCTCTCGGCTTAACAGATTGTGTACAGAACGATATCATAGTCCTTCCATATAATGATCTTGAGGGTGTTTATGAGAAAGCGAAAAATGAGGAATTAGCAGCAATAATAGTTGAGCCAGTTCTTGGTGCTGGAGGCGCTATTCCAGCTGAGAGAGATTTCCTAAAAGGATTGAGAGAGCTCTGTGATGAAAAAGGAATTGTGCTAATATTTGACGAAGTAATTACTGGGTTCAGGTTTTACAAGGGTGCTCAACACTACTACCGTGTGAAACCAGATATTATAACAACTGGGAAAGCCGTTGGTGGGCAATATTTCCCTGGAGCAGGAGCGATCTGCGGAATTGAAGAAATAATGGATCTCATTGATCATACCAAGAGAAAGAATTTCTGGGAAAGAGTTTTCCATGGAGGTACATATACTGGAAACGCATTAACGATGAGAGCTGGCTATACCCTAATAAGAGAACTTGAGACAAAGAAGGATGAAATATTCCCATACCTTGACTCTCTGGGAGAAAAATTCATGAAAGGACTCGAAAACATCTTCCAAGACTATGGTATAGAGGCCCTAGTTACGGGCTTATCATCGATGATAGGAATCCATTTCACTAAAGCTAAAAAATTAGATCCAGTGGAAATTTCAAAAACAAAAGACGTCGACGCGATGAAGAGGTTGCACAGACATATGCTGAATAACAAGATCGTATACCTTTCTCCTTCCGCTCCCCATCTATTCTTATCCATTGCACACACGGAAAATGACGTAGAACGGTTCCTTAAAGCAACAGAAGACTTCGTAGAAAAATTGAAAGAGAGCTCATAACTCTTTTTCTCTTTTTCTTTTGATATGCTTTAGTGCTTTTTGGTTTAAGGTGATGCATCTAGCTATTCTATATTCTCCTATATATTGTGAGCTCCATTATATTGAGAACTATTGATCTCCTATAGATGTTATTCGGGAAACTATTTAATAACAATATTATCACCGACTTGATAATTAGTCTTTAAAGCGCCTTGCCATCCGGTAGTTATTTCCCTAAGAGGCCAGATTTTATGATTTATGATCCATTATGTATCGCGATAATACTGGGAGTATGGGGGACAGTTGTAGCTCTGGATCTGTATAGTGCACAAGTCTTATGTGGGGTAGTGCCTTTAATATCCGGTTTCTTTATCGGTATTCTTCTAGGAGATCCTATAACTGGTACATATGTAGGGGCTTATCTTCAATTAATGGCTCTTGGTTTAGTACCGATAGGAGGAAAGGTCCCATTAGATTTCGAGATTATAACTGCGATTATTGTTGTTTCTATCATAGTTGGTGGGGTAGATCCGTATTTAATTCCTGTATTTATCCTCTCTCTCATTCCGCTTGGAGTATTAATGAAATACTTAGAAGTTTATGCAAGATCTTTTAATGCCTTGTGGATAAAAAAAGCGGAAGAATCTATAGACAAGGGTAAACTTGACGACATTTCTAAATGGCATTTCTTAGGACTGCTTCCATTAGCGGGTGTTCGGGGGTTTCTGCATGTTATAGGGGCTTACATAATGTTGAGATGGGGTATTAATGCGCTGCGTGACTTGGTAAGAGAGGCGCCTACGTGGTTCTTTGGGGGACTAAAAGTGGTTGGGGAATTATTGCCTCTTCTCGGATTCAGTATTCTTCTCACGTACATGAGTTATGAAAAGAAATACCATATTCTCCTCGCATCCTTCACACTATCTGCTTTATTAACCGTAAGTGATTCGTTGATAGCTTTGGCGGTACTGATTGTGATTCTGGTAAGGGTTGCTTGGCTGTGGGCTAAGGGAGAGTTCGAAATAGGATCCCTAATCTATAATGATCAAGAACTAGGGAAGCTTGGCAAAAAAATATTGCGAGCGGTGACGTTCAGATCAGGTTTTCTTCTCCAGTGTTCTTGGAATTATGAGAGGATGCAGGCTCTTGGTTATTTATTCTCTATCCTCCCAGCTCTAAAAAGAATATATAGAGATAATGAATTGTTGAAAAGAGCCGCTAAGATTCATTTGGAGTTCTTTAATACTAATCCGTTTCTGGCTCCTATCCTCGTCGGTGTCAACGTAGCAATAGAAGAGCGGAATTTAGGGAACTTCGAGTTGATAAGGAGTCTAAGAAGAGGATTAATGGGAGCATTTATGGGCATCGGTGATGGCTTAGTAATATTCTCTGTTGGGGGAATCTTGCTTGTGATGGGCTCGGTTTTATCTCTTCAAAGCATGGTTAATCCTCTGTATGCGTATGTGCCATTAATAGTTATTCTCATTTTTGATAGTGTATTTATTCCCTTCAAACTTAAAGGGAGTGAGCTAGGTTATAAAGGTGGGCTGAAAATTATTGACTTCTTAGCGAAAGAGAAAATAAAGAAACTGAAAGATGCTTTTGAGCAACTCTCATTATTAACTATGGGGGCTTTGATTCCAGTAATATCTCATCTTAGGGTCTCTTCACTTTCGCATATGGCCATGGAAATAAAGTTTATCTCTACTATTATCTCTATTAACAAATTCATCAGCGGTGTGATCTCCCTATTAGCTTTACTACTCATGAAAAAGTTGTATGGGTGGTATGGTATCCTGTTCTCATTGTTAATGATTTTCCTGATAGGTTTTTTGCTTGGAGCATTGGGAATATTAACTACACCTATCTAAAATATGTTCTCACCTAAAACCTTACCTAAGAAATTGAGCAAAATTTTATGATAGGGTCTTATTTCTGAAGAATTATCACAAAAGTTCTAGAAAGATTTATTTTTGTGAAATATTACGAATCATTGTGACCATTCCTCTTCGTTGCCGGAGTGATTATTATGGGTATGAGCATCTCTTGTGTAGTAGCTATCCTAGTGATTTGGGGGATTATTACAGGGATCGACAATTATAGTATAAAGAGTTTACTAGGGATAATGCCATTGATAACTGGCTTTTTTGTTGGATTATTATTGGGCAATATAGCTTTAGGAGCGTATATTGGTGCCTATATTCAACTATTGTCTCTTGGATTAATAGAGATAGGAGGAGCTGTGCCGCCGGATTTCGCTATTGTAGCAGCAATAACTGCTGCCGTCTTCATATATGGGGGACTAGACTTATCGATGTTACCGTTAGTCGTGCTCTCTCTCATACCGGCTGGGATAGTAATGATGTATTTGGAGATATTAGCTAGGACAATAAATGTTTCTCTAATCAGAAAAGCCGAATCCTTAATCGACATGGGCCAAATAGATAGTGTTGGTCGATTACATTTCTTGGGATTGTTACCGTTGGCGGGATTTAGAGGAGCATTATATGGTATCTCAGCATATATCGTATTAAAGTGGGGAATTGATGTTCTAAAGAGTGTTTTGGAGACCCTTCCAGTCTGGTTCTTGAGG
>Ga0180301_10000387_pt1 | contig 34156 bp, 40 predicted proteins | sample GuaBasSediGuay16_FD_121797 | JGI IMG/M metagenome (GOLD analysis project Ga0180301, IMG submission 121797) | Subseafloor sediment microbial communities from Guaymas Basin, Gulf of California, Mexico - Guay16, Core 4569-2, 12-15 cm | ecosystem: Environmental > Aquatic > Marine > Hydrothermal... | reverse complement strand
GCTGCGACTGGGAGAAAGACGGGTTATTTGAAGAGGAGACCAAACTCAAAGAAGGAATTAGATTTAGAAGATGCTGGGATTTATGCAGTCTATGTTGACAATCCTGCAATCATCGAGTTCTTGGAGAAGAATGGTGTTAAGGAGGTCAATTTGAGTAAAGAGAAGACTGTAAAAAGGATCAAAGTATACAGAATTGGTAATTTCGAAAGAGATGGGCCGCACTACCACACTAAAGAAGAACTACTTAACGAAGTACTGGAAGGTAAACATATCATCTACACTGAAAAGGTAACTGATGTACCAGAGGAAGGTTTTTCTTACGGATATCTCGTTGTAGGTTCAAAGAAAATCTACAAGGAGCTGAGAGAAATCGCTGGAGGTCTCGTCACGACATACGAAGAGTGGCTGGAGTTTGTTAAGGAAACGACGCTTGTAACAGACGGCTATACGGTTAAAACTCTCAAGCAAATAGAGAAGAATTACGTACTCGTAGAAGCTCCAAGCAATCTCATCCCGCTACTTCCTGTGGTAAGAAAGATTGTCGGGGAAGTTTATGCCCTTCTGGATGTTACAAATACAGGGTATGCTAAGGAACTCTTCGCTGTTGAGGATTTTGTGAAGTGGTTCTTGTCAAGATTTAACTCGAGCAGATTCAGAAGTGATCTGGAGCAGCTTCTATTCATAATATTCAACGAATATAATGTACTTAGACACTCAAACATGCTAAAAGATTTGACCAGTCTGGCGTGCAAGTATGCCGGAGTTGAAAAAGGCAAGTCGGTTGAAGAGCTGGAGGAGGATGCAAAACCAATACTTAAGAGCGTAGTTAAGAAGTACGGCAGGCTAAGGCTGGGGAAGTACGAGGTGACTGTTGACGATTGCTGCATCTCCCTCGAAGATGTCGTTTATCCTAATCCGTGCATTCCAGAATCAACGATAGAAAAGGCTGGTGATGAGGGGCTTATAGGACTGATAAGGCTGAAGAACTTGTTTAGTGAGATGGGATTACTAATCCACCACGCTGAGAAGGGTTATTCTGTAAGAACAGCAGATGGTTGCAAGATAACAAATGAAGAGCTAAGGGAGATTATTGAAAGATGGGTTGAGATAAGGAAGGACATGTTTAGGGACTGGGAGTGGAAAGCTCTGGCAAACTATGCACCAAATGTGACAGGGCTCTTGACCCTCGCTGTGCTTATCTGACTTTATTTTTTTCTTTAAAGAAATTTTAGAGGTGGTTTAGATGGAAGAGATTTGTTTCTGCGCAAGATGTTTGCATTTTGGCTATGATGCTGTGGCTGAGGATGTATTTTACTATGATGCATTTGGAGAATACCTCAAGGATTACCCTGGAGACGAAAAAGAGAGACTCTGCCATAAAGAAGGTGAAGGAGGAGTACTTGTCCATGCTGAATGCAACGAAGAAGTAGTAGAACTCCTCAAGGATGTTGAAAAGGAGTTTTGCGGCGAAACAGCCTCAGCTGTAGCACTCTTGTTGAGCGTAGCTGGGAAGTTCTCGATAAAATGGGTTAAAGGAGTAATCAATGTGTATGATGTAGATGCTGGAAGAACAGCTAAAAAGGACGGATATGAATTGGACAAACTTACAAGAGATGTTCTGAAGGAGCATTTCGCCAAGATAGTCAGTGAAGATAGATCTCGTGCAAAGCACATTGTAGAAGCAGTAGAAGTAGTAAAATCTAAGGTTCAGATTGATGAAAGTTTTAAGAAATACCTCGGTGAGATTGAGCGGCTTGTGCTGGCAGTGTTAGTCTGATCGAATCTTTTTTGGAGGTGCTGTTATGGGAACAACTTGGTGTAAAAGCGAGGGCGATGTTTTGAAGGAGCTTGTTAAAAGGCTTGAATATTTAGAAAAGCGGGAAAGAGCAAAAATAACAAGAATAAAGATTCTCAAGGAGATGAGAAAGGTCGTCGGCATAGCTGAAAATAACAAAGAGATATTTTTCTTCGTAGCAAATTTTGACAGCAAATACGTGTTCACAGCAGCGTATAAAAACTTAGAAGAGCTGAAAGATGCTGCAGTAGCCCCATATGTCCCCTACTTAGAATTTCCAATAGATGTTATCGAATTTTTCTCGGAAGCTTACGAAGGAGTTTCAGGATTGGAAGAAGCTTTGAGTGAGCTGGACTTAGAAGCGGAACTTCTAGCAAACCTCATTTGATTAGTATTGTAAAATTAGGAGGTGTATACATGGTGACCATTCCGTATTATGACCTCATTTCGTGTATGTTCCACAAGGAAGTTAGCTGCAGTGTGGAAAAGGTAGTTTTTGAGGCTGATGGAACTACAAAATACGTTTACTCATGGGATAACGTTTTTGCTGAATTGACACCTGATAGCGTGCTAATACTCCGAGAAAGCGAATATTATTTTGACGATTATTACTACAGGAGCGCTCTTCTCAGGCTTAACGAAATACTCGCTCAGGCGTCGTATTATGCTGGAAAGAAGTTCAAAGTCGATTTTGAGGCAAAAGTCAGGTTGAGAAGATTTAGTAACGATAAAAAGCTCTTTCTGCGGTTCAACAGTATAGTGTATCCATTTAAGGATTGTCTCAGCATAAACCTTAGCAACGGATCTCTAATTCCACCCAATGGTTGTGAGGAGCTATATAAGAATGCTAAAGAACTGCAGGAGAAGTATAAAGCTCCAAAATCTTCAGCAGAGAGAGCTATACACATTCTGGAGAATAAGGGTTTCGATGCTGCTAAGAAATACATTAAGATGGCTATTAAGAAGTCTGAAAAGGCTAAGAAGGCAATGAAACCGATTGCAGACTTCTACAGCGAGCTTAAGAATAGTAATGAGATTATAGATGTTAACGGGTTCAAGCTATTCGCATTCACCTACAAGATCTTTAAATGGTCTGACAAGGAGAGTGAAGTAATTGTAATCATTTGCAAGAGTGGTGTAGCAGTTTTAGAAGTCCGAAATCTATTCAGAGTGTATTCTATTCTAAGAAAGATTCAGCGTGGCGAGTTCGAAGAGCCCGTAAACTGGACCGATGACGATGATAGAACCTTCTTCAAGTGGGATGATCCAGAGCTTCTGGATTACCTAAAAGAGAGAATTCTCCCTAACGTTGGAAATTTGAAGTTTGATTTAACTGAACTGCTCCCTGACGATGTGAGTCTTCAGCTACTTTGCGATATTCTTTAGGAGGTGAATACATGGTTTTATTTTGTGGAGAGTGTTTTCATTTTGGCTATACAAAGTACTACCACGAATACTACGATTACGACGGATTTGAGGAGAAGGTAGACGATTACGGAGACCTTGCAGAAGTTTACTGCCCGTGCTGTCATAACGATAGGCTTTTAGAGGCTGATCTCGATGAAGAACTCGTTAAAGCTTTAAAAGAATTTGATAAACTCGTGCCAAAGCTCAAAATTGAGTTAACAACAGCATGTGATTTTAGAGATGAATTTTCTATTGCCAAAGAATTCTCGATAATCGTTCTGATATTTGCAGCTGCTGGTTCGTGCAAGCTTAGGATTAAGTACTATTATGATGGATCTTGGAGGAGTGAAGAGTTCAGGGAAGATCTATACAGAATACTTAAAAAAGCGATTAAAAATGACTTGAAAGCAGTCATAAACGCTGTAAAACTGCTTTCGAGAACCAGTGTTAAGGAGAAGGTTAAAAGTGTTTTGAATTGGATAGAGAATTACATTAAAGAACACCCTGAATTACTAGCGAATTGCATTTAATCCCAGCTCACGACCTCTACAGAGGGTTTACATGGCAGTCATCGAAGTTGATCCCGGAAACTTTGACGATGTTTTGAGAGAGAACGAGAGCGTTATAGTTGAGTTCTGGGCTGAGTGGTGCGCACCATGCAAGAAGCTAAAGCCGACCATAGATAAACTTGCCAACGAGTTTTCAGAGATTGTTTTCGTAAGATTCAACGTTGCTAAGGATTCAGAGGTTCCCAACAGGTACGGCGTGTCCGCAGTACCGACACTTGTATTCTTCAGGAATAGTAAGCCAGTTGATGTTATAATCGGAGTGATCCCTGAAAACGAGCTGAGAAGAAAAGTTGAGGAATTTTCGGAAATTTGGTGATGGAAAAATTGCCGTATTGCAGGTAAAGCAAACTAAATCACAGCTCTCTTTATTTTTTTCTTCTTTTTTATCTGTAATTAAAATAATTTTGATATAAACTAAATAAAAATTGATCTCTCCTTTGTGATTTGGATAGGGTCTTCAATCTCTAATGCTCTTTAAGGCCTACAAATTGATGTAAGTGAGGAGTAGTATGAACGGAAGAGGAACGATAATACTAATTTTTCCAATTATTGCCATCGTCTTGTGGAGTATTCTTGCAGTTAGAGCTTATTTTAGAAGTGACATAGTTAGTGCAATCCTAAACACACTCCTTGCAATAGTATGGGGTGTATGGGGTTATTGGATGAGAGACCATTTAAAAAAATCGGAGGGTAGATGAATGGTTAAAATAATAAAAACCAGAGCAAAGAAAATTTTCACACCAACTAAAATTCCCGGCGCAAAATGGGTAGCAAATCAGTACGTGGGCTGTGAGCATGCTTGCAAATACTGCTATGCCAAATTCGTATGTAAATGGAAAAAATACGGAGAATGGGGGAGATGGGTAGAGGTTAAGGAGAATGCTTCCCAACTCACCAGGCACTTTGTGAAAGGTAAAGTGTATATGAGCAGTTTGAGCGACGCATATCAACCTTTAGAGGAGAAGCTTTTGCTGACAAAAAATGTGCTTCAAAGCATGGATAAGAGAGTAGAGCTTTCTATACTGACAAAATCCGACCTTGTTCTGAGAGATATAGAACTGTTTAAGCGATTCAGAACAATTGAGATCGGTTTAACGATAAACGGATTTGATGGGAGGCTTAAAAAAGATTTAGAACCCTTTTTCCCTCATCATGAAAGTAGAATTTACGCTTTAAAGGTTTTAAATGAAGAGAAAATACCAAACTATGGATTTATTTCTCCTACCATTCCGGGAATTGTTGATGTTGAGAGTTTAGTTGAAGAAACGAAAGACTTTGTTGATAAGTACTGGATAGAGTTTCTGAATCTTAGGGCGAGCGGGAAGGATTTCAGGAATTGGTTGATAGATAATTTCCCGGAAAGCTATTCGATAATGAGTGATTATGAAAAACTGAACGCATTTGTTTCTGGAGTTATAGAGGGGTTAAAGAGGCTTGATGTGAGAGTTGAGGGAGTTGTTTTGCACTTAAAGAAATGGGAGATTAGAAGATTGTAAGTATACGAAGTTCAAAATTCACAACTTTAAACAAGCTAACTATCGTATTTCTCTTAATATTGAATTAGGAACTAAGTATGCGCTCCATCGACCTCTTTATCCTCTCTCCTACCTGTTCATACTTTCCTTCTTTCATTCTACGCCTCCTGAAAGCGCTCTCAAGCTCTTGAGAGACTTCTCTACCATCTAAAGTCATGAGCCAGAAGCCGGCTCCACCTCTAATCACAGAAACCACTGGGAAGTCGAAATCGTCTGGAGGAAACACTAAGACGGCAAAATCCACTCCCGGCCTCGGCTTACTGCCTCCAAACTCCTTTTCAGGATCAAAGACTTTCTTCTTAACAATCCAACCTTTTTCTGGAGCTTCGCTTACCGTGCACTCTAAGCCCTTGGAGCTGTAGAGAGCTCCATTAGCCTCATATGCTATTTGCCCAGTATGTTTGTTCTCCCACAGTTTTCTTCCTCTGCTGTCCCTTTCAACCTCATCAGTCTTGTAGAATCCATTCCTCCCCCTCATATCTGTCAGTACATGCATAATGTATCTTGCATCAGCGTAGTATTCTTTTGCACTATCACCGCTTCCAAGGGTTACAAAGATGGCAAACATGTTCGACATGTAAGCCCTCTTGAGCTTTGTCAGAAGTCTTCCCGGGCGTGTCTGAGTTGTTGTCTCTATCTCAACCACAGCACTTCTCCCAGCAGTTAGCTGTCTTGCCTGAACCAACTCATGCATGTACTCTGGCTCTATCACAGGCATCCGCAGAACTAAATCTGGCATATATTTGCCTTCTTTTGGGACTTCAACGATGAAGCCCATCTTAACGAAGTACTCGTAAACCCTTTCTATAAGCTTCCTGTGGTCAATAAATCCTGCAAGGATTGTGTTGAACTTTCCATCCCAAAACTGAGCCTTTAACCTTTCAGGCTTTGGAATGGGTGTGATTTTACCCGTCTTAACATCACTCCTCAGCTCAACAAGTCCCATATCCTCAAAGAGCTGGAGTAGATCGGAGAACTGCTTCTCGTTCACACTCAAAGCCCTCTTTTTTGCTTCAATAGAGAAGTTTCTGTAGTCAATGCTCTTTTCTTGGATGACAAGGCTGTACAGGATTTCTAACATTTCGTCAAAGTATCCTTCCTTGTGGCTCCTGCATAACTCTTTTATCCTCCTTAAGCTTGCAGAGAGATCGAGTTCAGATATCCTATTCTTTCCGTACATTTCAAGCGATTTCTCTGCAACCCATTTTATCTCCTCCCTACTTCTAAGGGGAGTGGTTGGAGGGTATGTACGTATTATGAACGGATCTGTAAGCTCGTTCCTCACCATCAAGCGGAGCATCACTGTATACAAACCTAAAGATAGCAAATCCTCAACCTTCACACCAGGAAACCTCTTTATCAAAACACTCGCATCTTTTGGGTTCTGCGGATTGAATGCTATTACAGTTCCGCAGTTTCCATAAACTGCCTCCATAACTTCTTTAGATAATTGGGAGGGGTACTGGGTTGCTACAATCAACCCAAGCTTAAATGCCCTTGCTTCAGAGAAGATTTCATCAAAAGTAGAACCTTCAAAGGCAAAGTTGGCGAACTCGTCTATGTAAAGGAAGAATGGTTTTCTGTCCTCTTGCGGAATGTCCACCCTTGACTTTGCAGCAGCCCATATCTTAGATAGAACTGTAGTGCCAATGAGCTGCATTATTGTAACTCCTACCTCCCCCTTTGGCACCCTCACCAAAATTATCTTGTTTGTATCTATCGCCTCTCTGAAATCAAAAGAAGATTTTCTGTGGGCAACGATCTGCCTTGCAACCTTGTTCATCACCCAGTCGTTTAGACGCCTTATGACTGGTTCCATGACATCATCCTGCATTTCATTCACCTTCAGCAGATACTCTCTAATTATTGGATCCTTTACAGTCTCCGCAAACCTGTTCCTAACTTCTTCATCCGTAAGCAGAACGTACAAGTCGAGGAATGTGAGCTGTTCCTCCTCACCAACTCTTTCGTTGAAGTCTAAAATCGCCCTTACCAGCGTTTCGAATATTCTTCCGAACCTTTCGCCCCATATCGCAGTCTGCTGCCTCATCAATGCAACCAAGTCTGCCACGATCACTTCTTTCATCGCATTTATCTGTATCTCCGAAAGCCCCTTTCTCGGCAGTTCGAGGAAGTTCAAGCCAACAACCTTGTCGTAATTTGCTGGATCGATGAGTATAACGTCCTTTACTCTCGATTCCGGAATTCGCATGAGAACATCTTCGATTGCATCTCCCTTTGGATCTATGAAGCAAAGCCCTCTGCCAGCATAGATGTCTTGAAGAATCATGTTGATGAGTAGATTGCTCTTTCCCGTTCCGGTAGCTCCTACAATCAAGCAGTGCCTAAATCTGTCCTCAAGAGCAATTGAAACGTGTATTGTCCCTCTCACGCTATCGTTGAATGTGCCCAGGTAAAGCTCATCGTGAGAGGCTAAGATGACATCCTCATGTCGTATATGAATTATCTCCCTTCGAACCTCCTCAAACGGCTTCTGCCTCTTTCTGAAAAACTTCATCAGACTCCCCTCCCGGCAGAGCCAAGGAATTCTATTTCAGCCGGAGATGCAAGCACATTTATGTGATAGCTGTTCTCACCCGGCAAAACCAGTAAAGCTGAAGAGTAGCCTGCCACTTTTCCCTGAGCAGCTTCCTTCACAAACTGCTCTCCAAATTTAGATATGCCGAGCATCCTCCTGATTTCCTCTGGCATTGAATCCAGCCTGAAAATTACGACGATGTTTGCATTTGACAGCATAACTTTCCCCTCCTCATGCTCGGCGAATTCGGCAAAGCTCTGACTTACAAGCGTGTAACCAACCTTGTAATGCCTTGAATGTCTAATTTCCCTCTCCAGAAACGCCCTTATCTGTTTATACCTCATGAAGTAGTGAGCCTCATCTATGACAACGATCTTCTTTCCGCCCTCCCCCCTAACCCTAGAAGAGATCCAAGTTAATACGGCGTGGAGAAGGAGCGGACTTCTAATAACTCCTTCAACCTGAGAGAAGTCGAAGTAAACTGCTCTTCCGTATATCTCAATGTCTGTCTGACCGTTGAACATGCTTAACTCTGACGTGAAGGCATTAAGGGCTGCCTTCAGCCTTGAAGCCGCACTTCTCTCTTCTTCGCTCTCAGCAACATTCTCAAGCTCGGATATAACATCTCCTATAATAGCCCTGCCATAACCCTTCTTCGAGTAAGCCTTTAGTATTGCCTTCCTGAGAACACCAGACTCTGTTTTATCAACGGGACTTCCAATTTCTTCCTCGAAGAATGTTGAGAAGAACTCCATTAGTGACATGAGCTTCTCCCTGAGCACATCGCGGGCAGAGACCCCTTCTGGGACAATTATATCAAGCGGATTCATCGTTGCCTTTCCAACAACAACTCTCTGAGCTCCAAGAACTGCTGCCAGATCTGCAAATCCGCCAAGAGGATCTACGAGGAATATTTTTATGTTTGAATCATTTAGCATCCAGCGGAGCATCTCGAGCTTGACGAAGAAAGATTTTCCACTGCCTATCTTTCCGACAACCACTTCGTTGTGTCCTGCAAACCTGAACCTGTCTATTATAACAGGCGACCTCGTTGCAGCGTCAAATCCATAAAGAACACCGTTCTCGTGCATGATCTTTGGGAAGCTAAAGAAAAAGCACGAAGATGCAGCATCGCTGTCCACAAGCACCTTTCTTTTCAGCAGATCTCTGTTCTCAGGCAGGAATGCTTTGAAGGCGTCGAGCATTCTGTAGCGAATCCTCTTGAGCTGTGCACCCTTAGCTTTCATCCTCTTGCTGAAATCAACAAATGCATCCTCAACAGCGTTTCTATCAGCAGATACCGCAAAGTATGTGCTCATCGTAAACAGCTTAGTCCTCCTCGCTGTAAGCAGTTCTCTGTAGCGGTAGAAGTATTCAAGCTCCTGCTCTATGCTCTGCGTATCGATTCTTCCCTTTCCGCGCATCTCAGCAAGCTTCGCTTCGAGCTGCGTGATTTTGCGGTTCAACTCTGCAACAATCCTTTCCTCGGGCATCGGTTCAACGAACTGAACAACATCGATGTTGAATGGTTTCCAAACCAGTTCATCAGCAATCCATCCCTCGTAAACCTTCGCCGGATAGGCTGCTATGTAGCTGATTATCATCGGCCTCCCGTTGATTGAAATCAGCCCCTTCTCAACCTCAACAAGTTCCGGAGCTGCTATACAGCGGTCCACCTCCTCCTTATGCGCTTTCGGGCTGAGGAGCTTCAATACATCACTTCTATTTTTCTTCTTCCTCCAGAACATAGCCTCACCATGCTATGAATTTTGAGGAGCTGTAATTTCCGGGCAAAACCATTCTGCTGCTTAAAATCTCGTAAATTGCCAAAATATCCTCTCTTTCCAGAATTTTCGCCTGAATTCCTCCTCTCCTCAATCCCGCAACAACTGTTTCGACCCTCCTCTTAAGCTCAGCCACTGCTGCTTCCTCTGACTTCTTCTTTGCCGAAACGATTACGAAGTATCGCCTCTGAAAGACATCTCTGATCTCAGAATCAAGCCACCTGATGTAGTCGTCCAGAGCTTCCCTTAACACTGGATTTTCAGCAATATCTCCATCTCTGAACCTCATTAGCAGCTTGTTCATGTACCTAGATATATCGAACTCAGATGAAACGCTGAGGATCTGGATTGGGAAGTCTATTGAATTCAGCATGCTCTTGTAAGCGTCTATGAAGCTTCTCTGATCTGCAGGTAGGGAATAAAAGAAGTTAACCGGTTCAACTTCAATTACAGCAGCAAATCCATTTGTCAGCTTAACAATCCATCCATCAACGAAGCTCATCGCTGGAATGTACTTCGTTGTGTCGAGCTCGTGCGCATAGACAGTTTTCCTTTTCAAGGCGAAGTATGATGCGTATAAAGGAAAGTAGTAACCCACTTCTTCTGGCATCGTCAACTTTAGCAAGATTATGGAAGCAAACGTGATTAAGGATGCTGCGAAGGCTGTTGATGTTGAGAAGTTCGAAAGAGCTTGAAACGCAGCGATGGATATTAGAAATGACGTGAGAAGCTCCATTGTCGTGAACTTCCCTAAGAACTTCAGCTCCCCTTCAATTACTGTAGGAAACTCTACTACTTTTAACCCTTCCATATCACTAAATACTCATACGTATATTTATAATTACTGTTGAGTATAATGATAAGGTAAAGTATTTATTCTCTAAAAATCAATAGCAGATATGGCCAAACGGTTGGGTAAATTCTATAGAGATGATGAAGGTATAAGTGAAGTCGTTGGTGAATTTATCATCTTAATTTTGTCTATAGTTCTCGCATCAAGCCTTGTAGCAACATTTAAACCACCTGATGTTGGATATAACTATCACAAAATAGTCATAAGAGATTCAAAGCAACCAGCTTCGACCGGTCAAGTATTTGATATAGTAATGCTGTCAGGCAGCATTAAATATTCAGATCTTAGAGTTGTGCTGAGAAACGCTACGGATGGATCCTTAATAGATTCAGCAGTTTATGATGGTTATGCTGTTAGAGGGAATGTTATAATGGCAAACGTGAGTGATATTGATTCGTCTTTTTCAACTGGCGACGTTCTGAAGTTTTCGGGTAAGCTGGATGAAGGTGAGTATGAAGTGTTTGTTGTAGATGAAAATAAAGTGGTTGTTGACATGTTTATCAAAATTAACTAATCAGTATGCAGAGAATTTATTCAGTTTCTTTTGATTTGGGGGCTCATCAGAACTAAGAACGGCGGAGTAACTGTCGACAACTTCCTAAGTTGCCTAAACTTTAGCCAAACCTATCCTCTTCTGGTAAATCCTGACTTGCTGGATGTTCCTTGATGGACAAGCTTTAGACCGCTTACAAAATCCAGCAACCCTATGTAACCTCTGGTACGGCACTCTTCAGCTGAGCCTCATTGCCAGCCTAATTTAGATCAGTAATTAGATAACTCAAAACAAAGGGTATCAAGAACACATCAAGAGGTGCAACGGCAACTATATTTTGTTTGCAGAGAATATCGCGAAAAATAAATAGTAATTAACTAATCAACCTAAACATTGGCACGACCCTTCTTTTCTTATCAGGGTAGTAAGGCTCATTTGGGAATTCTTTGCCGTAGATTTCTACTTCTTTGCCTATCAAATCCTGTCCAATCTCATCAGCCAAATTGGCATCGATGTCCAACCTTCCAACCAACCAACAACCCTCCTTAAGCTCAACAAATGCAACAACGTATGGGCATTCTTTGTCATAGCCTGCTGGTGCAACGTATGTTGTTGTGAATGTTGTTATAACACCCTTATTTGACAATTCAACTTTCTCAACGTTTTTACTACCACAATTGTCACACGTTGACTTTAGAATTGAGTATGAATTGCAATCCTTGCATCTAATCCCCAAAACCTTTCCTTCAAGTAGTGCATCAAAAAACTCCTTAAACATTACTTACCCCTCCTATGAATTCCAAGTATGATGTTAACAAGCGTTCCAAAATCTCCTCCTAAGGTGTCTGTCATTCCGACTTCAGCTTTTACTGGATTGTACTTGTACTCATTTCTCAAAATCTTGGCAACTGTATAAATCTGGGCTGTCCCAGTAGCTCCAACCGGATGACCTTTACCAATTAACCCACCATCTGGGTTTATTGGTAAATCACCATCAATCGATGTTACACCTTCTGCCACAGCGTCAGCTCCCTTACCATATTCAAAGAATCCCATTGCCTCGCTTGCGATTATCTCTGCAATTGTAAAGCAGTCGTGAATTTCAACAAAATCAATATCCTTGGGTGTTAAGCCTGCTTCCTTATAAGCCATTTCCGATGAAATCTTTCTTGGAATCGCTCTAATCATATCTTCCTTTTGCCTGAACAAGGCTCCTGCAGATGCTTGGCCCGTCCCTAAAACGTAAACCGGAGTGTCTATTAAATCCTCAGCTTTATCTGCCGTTGTTAGAATTACGGCTGATGCACCGTCTGTCATTGGGCAGCAATCGAAGAGCGTTAAGGGAGAACAAATCATTTTGGAATTTAAAACATCTTCAACCTTCAAATCACCAAACTTGTTATAAAACTGTGATTTTGGATTAACAGCCCCATACTTGTGATTCTTTATCGAAACCATCGCCATCTTTTCCCTCAACTCATCCAATGGAATTTCATATTTCTTTGAGTAAAACCTTGCTGCCAAGGCAAAAACTCCTGGAAATGTCAAGCCTGCAGTTATTTCATACACTCCATCAACTGCAGTTGCCAAAGCCCTTGTACCGATTGCTGTTCCAGCATTGTACAACCTTTCACTCCCACCAACAACCACACAATCGTACAAACCTGTAGCAACAGCATAATAAGCCTCTCTGAAAGCTACGCTTGATGACGCACAGGCAGCCTCATACCTTCTTGCAGGAATGCCTTTAAGCCCTATTTCGTCAGCCACAAATCCTCCAAGGTTTGCTGAGCCATCTGTCATCTCTCCAACGAAGTTTCCAAAGTATAGCGCTTCAATGTCCTTAAGCTCGATATTTGATTCCTCAAAAGCCTCAAAGAAAGCCTCAGCAAACAATTCAGCTAGTGATTTGTCTGGATGATAACCGAATTTGGTCATCCCAACTCCTAAAACCGCAACGTCTCTCTTTTCCATCTTGACTCTCCATAATTTTTTGTGGTTCTCTTTTTCACATTCGATGCAAAGTTTGAGATCAAATTTTAGATTCTCCGTGAACTTAACCCTCTTCTTTCGAAATTATTTCCTCTATTATAGGCTTAGCGACTTCAACGGCTTTCTTAAAAGCTTCGGGATTTTGTAAACTTTCTAGTTTCACAGCCTTTTCCATGGATTGGCCTGTAAGCACTCTTTTCAAGGGAACCTCAACCTTCTTGTAGTTTAACGTCATAGGTATGTCTGGAACTTGGATTATATAATCCGCTATGAAATATGGTCCTAACTCTTTTCTTAATTTCGTATTTATCTTTTGCTTTAGCTCTCCAGTAAGCTGAAGACCCGGTTTCAACGCTACGAATAATATTAAATACCCCTTAATGTCAAGGACAAGACTATCTTGAACCTCAGGTAGCTCCTCAACAACCTTGTAAAAGTCTATGGTCCCCATTCTTACGCCTCTTCTCTTTATCGACGAATCGGATCTACCCGTTATCACGACGGTCCCTCTATCGGTTATCATTATCCAGTCTCCGTGACGCCATTTGCCTGGAAACATCTCGAAGTATGATCTTTTATACCAGCTCATTTCGGGATCGTCTCCCCAGAAGTAAAGAGGCATTGAGGGCATTGGTAATTCTATTACAAGTTCTCCAAGCTCGTTTATGATAGGTTTCCCTTCCACGTTGTATGATTCAACTTTTGCTCCTAACCATCTACACTGTATTTCTCCACTCCATACAGGCAGGAATGGGCATCCGCCGACGATAGCTGTATTAAGGTCAGTGCCACCACTTAACGAGTTTAACCACACATCTTCTTTAACTTTCGAGTAAACCCATTCAAAGCCTGCAGGCGAGAGTGGCGCGGCAGTGGATCCTATCATTTTTAGCTTACTTAGATCGAATTGAGATTTTGGTTCAAGTTCACTTTCCTTCATGCATCCATGAAGGAAGGGGGCACTTACGCCCAGAATTGCTAGCTTTTCTTTTTCTGCAAGCTCCCATAGTGGTGTTAATTTTCTGTATGTTGGGCTTCCGTCGTAAAACACGATTTTAGCGGATGATAGAAGTCCATCAACCAAATAGTTCCACATCATCCAAGAAGGTGAAGTATACCATGTGAAGTTATCCCCCTCTTTTAGGTCTTGATGCATATTTGTTTTTAAAGCCTCCAGAAGAATTCCTCCATGCCCGTGGGTTATTGGCTTTGGTATTCCCGTTGTGCCAGATGTGAAGAGCACCCATAGAGGCTCATTAAACTCTACAGGTTCGAAACTTAACTTGAGTCCCCGCCTCTCTGCTATTTCATTCCAGCTGTATGTGGGCTTTTCGAGCCTAGGTATATCCTCATACAGGTTATTAATCCAAACAACTCTTTCTATACTGGATACAGCCTTAATCACCTTGGAGACATCATCAGCTTTTCTAAATTCTTTTCCATTGTATTGATAACCATCAACAGCGAAGAGTATTTTTGGCTCGACCAAATTATATCTTTCAATAACAGCTCTTGGTGCCATATCAGCTCCTGTAGCAACCCATATTGCCCCAATACTTGCCGTTGCTAGGAGTGCTACAACAGCTTCGGGAATACTACTTACATATGCAGCAACCCTGTCGCCTTTTTTGATACCAATCTCCTTGAGCCAATCGGCTACTGAAGCAACTTGCCTAGCGAGTGCATTCCATGTTAGACTTCTTCTAACTCCATCCTCCCTGACGTAAACTACTGCTTCCTCTCCCCATTTAGCTCGTGCAAAGACATGCTCTGCATAGTTGAGTTTAGCTCCAACAAACCATCTGGCCCCTGGCATTTCCATAGTTGTTAGCACTGTAGAATATGGGGTATGGGCTGTCACTCTAAAGTATTGCCAAATAGATTCCCAGAAGTCCTCGATTTTCTCCACAGACCACCGCCAAAGTCTATCATAGTGCTTTACATTTTCAAGAGCGTTCTCAGAAATTTCGAAATCGTAACCAAACACGTCATTTAAATAGCTAACATACTTATACATAACAGAACCCTTAATGAATTCGGGGGAAGGTTCCCAAAGAATCTTTTTCTCAGTCATACGCTATCACCCCAAAAAAAATTAATGAGGAGGAAGTTTTTACTATAAGTTTTTATTATGTTTCTGGTGCAGGTTTGAAATGATCTAGAGGCTCGTCTGCCTTTGCCACTTGTTCGGCTTGCTCTCGATTGAAACCTTGGGAGACTAGAATTTCTACCATGTTTTCAGGCTCGAATTTTCCAAAGTTCAGAATATATCCACTTTTTGGATCGACTTTGTAATTCTCCCACCAGTAGATGTTTCTCATAAATGGTGTCCAGTTCGGTCTTTCATCGTAAAGATAAGTTCTAACTCCGGGAGCTGCTTCTAAATGCTTTAGTTCCCCATTCTTAAGTTTTTCTAGTAATTCTTCAAGTGTCTCGCATCCGAACTTTTCTTTGAAGTATTTTCGGTTTTCTTCTTTTTCCATGAAAGCTTCAAAAGCTGATTTCCAAGTACCCCACTCTTTCATTGCTCTCCATTCATATTCATTCCAGACATCTGGTCGCATATTAGGCTTCTCCAACTTCATTCTGTGCCTAAACCTTACCTGCCACCCGGGTATTTTCGGATTAAGATGTCCTAAAACCCAGAACAGTCTGAAGGTGAATGCTGCACAGAGTTTAAATGGAACTTGAGTAGGTGATGGATGAGCATATCCTTCTTCAAAGGCTTCTCTCCATATGAAATGATAGACGTAGGGATCGTCAACATGAGCGAAGCAGTATGGATAGTTTATGTCACTACTCCAATTCATATGCACATCACAGCAACCGTTGTTTATCGGGTTCTTCTTCGTGTTACTCTCTTCTTTGAGGTCCCACTCTGGGATAGGTTTAAGATCCCGCCAGTCTTTCTCTGCATAAGTAAGCCCCAATTTTGGATCCTCAGGCAACCACCCAAACTCTGTTCTGGAATATCGCACTCCTCGATGAATAGTGTATTTTCTAGTGAATGCTGGGCCAATCTGCATGTTCGATGTCAGTAAGTACTCTTTCCAAGCATGTCCACCATTCATTATTATAGCTTGAAAATCTCCGTAAAGCCACTCAGCTATAAACTCAGCGAATTTTTCTCCCCTGGTATCTAACCTGTGTCGTATTCCCTCTTTTATCCACTTCTCTGCTTTTGAGTAGTAATCTTCAAATTTTTCTGCGATCTCCCTTGGAACAAGATTCTTCCTACCCTCTACTTCTACCATCTCTACCATACGCCTTCCACAAAGTTTGACTCTTTCCACATCTCTCACCCCCCACAAATTACACACCTAAAATTGCACACAACATTTCGCTCAAATCTCTCACCTTTCCTTTGTAATATGTCTTCAGGAACCTGTCATCAGCTTCTTCAGCAAATTTGGATTTCATGGCATCTGCCGACTCTGCTAGACCCCTTTTACATTCTGGACACACCGATACAAGATACTCCGCCCCTGTTTCTTCTGCTTCCTCAACTCTTTTCATGCCAATTTGAAGCCCTACTTCAGGGTGTCCATCTTTAACTACACCACCAACTCCACAACAACGTGAAAATTCTCGGTTGTTTTTCATTTCAACCAGTTCTAACTGCGGGACTTTTTCTATGATTTTTCTGGGTGTCTCGATTAGTCCGAGCCTTCTACCCGTACGACATGGATCATGGTATGTAATTTTGTACTTCGTACCATTTTCTGGAAATTGTAGGGCCTCCTCTTCGATTAGGTCAAGAATTAGCTCAGGAAGATGTAAGACATCCGGTTTTAATTTCTCGAAACCAAAGAAGCTGTAAAATCTATCATCATAATACTCTTGGTAAAACATTTTCGTGCAACCAGAGCAAACTGCAACTATCTTTTCTACCCCCTTCTCCTCATATAACCGATTGAAGAGTTCTATGTTTGGTTCTGCAAATTCCTCCTTATACATAAGCCAATCTCCAATCTTCTTAGCAGGCCATCCGCAGCAAGGTTCATCACTGTACAAATATCCAAAATCAACGCCTGCTGCATGAAGGAGTTTGGCCGCTGCCACAGCAACATCTGGATGTAAATAAGAAGCTGTACATCCTATATGGAGCAGATATTCTGCCTCCACATCTTCCCTCAGATCTTTCATCTTAAAGTCTAAATGCTGCGTCCACTTGTCCCTGTCCTCCTTCTTTTCACCAAATGGGTTGGTGGCCCACGGATTCCACGCATCTTTAACACGGTTCACTCTTAGGGAGTTTAACATATCTTGATGCTTCGGGATAGGATCAATTCCCAGCCTTATAAGGTCTGCCCTTAACGCTTCAAACACTAACTCTTGATCTGTAACTCTACTTATTGGAAGGCTAACATTCGGGTCGTTTCCATTGTGGCATATTTGTCTACACAAACCACAGAATGTACAAAGCGTTATATCTTCCATGAGCTCTTTGCTGGGCTCTATCCTACCTTCTAAAAGTGCCCTTATAATTTGCATCTTTCCCCTGGACATACAGGCTCAAACCCTGGGATGGCTTCCACTCCTTCAAGTGGACAACTTACTGTTGAAGTTTTAACTGTCGGCATACTCATGGCAAATCCTTCTGTGCAGAAGCCACATTGCATGCAGTGCAGATATGAGCGGGGATCTAAGTCTTCTATAAATTTAAACTTTGTCAAGTATACTCTTCTTTCCTCCATTTCTCGACATCCCACATCAATCACCTCCCTTTACCATACCTCCAAATCTTCAGGTATTCCATATCCAAATTGGCCAGGACTAAGTATTCCATTGGGGTCCAGACTCTCCTTTATTTTTCTCAATAGATTGAGATAACTCTCATCAAAGATTCCCCACTTAACCATTTTTAAAGTGTACAATACTCCCTTCCAGATTGGAACGCCTCCGTGTTCCAGATATATTCTATGTTTATCATCCCAGATACGCCTCTGTGCCTTGACTGCTTCCTCCAATCGTGGTATCTCCTCTTGTCTCATGTGTGTAGCCTCTGCTAGCTTCACTCCACCTCCAACAGGAGCAAGAACCCAACTTGGAGCGGTTGCTCTAGCCCTTGTATAAAGCTCGCGGTTATCTAGGCAATGTTTTACTATTGCTCTCAAAGCAGGAATGACATTCACCCAAGCCATATCGTAGATGTACCACTGCGCTCCTCTTGTTGGAGAGGCACCAGCTGACATCCATAGCGGGTGCGCATATAGGACGTCTCCATTCTTCTCAAGTAGCCACCTAGCGAAGTTACCGTCCTCAATTTTTTCTCCAAACTCTCTGCATCCGTATTTTTCGCAGACTTTGTCTATTCTGCGAACCCTGTTTAAAGCCTCTTCCTCAGAATCACCTGCAATAATGTAGCAGAACATACCCTCTGTCCATGGCTCACCTTCCATTGGATCCCATATTCTGGAGAAGGGTTCGAAGATTTCAGTGGCTCCAACATAAGAGACGTAGAGCTGGTCGAAGTATGCCATGGCGAACGCTCCATGACTTAATCCAAAGTCACCATCTTTTTCAAGTTCTAGGCTAATTTTGATGTAATTCTCAGTAGATGCCAAGTAGTCATCTACAGTTCCAGGAGCCTTTCCAGGAACGAGAACAGTTTTTGCTATCATTGCTTTCGGTAGCGGAAAGATTCTCAGGGCAATCTTCGTTTTTATGCCAAGAAATCCGGGATCACCTATGAACAGTCCCGCTAAATCAGGACCGGCTAAATATCTACCACCAAACCAATGCTTGGAATATTTGTTATACCCTGGAGAACCAAGCGTTACAACTTCACCTGTCGGCAAAACTACTTCCATACCCACTACATGCTCACCAGGGTTGTGGAACATCGGCTCTCCGCCACCACCAACAGAGTTGTTGGCTATTCCCGCACCAACTGTTCCTGGTTCGTGGATCAAATATCATAGCTGATTGTGCTAGGTCTGCAGGAGGCTCTGGTGTAGGATGTATAATGGGGGATAAAAAACTCAAGGCACTTTGTGTTCTTGGGACGGGATCCGTAAAGGTGGCAGATCCAGAGAGATTTATGGAGGTGGCCTACAAAGCATTTCAAAAGATAATGAAAAGACCTACTGCAAAGACATTCAGAAGAAGAACATTAGCAGGTATGATATACACGGATGAAAAGAGAAATGACGAGCTCTGGGAAATCATGCATACAACAAAAAATGCCTTAGATATACATTGGCCACGGGAAAGAAGAAAAAAATTATGGGTTTAGACGTAGGAGTACCAAGATATTTTAAAAAAATACTGGCATGTTACAACTGTCCTGTTGGATGTACACCTTACTCTGAGATCACTGAAGGGAAATATGCGGGAACCAAAGGAGCTGGATACTGGATTAACTCAGTTTTATGGTCTGGAAAAATGGATGTAGATGAACCAGATGCTTCCTTAAGATTTCACCTGAGAGCAAACCAGCTTGGACTTGATGGCGATAATTCCTCCGTGGTCATGGCTTGGGCATACGAGTGTTACGAAAGGGGATTACTAACCAAGGAAGACACCGACGGACTTGAATTAAATTGGGGAAACGCAGATGCAATGCTCAAGTTACAGGAGAAGCTCGCCTATAGAGACGGATTTGGAGATTTTCTTGCTGATGGTGTAGTGGAAGCTGCTAAAAAGCTAGGGAAAAACTCAGAAAAATATGCCATACACCAAAAGGGACAAGAAACGGTAGATCCGTATAGACTAGCAAAAGGTTGGGCTCTGGGCTGCAGCACCTCTCCAGTAGCAGGGAGACATATGAGAGGTAGTGTAAATGTTCCGATAGCCTTTGGTCCAAAAAATAGGACGTGGAATGTGTATAAGTACGAGGATCAGCCACCCATAGTTTACTGGCAACTTAGAACGAAAGAGATAGAAGATATGCTCGGTATATGTGTGTACGTTGGTACATGGTCTGGAGTGTATGCCCTAGAACCGTCAGATTACGCAGAACTTGTTAGATATGGACTGGGGATAGAAGTCACAGAAAAGGAGCTAATGCTCCTCGGAAGGTGCGCTTATAACCTAGAAAAAGCATTTAACACAATCCATACGGGTTTTACTAGGAAAGATGATCTGCCACATCCACGATTTTTCGAAGATCCGATTCTTTCAGGACCTCATAGGGGTGAGAAATTAGACTACGAGATGTATAATGCGATGCTCGATAAATTTTACGAACTTCAGGGATGGGACAAAGAGACTGGATGGCAAACTAGAGAGACCTTGGAGATGCTTGGTTTAGATGATGTTGCCAAGAAGCTTGCCGAAGTGGGAAGACTAATCGAAAATTGATGACTCAAAAAATTTCTAAAGAAGGCATATAGCAATTGCAATTCTGCTTGCATAAAGAGCCAAAAGACCTGCGGGATAGAACTGCACGAGAAAGTATATCAAGACACATATCGATATTAAAAAGATGTAGAACCCTTCCTTAAGTACGGTAAGTAGGGGCGGTATCTCCCGCTCAATTCTTCCAACGTTGTGCTTCACCGCTTCTAAGTGTGTGATTATGAAGAAGGAAATGTAGAAAAGTATAGCTGGTAGCAGCGCCATTTTTGCGACATGTGTGTAGTGGACATTCATTAGTTGTGCCACAACGAATGCTGCGACACCTAGAACAGGCGGCATAAGTTGGCTGCGGTACCGGTGACTGCTGCTATCAGTCCAGCGACGTTAGGTTTATAGCCGCTTCGTATCATTTCTGAGCCCTGTCAACTTAACCACCTCAGATAGTTGTGATACAGCATGAACAGCTTACAGGATAGATTCCAACATCTAACAGGATTTTTAGCAGCAATAGAGCAGAAGAACAGTTTTATTCTCTGTTTAAAAGAGGAAAACACGGATTCAACCAGACTTCTCTTCCTGAAAGGTCTGATGTTCAAATTCCAATTCCAGACTTTCTAAAGCTCTTTTAAGCCAATGAGCTTTATCAACGACAAATTTTCGCAGTAATTTAAGACTTCTTTGATGAAGGATCTTGTAGTTAGGTAATTCCTTGTTGTATAAACTCTCATAAGAATTAGCTCATTCCTTTCCACATCAACCGCTGAATAAACATAGTACTTCTTTTTCCTTGCCTTAACAACTGTTTCATCTAAAGCAATCAGATTTCTTTGTTTTTTCTCTGTTGTAACTGGTAGCTTCTCTTCAAATTTCTTTATCCTTCCAACGATGTTTTAGAGACTGGATGAAGCTCTGACAGAATTCTGGCAGTTCTTCTTACCAATGGCGGTTTATGTAGTTGCTATACCAAGTATTTTGATTTCCAAAGGTACTTTGTTTCTTTCGAAGGCTTTTAATTCTTCTACAATTTCCTTTACTTTTAGCATAATAATGCATAATTTTAAGTATTTATAGTTTTATGCTAATGTGGACAGGTCTGTGCCTAATCGCCGTAAATTTAATAAATTTACCATAATAATTGAACTTATGACAGGTCTTGTTAACCTTGAAATCGACCCGAAAGATAAGAGAATTGCTTGGATTAGACTCCAAAACCCTGAGAAACTGAATGTTTTAAACCACGCGTACATGGACGAGCTAGAGAGTGTACTTGTCGAAGCTGACAGAGATAATGAGATCCAAGCCATTTTAATAACAGGAACCGAAAGAGTATTCTGTGCCGGAGCTGACCTCAGTGAACTGATGAATTTAAGCTTTGAGGAGGGCGTTAAGTGGTTTTCCAAGTATTACACAATTATTGACTTGCTGAGAAGTACATCTAAGCCAACTGTTGCGGTTGTCAGAGGTGTATGCGTTGGGGGGGAACGAGATGGCAATGGCCTGTGACCTAGTTGTGGCCGGAGAATCTGCAAGATTTGGTCAACCAGAGCTAAGAGTTGGCTCAACAGCTCTTGGTTTGGGAGTTCAGTTGCTTCCTTTGATTGTTGGGGAGAAAAGAGCAAGAGAATTACTCTTTACGGCAAGAATTCTGTCTGCTGATGAAGCTTATCAAATGGGGTTGATAAACAGAGTTGTTAAGGATGAGAATGTCGAAGAAGAGGCAAGAAATCTTGTGATTCAGATACTAGATACCCTAAGCCCACAGGCATTCAGAGTTGTCAAATCAGCATTCAAGTTCTGGACAGATTTGGCAACGCTTAATTTGCAAATTTCAAGGGATATTACAGCAATGGTCTGGGCTTCCGAGGAATTCAGGGAGAGGAGCGAGGAGTTTTTGGATAAGAAAAAATTCACTCCAAGAAGATTCTGGGGGATAAGATAGGATATTACGAGGGGCAAAATTCCAGCTTGCAATCAAATTTAATCAGTTAGGAGAGCAGCTAAATTTTTTAGGGTTATATCCGGTCACCAAACCATTCCTCGATATCAAGTGAAGCTCTTATACTAAAAGCTGATATTTTGCTTCCATCTTACTTGTTATTGCAAATTGCAGAGACTGCTTTTTCTTTAATAACCTCTGGTACAAATGCCTTTTTCTATTCTTTACATGTATGTCAATTGCAAAAATTTAGTCAGTCTCGGGAGCTTTGTTCTCACTCTCATAAATGTTAAAGCTATCGCTGCTGTCTGCATTGTAAACGATTTCTTTCTTCTTACTGTCAACTACAATTATGTCTTTGTATAACCCTCTCTTCTTCTCATCCCTCTCTCCCGCAAGTTTGAAATCGTATTCTCTTATCTCTAATTTCTTGTGGATTTCAACGATGTCATCATTTATGCAGATAGCCTGAGAAGTGTATTCCTCATCACCCTCTATTAGCTGAATGCCCAGCGATGCAAGTTTGTATTCAAGCTTATCGATTAAACTCCTGGACGGTATTTGAACGAACCTTTCTGCTACTTTGGAGCTTAGATTGCAGTTCTGTTTGCATTCTAAAGCTCCTTTTCCAATGATGACTGTGCTGTGACCTGTGATGTAGAAGTAAAGAGAAAAGTACTTCGTCTGCCTGTGGAATTGAGTATCGATTCACTTCTTTCTGTGTGCATAGTTGCCTTATTTTCTCCCTGACCTGTCTTTTCTCTTCTTCGAGCTCTGAAACGTCCTCATCTTTGTTCTTCAGAATATCAATCTTGTTTCTCAGGATGTCAGCCTCTGATTGTAATTTGGATTTAAGCTTGTTGAACTATTTGTTAAAAGCTGCTAAAGTAGTTCCTGAAGCCCTTCTCAATCTGCCTTAAAATGTTCTGGATGGCGTAGTTGTTATCAGTTTTGGGTTTCTGCTTTTTTTATTTTCTCTAACAACTCTTCAGGGTTATCGTCAAGATTACTTTTGGTCTCATTTATTTTCTCTACTTTCTCTTTGTTGAAGTCTATGCTAGTGAGTCTTTCCTTCTCATTCTCTACCTCTGATTCTGGATGTTCTAGCTTTAGAGCGTAAACAATCTCTATATGCTAGAATATTTTGCCTGATACTTCAAAGGAGTTATCTGAACATTCTTTAACATCATACTGAGCTAAGTCGATACTAGTGTCCACCCACAGGTACCTCTTGTCATAACCATACTCCTTTTTCAGGTACTCTCTCAGCTGCTTTGGAATTGAAAGCCTTACTTCTCCCCGAACACTTTAAATCGCATCTTGTCGTAAACCAACTGTATGATTTGACTTCTTCCTGTCTGAAAAGCTAGACCCTCTTATGTGAAATTTGTAGTTGTCAAGATGCTTTAGACAATCGAAGAAAGTCTTCCAGGCTTCGATCAGCTACCTATGAGTATTTGTGCGGATCTCGACTGTATGTTTCTGACGAAGAGGATAAATTGGATACTTACTAACCATCTACGAGTTTTAAACTCCATAATCCTCTTAATTAGGACTCATGAAAAGCCTATTACTCTACCAACTTAGTCAGTATCTCTTGGTCAGTTATAACTCCAACTGGTTCACTGCTGTCAGTAACAACAAGAAATCTAGCGTTTTCACGATTCATTAACATTAAAGCTTCTCTGGTGGGCGTATCTTTTTCTACTGCAACGATTTTTGGTCTCATAACTTCTTTGACTGATTTATCAAGCTTGTTCTCTGCTATGGCTTTTGCAACATGGTCTAATGTAAAAATGCCAACAAACTTGCTTCTGTCTCTTACTAGTGCACAGTATATTCCTTTCTCCGCCAAAATTTTTGCAGCATCGCTAACTTTTTTATTTACATTAACTGTAATTATTGGAGACGACATACACTCTCCAACTATGTCCTTTGGTAGAGCCAATATATTCTTGATATCAATAATTAATACGTTCCTTGTATCCTCCCTACCAGTTACCTCCCCATAAATTATTAGTTCACTGACAGGTGTAGGTCCAATAACAACCCTATCACCAGTAGATATCTTTTTGATATCCCCAGCAATTCTCATCCTCGCTTGGCAAACCCCTAGATGCGTTATCGAAGGCAAGTTGATATCTTCTATTGTTAAATCCTCCATAATCTGTTCATTGACAATTACTGGCACTCTAACTGATTCGTTTGGCTTTGTTGTATATAATAATCTATAGGCCTTGGTTGTCGGTGTATATCCTCCCTTTGGTCCACGAATGGCTCTAACTATTCCTGACACCTTCAAAACTCGCATTTGGTCCCTTACAACTCCGGGATTTCTGTTAATAAATCCAGCTATTTCTTTTCCTTTTATCAATCCACCCTTCTTTTTGTGAAGAGTTATTAAAGCATGCAGTATATCCTTTTGAAGTTGAGTAAGTTCAAGTTTTATCTTAGCCATATTACACTATAATTGGAAGCATTACGTTAGTGCTAGAATTGCATATGGAAATGATAAAATATTATCTCCCCCACCCTAACTTTTTAAGAACTTGTGTAGCTCTTTCTTGTCCGAAATATTCATAGATTCCTCCTCTACTTTCTGGCTTCACGCTTGGGTCACCAAGATATCCAGAATCTACCAGCTGAACAAGCAAGCGAGGCGGAGCCCACTTGGGATCTTTAGTCATTTCATACATAGATTCGTATATTCTCAGTCTTGTATCTAGTCCTACAAGATCTCCAGTTTCAAGGGGCCCCATTGTAAAACCATAACCGAGCATCATCCCGATGTCTATGTCCTGTGGAGTTGCAACACCTTCCTGAACCATTAACATCGCCTCCTTACCAAGAGTCAAGCCCAAACGGGTAGTTGCAAAACCTGGCGAATCTTTAACAACAATTGAGACTTTTCCAACATCACTTAACCAACTCCTTACATTGTTTACAACTACATCGATTGTTAGTAATCCTTTAACAAGCTCAACAAGCTTCTGAATCTGGGCTGGATTGAAGAAGTGTATTCCCAAGAAGCTTTCGGGATTTTTGACTGCTGATGCGAGCTTTGTTATGCTTATCGAAGAAGTATTTGATCCTACTATTGTATCGTCCCTCACAATGTCTGATACTTTTTGGAGTACTTTTTTCTTGAGATTCATGTCTTCAAAAACAGCTTCAATAACAACATCAGCATCTCTCAGTTCAGAATAATCAGTTGTTAGTCTAATCCTCTTTATAATTTCCTCTATTTCTGACTCTGTTATTTTTCCTCTTTCAACAAGCCTCCTCAACCCAAATCTCCCACTAACAATCGTGTCAATCCCTTTCTTCAAAGCATCTTGATTCACATCTATTGCGACAACTTCATAACCACTCTGAGCAAAAAACTGTGTTATTTGCGTCCCCATAAGTCCAAAACCCACAACACCTATAACTTCCACTTTCATACTACTTCCCCCTAAATTCGGGTTTTCTTTTTTCCAAAAAAGCCTTCATCCCCTCTTTCGCATTCTCACTTGAAAACAGGACTGCAAAGAGTCCGAGTTCGTATTTAAGCCCGTCATGCAGACTCATACTTCTCGCAGCATTTAAAGCCCTCTTTGCAAACTTAACGGCTGTCGGTGATTTTTCAGCGATTTTTCTTGCAATCTCCATTGCTCTGTCCATAACTCTGTCTTCCTCGACAATCTCATCAACAATGCCGATCCTGTAAGCCTCTTCAGCATCTATTATCTCACCAGTGAGCACAAGTTTTTTGCCATTCCCAGCCCAACGAGTCTCGGCAATCTTTGCGTTCCTCCAGCTCCCGGAATTATGCCGATGTTTATCTCTGGCTGCCCGAACTTAGCTTTTTTACTTGCAATTCTTATGTCGCAAGCCATTGCAAGCTCGCAACCCCCACCTAAAGCATAGCCATTTATGGCAGCAATTGAAGGCACGTCCAGCTCCTCAATTTTTGTAAAAAGCTCACTTCCAAGCTTAGCAGCTTCAATACTATCTAAGGGGCTCCTTTTTATCAGCTCGTTGATATCTGCTCCGGCAGCAAAAGCTTTTCCGCTGCCAGTGATTATAAGTGCTCTCGCCTTATCCTCAACTTCTTCGATGGCTTGCTTAAGCTCAACTCTTGTTTTTGTATCCAGAGCATTCAACTTTTCAGGTTTGTTCAGGATGATTACAGCAATTCTATCCAAGTATTCGAGCTTTATCCTCTCCATTTCAATCACCGTACTTTTTCAAAACATCTCTGAGCATCGTCCTTGCTATAACGAGTTTCTGAATCTCCTTGGTTCCTTCATAGAGCTCAGTGATTTTTGCATCTCTGTAGAATCTCTCTACAGCGTAGTCGCCTACATATCCATAACCGCCATGCAGCTGAACCGCCCAGTCTGCGACGTATACTGCCGTCTCTCCAGCGAACCACTTAGCCATAGACGACAGTTCTGGTTTTCTCTCACCAATGCTGCACTGCCATGCTGCCTGATATGTTAGCAACCTCGCAGCTTGTATGCGGGTAGCCATCTCAGCTATTTTGAACTGAGTATGCTGGAAAGCTGCTATGGGCTTCCCAAACTGCTTCCTCTCTTTCACATAATTTAAAGTGAGCTCAAACGCTCCCTGAGCTATGCCAACAGCTTGAGCAGCGACTCTTGGGCGAGTGTGGTTGAAAAACTCCATGAGGTAGTAAAAACCTTTGCCAGGTTCGCCGAGAATGTTCTCATCGCCAACTCTAACGTCTTTCAGCACGATTTCCGCAGTATCGCTCGCCCTCAACCCGAGCTTGTTTTTTATTTTTGTTGCCTTAAATCCCTTCATTTTACTTTCAATAATTGCGAAAGTCAAGCCGTGATGCCTCTTCTCGCCATCGTAGGTTCTGCCCAAAACCAGAACAAAATCACAGACAGTACCATTGGTTATGAATGTTTTAACACCATTTATAACCCACTCATCTCCCTCCTTAACAATTTTCATCTTTACGTTAGCCACGTCACTTCCAGCTTCTGGCTCAGTTGTAGCCATTGCCGAAATTCCGTGCTTTTCTGTAATCCATCTCAAGTATTTCTCTTTCTGCTCTTCATTGCCAAATAGAATGAGTAATTCGGTTCCAAAGGTTGAGCTGAGACATGCGTTACCAATTCCCGGGCTAACTCTGTAGAACTCCTCTGTAATCAGAGCCTCTTCAAACAAGGTTAAACCCATCCCACCGTACTCTTCAGGAATCTTTATCGTCGAAAAACCAAGGTCTCTTGCCTTCTTGACGACTTCCATAGGATACCCCTCTTCTCTATCACACTCCTCCATCAGCTCTGGAGAAAACTCGTTTTCGGCAAACTCTCTTGCAGCCTTCTTAATATCTATCTGCTCCGGAGTTAATTTAAAATCCATAAAAACACCCCCTCATAGTTCTCTCCTGACTATATTTTTGCACTCAAGCAAAAATTTGGTGTAAGCTATCTGAAATTCAACGCCTTTGTGCCATGAATCAGCAATGAGAAGCTCAAATTTTATGAGAAATTCTATAACAGAACTTCTAACGAGGCTCTCTTCTTCAGTCAAAAGCTCATTGACGTTGAAGAAATCGACGCCGTGAAATGACATCATACCACCTCAAAATAAACCTTCCAAACCCCACTCTGATCTTTAGCCGTGAAAGCTTTTACTTTATCACCAACTTTCACTTCTTCAGCCCAGCCCATTACTCTGATGTTCCCAAACCTTGCAATTGCAATCGTGTATGGTTTACTCCACTCGAAACCTTTTGGAATTGTATAAACAACAGTAAAAGCCTCAATAACACCATAATCCTCAATTTCCACCCATTCAGTCTCGCTTCCGCAAAAACTACACTCGGAATGGGGAGGATAGTACCCCCTTCCGCACCTGCAAACTGTTTTGTAGATTTTACCTTCTTCAAGCCCCTTCCAGTATTTTACCGTCTTACCTACAGGTATCTTGTGTTTTAGCGGCAGCTCTCTACTCTCAATGTACATTGAATCACCTCCTCAACACAAAAACCCAGGCGAAGTGTCCAGTACCGCCAACGTTGTGAGTCAGACCAGTATAGTTCTTCAAATCAACCTGAAGTCTTCCAGCCTCCTCTCTCAACTGCTTGACGACTTCGTAGACCATAGCAACGCCAGTAGCTGCTAAAGGGTGTCCCTTAGCCTTTAAACCCCCAAAAGTGTTGACTGGAATTTTTCCTCCAAAGTCTGACTCTCCGTTTTCGATAAATTTCCCGCCTTCACCCTTTCTGCAAAAACCCAGATCCTCATAACCCATAATTTCTGCGATTGTGAAGCAATCGTGAACCGTCGCAATGTCAAATTAGTTAATGGGCTCATCAATTCCCGCCATTTTGTAAGCCATCTTCGCAGCGTTTACAGAAGCTTTTAAACCAACAAAACTCTCTCTCCTCGTCATGTTTGATGTATCGGATGAGTAACCTATTCCACCGATCCATACAGCGTTATCAATTCCAAGTTCCTTTATTTTCTCTTTAGAAGCAAGAATTGCTGCCGCAGCACCGTCGCTTATTGGTGAGCAATCGAAGAGCTTTAACGGATATGCTATAACTCTTGAATTCAAAACGGTTTCAACATCAATTTCCTTCTGAAATTGTGCCTTAGGATTCTTTGCAGCATTCTTATGAGCTTTGACAGCGACGAGAGCCATCTGCTTCTCTGTAGTGCCATACTTTGCCATGTGGGCTGATACGTGCATTGCGTAGTATGCTGGGAATGTTGTGCCATATTGATGAAACTCCCAGAGATAATTGCCAGCTCTGCCTCCAACAGCAAGAGATACAGCAGTTTCAACTTCAGTCATCTTTTCAACTCCAATTACTATTGCGATATCAACCATTCCGGATGCTATGGAGGAATATGCTGTGTAGATTGCAGCGCTTCCAGTTGCGCATGCAGCTTCAACCCTGATAGGGCCCCTTCCCAGCAAAACCGCAGTATTCGTTTACCGGAACTGCAGGCATAAGCTCGTAGTTTCTTGTTCCAACGCATCCAATAACGCTGAGGTCTATTTTCTCTCCGTTTATTCCTGCGTCGTATAGAGCCTCCTTACTAGCCTCATATGCAAGCTCCTGAATTGTAACATCTCTTACGCCAAACTTCGAGCAACCTACGCCAATAACACCAACTTTCATTGTTATAAAATTTTACAAGTATTTAACTATGTAAATTTTTCGTAATATGCGAAGTATTAGATACATATAATATCAAAAATAACTGCTTCTCAGGGGTCATATTACGCATCAAATAATTCAATTAATTCAATAAGAAAGTAACCATAATTTAAAGAAAAGAGGATCGGTGAGATTAGGTACTCTTTCAACATACCTTTTGAGCGGCAAGTCAAGCAGGTTCTCGTCCCTACTTCTTGCTCCATAAATCCTTTTCTTCATTCGCCTGTTTATCTCTCCCATTAACTTCTCATCTATCGTTGCCATGAAATGTATATACCTCTAGTTTCTTGTACGCAAACGAAAGAATACTCTTCACATGTCTTTTGAAAAGCTTTGTCCCTTTCAAGTAATCATTTGATTCCGTCTCTTTTGCGAACTCATTCAGAGCTTTCTCTGTTTCCTTTATCTTCTTCTGAAATTAATAGTAAATGAGCAGAAGATTATTCCAGCTCTCCGGTGAAATAAAATCTATATTTTTCAGAAATTTCTTGTTGATTGTTGAATGGTCTGGCACTGTCAAAATAACAAAAAATAAATAACTGAGATAAAACATATGCAACCTACACTAAGCCAATTGATAGAGCATATCAAGGTTACAAAAGTCTTTCGGAGGAATAAGAAAAATGTAGAATTAAAGATATTAGCCGCTCTATTATACTTCTTTGGCCTTTCTTTGAGAAAAACAAGCGATTTCTTATCCTTATTTGAAGAGATAAGTCATGAATCGGTTAGGATTTACTACCATAGATTAAAGACAGTTCTAAAGCAACCAAGAAAGAAGAAGAGAAAGTTAATTGCAATAGACGAAACAAAAACAAAGCTGGAAAATAAGCAAATCTTTGTATGGGCTGCTATAGACGTTGATACCAAAGAATGCTTAGCTATATGGGCTTCTGAGAGCAGAGGGAGCTTTGAAGCCTACGTTTTCTTGAAAGACGTGTTGAAATACTGTGAAAGCAAGCCAGAAGTAGTTGTTGATAGAGGATTCTGGTATAATTGCTTACAAAGATTGGGATTGAATTACAGGCATGAAACTTGGCTAAGAAATGCTGTTGAGGGATTCTTTTCGAGGTTTAAGGAAAGAGTGAAGAGGTTCTGGAATAGGTTTCCATTTAGAAGTTCTTTTGATTCTGTACAAAGCTGGTTGGAGAGCTTTATGGCTTTCTATAATTACTGGAGGTGTTAAGTTGACAGTACCGAATGGTCTGAGCTGCAATCAAGATATTATTAGCAGTAGCGAATTGTTGTGAGGATTGTATATATAGTATATGGTGTTCCATCAACACACCATTTAATCTCCATTCAGACAACTCCATACTCAAAACAAATATCTAAATCATCTCCTATTCCAACGGGACACAACCATATTACCTAAAACCAAAAATAAAGCAAAAATAAACCGTAAAATTAATAAATCCCAGTGATTATACATTTTCTAGGTGATTTAAATGAGATTACCTGTCTATCCGATAAAAGGAGACGAAAGATGGGAGCTTCTATCAAAAATCGTAGATAAACTTGAAACAAGGGAAACGAAGAAAGCTCTGGCAAGATATAAGATAACACCAGTCAACAAGGCAATAGAAATTCCTTAAGATCATAATTCTGGCGATGCTCTTTGAATTAGAGATATCCTACGCTGTTAGCGAGATAAACAAGCGTTATGAACTCAGAAAATTTTTAAGGATAGATGACGAGGTTAAATTGAGATCGGTCTACAATTTCATGTCAAAATTTGAATCGAATCAGTTCATAAACTTAGTTTTCTCAATTCTTAACGCTAATTCAAAGAGAAGGAGAAAGAAACCCTCTTTGCTAATACTGGATTGGACTGATATATCGCTCGATCTAAATCCTTTCAGAAGGAGGGATTTGAAGAATAAACCCTACAAGTGGGGTTATTCAACAAAAGGATTCTTTCTTGGCATGAAGATGATGATTCTGATTGACTACAAGACTCTAACACCCCTATTCTTCCATGTTTATCCAGCCAATATCCATGAAAGCCGTATATATCCTCTAATTTTAGAAATGCTTAAGAGAAGAAAGCTGATCAAGTTTGGAGATGCTATAATCATGGACAGAGGATTTTACAGCTACAAGAACTATCTGATCGGGATAAGATACGGTGTTGTTCCTTTGATAATTCCAAGGGAGAAATTCAGGTTTAACAGGCTTGAAGGGTTAATAAGCTATCCTCTCTTCATATTTAACTCGAAGAACGTTGAGAAGGAGAAGAAGAGATATAGAAGGCTCGTAAGGAAGTTGGTTGAAGGATTAAAGAAGAATCTGAAGAAATTGAGAGCGATAATAGAGGACGTAATCAAGCTGGGGAAAGAGGCTTACGGTATGAAGGGCTTGCACTGCTATTCTTTCGAGCCAGTTAAAAAGAGGTGTTCTCTTTCTGTCCTCTTGACAGGGATGACGTTTAAGCTGGGATTCAGGGAAAAGAAGGTTATTCAGAAATTATCAGAGTGGTGAGATGGAGAAGACCATATATATTAGTTTAGATGTAAAAAGGAATTCTCTTGTTTTTCGCTCATTTATTTGAGCTCTTTCTTCCAACTTTCTATGAACTCTACGTTGAATAGGATTTTGCCTCTTTCACAAGCTTCCTGTTGTATTTATCCCTTCTATTTGATTTGTTATAGGTTTAGTTTTTATAGTGTTTTAGTATTTCAAGCTTATTATTTCAAGCTGATTGACAAAGCAAGCGTGTTTGAGATAAAAAGCAAAAGTAGGAATATTGAACACGGTAGAACTCCTTGTATTAGTTAGATATATGCAGAAACTTTAAATAATTCCCCAATATTTGCCAAAATATGCAAAGCAAAGAAGAACTTGATTATATAGATAGAAAAATAATAGGATATATACTCAAAGGAAAGATTCAGAGCGAGATTGCCGATATGCTTAATATAACCCTTAGAACAGTACAAAACAGAACCAAAGCTTTGGAGAGAAAAGGATACTTAAAAAAGCTTAAAGAAGGATTATGGGTTGCCGACTATCAAAAGCTTGGATTAGAAATGCTTACCGTCGGCTTCATTGATTTAGATATATCTTCTAAGAATAAACTTGATGAACTGATAGAACATCTTAAAAAACTAGATTTCGTTGAAAATGTCTTTGAAACCGTAGGTTCTTATGATCTGTGTTTTATTGTTCGCTACAGAGATATTAGAGAGTATCATCAGGAAAGGAGGAAATTCATGGAATGGCTTCGGAAAAAGGGGTTCAAGGTAAATCACTACCATGCAATCATAGCCTCAAAAACACATAAAAATCATAGAAGAACTATTGTTTAAGAGAGTACATGCACATCATTGAAACATTCAGTGACATTCTCCCCGTCATAATTGAGTGACTCTTCCTCTACGGGGGACTTTCATTTTTCCATTTACTGTTAGCTCCCCACACACGAATTCATTTACGAAAAACTGGCCGGCATACTCAGTTTCAAGATCATGGAGAAATAACGCCAGATTGCTGAGGATGACCGGGTCGAGCTTCTCAATTTCTATCGCAAAGCGTACTTCGGCCGAACACTCTTCAATATTGAGTTTTTGAAGTTTTACTCTCTTTATACCCCTGTCTTTTGAAAAAAGTGTATCGGTTAAAACCCTTCTTCTTTCAATAACCTCCTCAATCATCTTTTTATCATTTCATACACCCCATCGGATCAGGCAGGTCCAAATCCAGCATTCAGCTCCGGGAGCAGGAAAGGTCGAAAAGAGAAAACAATGGTCGATGGTGTGAGTGTTGTTTTACTGAGCATTCATCATCACCCACCACTCATTTACTGACTGCGGCTTCGGCTAGAGCTCAGAAAGTTTTTGAGGATAGATGATGAAATAAATCTTAAATCTGTCTACAACTTCATGGCAAAATTCGAAGCAGAGCAATTTGTAAATTTCATTTTCTCCGTTTTAAACGTAAATTCAAAGAGAATGAGAAAGAAATCATCTTTGTTAATATTGGACTGACCACATGTGGAACCCTTTTCAGCAGACCGATGTAAAAGCCTACAGTTAGTTCAGTCCATGCATCTAGAATGCGGTGGACTGACTTAACAGGCGAGAAGGATGGTGGAAGTGTGGTGGAAGCACGAATAGGTGATTATCCGGTCTGCATCGGATTGGACGTACACAAAAGGTATTCGTATGTAGCTGTAGTTGACGAAACGGGAGAAATAGTAAAAGAAAAAAGAATAGAAAACACAAAGGAATCTCTACAAAAATTTGCATCAAAATACAAAGGAGCTAAAGCTGTAATAGAAGCAACATCCAACTACAGATTCATCTACGATATCCTGGAAAAATACATGGAAGTAAAGCTTGCTCATCCATACAAAACTAGGGCTATAGCTGAAGCGAGAATAAAGAACGACCGTCTGGATGCAAAAATGCTTGCACATTTGTTAAGAGCAAACCTTATAGCAGAGTCCTATGTACCACCCAAAGAAGTGAGGGAATTAAGAGATCTTACAAGATTAAGAAAGTCATTGATAGAAGACAGAAACAGATTAAAGAACAGAGTGCATGCCATCCTTTCAAGAAATGGAATCTTTGATTATCCAAATCCCTTCACAAAGAAGGGTAGAGAACATTTAGAAAACCTTGACATACCAGAAATAGACAGAGAACTTCTGAATGCAAACCTCTCCATCATAGACAGGATAAATGAGGAAATAAAGAAAATAGACAGGATAATCCAGGAGAAAGCCAAACAGGATAACGATGCTATATTACTCACAACCATC
>Ga0180301_10000386_pt1 | contig 34193 bp, 36 predicted proteins | sample GuaBasSediGuay16_FD_121797 | JGI IMG/M metagenome (GOLD analysis project Ga0180301, IMG submission 121797) | Subseafloor sediment microbial communities from Guaymas Basin, Gulf of California, Mexico - Guay16, Core 4569-2, 12-15 cm | ecosystem: Environmental > Aquatic > Marine > Hydrothermal... | reverse complement strand
TGTGTATGTGGGAGTCCTGATGAGGGCCTCGATCAGTCTCAGCTTCTCAGTTATGGCTGACGTGAGGATCACCTAGGGTTAATTTGATTGACTAGTGCAGATAACACTTCTCCTGTAGCTAGAGCTTGATGACTTGAGAAGTCCTCTTCAGAGCTAGAGACTCAACTCCCCAACAGTCTATGCCTGTAGAATATGGAGAGGAGCTCCAGCATCATTCTCCATACCATGCCTATTGTGGGTGGCCTTTTCAGTCTTATAGAGGCTATAGAGGGTACTTCGACCACCATATAGCCCAGCTTCTTAGCCACATAGAGTACTTCTACGTCAAAGGCATACCTCTTGACGTAGAGGTTCTTTATTATCCTCAGGAGGGCCTCTCTTCTAAAGGCCTTGGCTCCAGTCTGTGTGTCTCTGAAGGACAGCCCCAGGAGGAATCTGACCAGGAGGTTGAATGCTCTCGACATGAATTTCCTCAGCAAGCTTGCTCTGGTCTTTGATAGCCTATGCCACTTATTAGTTATCGCTATATCAGCTCCTCTGTCAATGGCCTTCAGGAGTATGGCTACCTGTTGAGGTGGTATGTCCAGATCTGCATCAAGGAGCACGACAACATCACCTTTGCTTCTCAAGGCTCCATATATGAAGGCATAGCCCTTGCCTCTGTTCCTCTCATAGCCCAACACCTTGACGCAGTCCAGCTCTCTAGCCATCATCTCAGCAACTTCCCTTGTATTATCGTCACTTCCATCATCAACCACTAAGATCTCATAGGGTCTTCCCATCCTGTTCATAAATCTGGACACTATGTCAATGCTCTTGTCTATATACCTAGCCCCTCTATATACTGGCATGACAATCGACACTGAGGGCTTCAAGGCTTCACGCCATAATACCATCTAGCTACAAGATTTAAGAGCTTATTCCATGTGTTTGCATATAAAGTTAAGAGCTGAGAGGTAGAGTATTTGACATGAGAAGTGTGTCTAGAGTAGTTCTGATAGTGATAGTGGTATTATTGCTCATAGGAGTCATAGCACCACTTGCACAGACCTACGTTGCCTATAGAGAGCTTGTTGTGGAGGAGCTCATGATAAGGAGAATAGGCATTGATGTTATGGCCAAGGAGATCATCTTAGAGCTCATCGTTAGGATGCGTAATCCAACGAGCTACTCCATAGAGGCTGATGTGTTCTATGCTGACATGTACTTTGATGAAGAATACCTGGGCTACATAGAGCGAGCTTCAATAATCATACCGCCAGGAGTTTCAGAGGTTAGTTTCCATGCGAAGATCGAGATGATAAAGATCCCTAGGATGGTATTGAGGATGATTAGCGAAGGCCAGGGCAGGTTGAGGCTGAAGGGATATGTAATGGTTCCTGTGAAACTCTATGGCATGATAAGGCTTTTCAGCATTCAAGTACCCTTCGAGGTTGAGAAGGAGCTGAGCAGATAGCTAATGAGCTTCATCAAGTCACCGATGAGGTGCTGGACGTTATGCTTATCTGGCAGCGTAAAGCATCTTTAGTTGAAAATATGAGTTTGAGCAGAAAACAGCAGGCTCTGGAGCTGTTCATGGATCTTCTTGAAGGGATCATAGGTGATAGCCTCTATGCAGTTATCCTCTTTGGAAGTCTAGCCAAAGGGATGGCCACTGAGCATAGTGATATTGACGTGCTGATAGTGGTATCCTCACTAACAGATGAGGCCTATAGAGGCATATGTAATGCAGCTCTTGAGGTTTATGAGAGGTATGGTGAAGACATAGAGTTCATGGTGTACAATATTGAAGAGTTCATGGCTAAATACTATGATGAATCTAATCCTTTTATGTACGAGGTTAGAAACTATGGTAAGGTGTTGTACTTGTCTGAGGAGGTATTGAAGAAACGAGTCACGAAGCTTCTAAGCCTCGCTGAGGAGTACTTCAATTATGCCCTTAAGGCCCATGATATGGGAGCATATAGGCTGTGTATTGATGCTTGTCAGAACGCAGTTGAACTGATACTCAAGGCCATGATAATGTATGCAGGCAAACCTCTTCCTTCAACTCATGGAGGATACATTCACGTATTCGTGACCACTTATGTGAAGGAGAGAGGAGAGCTAAGTGATGATGTCGTCAGCCTCCTCTATAAGATGCTTGAGGTCAGGAATAAAGCTCGATACGACCCTGATGCTGTGATAACGAGCGAGGACTGTAGATGGGCTCTGGACTTATATAGGCGCATAAGCGGTTGGGCTCGCTCTAAGATCGGCTCATCTTAGCTCTAATCAGTAGCCCTAATGCTCCTCCTATGCCTCCTCCCACTATCGGAGTAAAGAGTGCAGCCGCCATGGCTACACACACCACCGACCAGTGTCCACAGGCTTGTAGATATGGTATTATAGTGTTCGTGATCGTTGAGATTCCATAGGCCTCAAGCATCTTGGTGAAGCCTTCATAGCCAGCCCTCTTGACTATAAACAATAGAGCAAGGACACAGAACCATCCTATGAAGCCTACGTTGCCTACTACTGTCGCGACTTCTGGCCTTGCCGATAACATGCCTGCTATGATCGAGGCCATGAATAAGCCCAGTATTACTCCTATTCTTGGCGTCAAGATCATGCTCAATGCTATCATCAGAAGGACACTTCTGACGATGTACACTCCTTTTCTCCTCATGCGCCATCACGCCATGTGTTCGAAAAGTAGTACTTCAGAGGTGATAAAAGGTCTTTCGTTAACTTGATATGTAGGCTCACTTCCTCCATAATCTTCAGCTTGATCATACATGACCTTGCCTCAGTAGTGGGACTTCTCATCACGATTCAGCAGTGGTCGGGCTCTTTCATCGGCTAGCTCAGTTCACTGACCTTTCATCACTTCTCAGGGGTTTTGCCGCTCATCACAGCATATTGGATGAGTAGGGAGGGGAGAATACGTTTTGATGTTCAGAGGAAAAGTTTATATAGATTGATATTCAAATACATCTAATGAATGAGATGAATGAAAATGAGCGAGCGTCTGCTGAGACCTAAGGAGGTTTGTAAGCTTCTTGGTGTTAGTTATGTTACTCTTCGTAGGTGGATTAAGGAGGGGAGAATAAGAGCAGTACGAACACTTGGAGGTAAATATCGTATACCAGAGAGTGAAGTAAAGAGGTTATTAAGTGGAGTGGAGGCAGGGGAAGTTAGAGCTATTATTTATGCTCGTGTTAGTTCCTCAGACCAGAGGAAAGACCTTGAGAGGCAAATACAATATCTTATGCAGTATTGCTCTGCTAAAGGTTACAAAGTAATTGATATTCTAAGTGATATTGCTAGTGGGCTTAAAACTAATCGCAGAGGATTACAAAAGCTCTTCGACTATGTAATAGATAGACAGATAGACGTAGTTGTTGTCACCTATAAGGATAGACTTACAAGGTTCGGTTTTGAATACTTAGAATACTTCTTTAAGCAGTTTGATGTGAAAATAGAAGTAGTCTATGGTGAGGAATCTAAAGATGCCTATCAAGAGTTAGTTGAAGACTTGATAGCGATAGTTACCTCATTCGCTGGTAAGCTCTACGGTATGAGAAGCCACAAGAAGAAACGCTTAGTTCAAGGTTTTAAACATTTATTAGAGGAGGTTGAAAAGAGTGGTTAGAATAACTAGAACAGTTATTGTTCCCAGCATAATATTAACTAAGAGGAAGTATGAAATATTAAAGGAGTTAGTCAACATGTATAAAGTGTTACTTGTAGAAGCAGTAGACTATGCTTCAAGGAACTACATTAAGTCTTTTACGGGCTTAAAGAAGCATCTATACTATAAGTTTCGGCAGAGATATCCTCAACTACCAAGCCACTATATTCACACTATCTGTCAAGATGCATGTACTAGAGTTAAGAGCTTCATAGAGAAGAGAGTTGAGGACTTAACTGAAGAAATATTGGAAGAAATAAAGAGGCATTACGGCGTTAAGTTAAGCAGACTAAGTAAGGAGGAAAGAAAGGTAGTCTACAGGATAGTTAGGAAGATTGCAAGGTATCAAGTAGAACGAGAAATGAGAGATGAAGTAGTTAAACCTAAGGTTAAGAGAATTAGTATTTGGCTTGATGACCATCTATGGAAAACGCTAGGATATACAACAATAAAGATGGCTACACATAAGGGATGGATAGCTGTAGAACTAAAACCACATAAGTTATTCTGGAAATACATCAACTCCACTTGGAAACTAAGAACACAACCAAAAATAAAACTAGATGCTAGGGAGCTGAGAATTTACGTGTACTTCGTCCTTGAGAAGGAGATTAAAACTTACAAGCCTATAGGGTATCTGGCTGTTGATGTAAATGAGAATAATGTTACAATACTAGTAGATAATGTTGCTATAAAGTTCATAACGTTGATGAGGAACATTATTGTAAGATATTATAAGTTTAGGATAAAGATACAGAGGAAGTTTACAATGGCTATTGGAAAAAGAAGTTCCCATTATACCAGTACTGGAGAAGGATTTTTAGGAAGCTTAGAGAGGGTAGGAGAAAGCGTGATTGGAGGTTTAAGATAGCTAGAATAATAGTTAATGAGGCTAAGAGAAGAAGGTTTGGAATAATAATTGAAGACCTGCCAGAAAAGGCTCCAGAGAAAATGATTAGCAACATAAGTAATAGGAAGTTGAGGTACAGAATATATCAGTCTGCATTTAAAGGTATGATAAAGACTATTGAGGAGATTGCTGAAAAAGAAGGAGTACCTGTAGTTAAGGTTAATCCAAGAGGTTCCTCCTCTAGATGCCCAGTTTGTGGTTCGTACCTGATGAGGAGCTATGCTCCGAGGGTGATGACTTGTCCTAAATGTGGTTTTTCCCACGACCGAGACGTTATTGCATGTATTAACCTGTGGATGAGGGGCTTTATGCCGTTAGCCCCGAGGTCAATGTACCCATACCTAGAGGTAGCTGTGCTACCAATGAAGGTATGGGTGAAGACAAACTCTCTAGGTGCGACCATAAACTTATATAAAACGATTAGAATTACCACCTAGGGGAAACGGATAAAAATAGTTGACTGTTCATTGAGGATAAGTGGAGGAGTGTCTTGAAGATCAAGGTTCGGCACGATGCTATACGCTATATGGCTAGGGCTGAGGCTGACGTGTTGATATTAGAGCTTGAGCGTAAGGATGTGTTGTTGAGTGAGGGCTTTTTGAGAGACCTGATGAGCAGGGCTATGAGCAAGGTTAGGGCTAAGGAGGTAGGCCTCTGTCTATATCTCAACTGTGACTATGAGTTCATAAGGAGGAGGCCTTCAGAGGCCATGGTGAAATATAATTCACAGCCTTCAAGAGCCCTAGTCTGCTTTCTATCTGAGCCTTATATCAACACATGGCTTCGAAGGATATTGAGCTCAGTGAAGGATAAGATAGCTGAGGTGAATTTTGACTATGTCAGATATCCAAGCGCTGAGTGGTGCTTCTGCCCAAGACATATCAAGGAGTATGAGAGGATGAACATTGATGTGGAGTTCCTAAAGGAGATAATAGCTAAGGATAGGAATAAGCTTGTGGATCTCTATGCTGAGGATCACATGGATGTTGTTATGTGGACTCATCTGAGGAGAAGAGATGTTATGGCAGCTATCCATAGAGCTGTTGAGCTTGTAAAGGATTTGGGCATGAAGGTATCAATAACACTTCCCCCCGATGTCATGGGGGTCAGATGTGGAGGAGGCCTTAGTAGGCTGGGCTGCCTATGTGAGTATGGTGTTTCACTTGATGCCATAGGCAGTGTCCCTGATGAAGTTCACATAAGCTTGCCAGCTAGAGCCCTCATCGATAGGGCCCTTATAGAGCAGGCCGCTAGCTTCCTTAAGCTCATCTTAGGTGAGGATGCTCATATAGCTGTAGAAGTCTCCATGAGGAGCCTTAGAGATGTAGCAAGGATAGAGGATATTTTAAAGAGGGAGGGGCTGGAACTTGTTGTTAGGTGCATCTAGTTGTATGTACTAGTAACGCTTGAGGCCTTTGCTAAGGGCAAGGAAGAGTATGTAGCCAAGACCATAGAGGAGTACCTAAAGGAGAAGGGCTTGAGAGTTCAAGTGGAAAAGGATTGGGAGAGCCCATCTGGTAGACTTCTAGTCAAGGTGAGCGACTCAGCCCTATGGCGTGTATGTGAGCTACTGAGAAGTAGACATGAGATATCACACATCATACCATTTCAGGCCCTGAACCTGCAATATGATGTGAATGTCATAGGCGAGCGTGCTGCTCAGCTTCTAGAGGAGCTTATGAGGTCCATGGGCAGGGGCAGCTTCATGGTGATCACGAAGAAGATCCATGGCAGAGCCAGGGTGGATAAATCCTCACCGGAGATAAGCAGAGAAGTTGGAGCTGTCATCAAGAGCAGGCTTGATGTGCCTGTTGACCTTGAGAAGCCGGACTATGTAGTCTATGTTCAGATAGGCTCAAGGATAGCGCTTGGAGTGGCTCCATCCAGGATAGTGTTCAAGGAGAGAAGAGCTCTTCCTAAGGAGTTCTTCAGGGACGTGGTCATAGTGTTCGAGAGGCCTAAAATGAAGTATGAGATAATGGACATGATCAGGCTTTGTGCAGCTCTTAACGTAGAGCTTAGGATTGTTGGTGATGAAAATGTTAGGAAAAAGGTAAGTGAAGTTCTCAACATAATGAAAGGAGCTGGTATGAGGGCTAATGTTATCGTATATGATGAGCTCGATGATGCATTAAGGGGTCTAGTACCCGTAGCCCTCACCAGGTATGGTGAGTTAAACGAGGAAGACCTCCTTAAGATGAAGCTCAAAGGCAGGATCGGCTTGATGATTGGAAATGAGTATGAAGGCCTTAGCTTGAAGGCTAGGGAAAGAGCTAGATATCGCATTAGGCTAGGGCCTGAGGTAGGTCTATCCATGAGAGGGAGCACAGCTGCTGCGTATGTGCTAGGCTTTCTATCATGCCTCAAGCTTAATAAGGTAGTGAGCATAGAGTCTAAGATGGATGATGAGCAACACCTAGTGCGAAGGGATGAGCGAGGGACTATGGACTGACATTTCCTCGCTGTCTAAATATACTGTTCTGATACTTATTGAGTACTGGGGCTTGGGATTAAATGCCTAGAGGACTCACACTATATATGATTCCTAGGGCAAGAATTGCAGAATGGACTCCTGAGGATGTGCTGAATAAGCTTGATGGAGCTAGGCTTGAGGAGCTGAGGAGGTATTTTGAGGAGGCTGGCGATAAGGTCAGCCTTAGAAGACTAGAGGCGTTATCTAAGACCATAGTTGATCTAGCCGGAAGCTTCTCTAAGCAGTATGCCACCTCCAGAGATGCCAGACTATTGTTCTCCTACAGCTTCAGGCTGAAATTCTCCTACTTCAGTCGAGGAGAGAGGAGAACAGTTGAGCACGAGGCTCTAATTGAGCATGATGTGTGGGTTAGGCTGAGGTCTGGGCTCTTCATAGTGTTTGATGCCCCCTTGAAGAGGATCTCAAGAGTCATAAGTGAGCTTGCCTCTCTGAGGCTCTTTGGAGACCCCACAGTCATAGCGCCTCTAAAGCTTGACAGATCAGCTATCGAGGCCATTGAGGATTGGGTCACCTCTAAGGAGTATCCAGTGTCAGGGAATATCATGAGAGCCAGCTTCAGGAGGACTAGGCTTGATAATTCCATACTTGATGAAGTGAGCATCAAGAAGGAAGGGCTTGATACGACCAAGATATATGAGGACATAAAAGGGAGTTCACATGAGCTCTCATCCATAACCTTCGTCACGCCGCTACTGCCAGAGATCAATAGGAGGCTTACGTGTAGGCTGGACAGTAGAGGAGGATTGCTCATCTATACTCCAAATGTTCGTAGGGAAGATATAGATGTCCTGATACTATACCTAGAGAAGGTGCTCAAGCTAGAGTAGGGATTACGTGATGATGCCCTTTGCAATACGGATGAGAATAGAGGCTTGTATTGAAGTATGGGGAGATATACTTGAAGGACGCTTGAGAAGCAGAGCTCAGATACTGAGGAGACTATTGAGAGAGTATAGAGTCAGAGGGCTGGACACGATACCAAGGAGGAGACGAAAGGAGCTATTCACGTTGTTCCTCATAGGAAGACATGGACTTGGGCTACATGAGGAAGCAGAGGAGGCTTTTAGAAGATATTTTGGCTATGAGGCACGCTGTGAGAGAGCGCTTGAAGAGGTGCTCAAGGGACGAGGACTAGAGGATGCACTCTTCACGATCTTCGACTTCATAGATGAGGAGCTAGTATTCGACACGCTAAGAGTAGCTGCCGCTAAAGCAACCCTCGGCCTTGGAGCAGAGGAGGATTTGTTAAGAGCTTATCAGATGGCTCTGAAGGACTTCCCTTACCTTAGAAGAGGCCTCATGAGGTTCATGAGCCACTTCATAGCTCTGAAGCTTGCCATGGACATAGCGCAAGGCAAGGTGAGGGATAGAGAGGAGAAGGAGTACCTCAAGATACAGTACTCAAATAGACTTAGAGCACCACCACCTAGTGATAAGCTCGTACGAGAGCTGAGTAGGAGAGTCTTCCTACTGAGCAGCAGAACTCTAGACAGATTTCTTTCATGAGCGCTTGAGCCTACGTATCTCACAGGCTTTGTGCTCAAGGTCAAGCAAGGCATAGTAGCCTCTAGACAGGGGAGCTAGCTTCACCACTAGCGTCTTCTCCATGGTCTTGACCTCACCCTCTCCATGAGCATGATCACATATGACCATACCAGGTGTAAAGTCTCTGATTAGCTTTCGCACATAGGAGCTCCCAGGCCCTTCTGCATTAGGAGGATAGTGGGAGAGTATGATTAGGCGTTCACCTCTTACTCGCTTTATCATGAGCTCATTTCTGACCCTATGGTATCTTCTCCTTGTCCTAAAGCCTCCAAGGCCAGCTATTATCAAGCCCCCTACGAAGACCACTCTTCCATCGATCAGCAGATTTCTATGACTTAGGATATCAACTACGTATGAGTCATCAAGATCTCCTGACACTATAAGGGTTCTGGCCTTGGAGTATCCTGATAGGATGTCGACCACGGAGGGAGATCCTATGTCTCCACAGCAGAGGATTAGGCTTACTCCAGACCTTTTTCCCACGTCAAGAACTTCTTTTAGAGGATTGATATCACCATGTATACCAGAGATGGCAAGTGCTTTCATGACTAGCCCTCCCTCATGAATGCGTCTATCTACTGGAATAGAGATGTCTCAGAGTTTAAATATTTGAGTCCCTGTGTTCTCATGCTCATTATTCGAGTCAGCTTATGACATAACCGCGTGATAAAAGGCTCTGAATCAAGCTCCATCACCTTCACAGACCTCTCCACACCCATGAGGAGTGATGCAGTGACTTAGAATAGGTCGAGATATCTATTTCTATTAAGCTAAGCTATCTATTATAGTGAGGAGATGAGTTTATGATATCAGTCCATGAATTCCCTCGAGGTTTTCTATGGGGAATATCCATGGCTGCTTTTCAGTATGAAATGGGCGTCTCAAAGGAGGCCATAGACCCTAACAGTGACTGGTACGTATGGCTTCACGATAAGACTAACATAGAGAAGGGTATTGTTAGTGGAGATGTTCCTGAGAATGGCCCTGGATATTGGGATCTATTCAGGAAAGACCATCAGCTAGCACAGTGGCTGGGCTTGAATGCGTGGAGGATGAATCCTGAGTGGAGCAGGATATTCCCAAAGTCCACCAAGGAGGTGAAGGTGACAGTTCATAAAGATGATGAAGGCATAAAGGACATCGACATAAGTGAGGATGCCTTGAGGAAGCTTGATGAACTAGCCAACAAGAGTGCTGTAGAGCATTATAGAGAGGTGTTTATGGATATCAAGGGCAGAGGCATGAAGCTCATCATCAACCTCTACCACTGGCCATTGCCTCTATGGCTTCATGATCCCATCAGGGTAAGGGATACTAATCTGCGAGAAGGGCCTAGAGGATGGTACGATGAGGATGCTATAATAGAGTTTGCCAAGTTTGCTGCTTACATCGCTTGGAAGTTTGGCGACCTAGCCGATATGTGGAGCACCTTCAATGAGCCTAGCGTAACTTGGACTCTGGGATATATTGGGGGCAATTTCCCGCCTGGGATAACGAACTATGAAGCCATACCTAGGATCATGATTAACATAGCTCAGGCTCACGCAAGAGCCTATGATCAGATAAAGAGGATAACAGGTAAGGATGTTAAGGTGGGCATCATCTACGCAACATCCCCTGCAGAGCCTGTAGATGAGAAGGAGGAGAACGTCAAGGCGGCTGAGAGGGCCAACTACTTAGCGAACCTATGGCTCTTCAGAGCTATAGTTGAAGGTGAACTTGACGTCACTCCCTATGCTATAGAGCCCAAGGTGGTTAAGCGTGATGACCTAAGGGATCGAGTTGATTGGATAGGAGTGAACTACTACACTAGGCAGGTGGTTCAGCATCAAGAGGCGCCTCCAGGCTTCAAGGTGGTTGAGAACTATGGCTTCGCCTGCAAGCCTAACTCCACTTCAGCAGCTGGCAGGCCAACCTCTGACTTCGGATGGGAGCTCTATCCAGAGGGCATCGTAAGTGCATTGAAGCTCTTTGCAAAGTATGGTAGGCCCATGGCCATAACTGAGAATGGTATAGCTGATGCAGTCGATAGACACAGACCTTGGCTATTAGTAGCAACTCTACGCTATCTTCACAAGGCTGTGAAGGAAGGGCTTAATGTCTTCGGCTACTTCCACTGGAGCCTCATAGATAACCTCGAGTGGGCAGCAGGCTTCAGGATGAGGTTTGGCCTCTTCTATGTGAACATGAGGACTAAGGAGAGAGTACCTAGGCCCAGCGCCTTCATATACAAGCACATCATAGAGGAGAATGGTATACCAGAATATCTCGAGGAGTATGCACGAATACCTAACTTCATGCTTGGGAAAGTAGAGTAGGCACCTCAGACCATGAGATTTTCTTGAGACTATACACCAAGCTCTTCTTTTTGGAAAAGCTTCTTATTGAAGGCTAGGATGCTGAGAAAATAGCTTATATCTAAGCATATCAAGCTATACTAAGGGGCAATCTTGATACTAAGCAAGGTCTCTAAGAAGTGGCTAGTGACTATTCCTGCCGAAGTCAGAAGAAGGCTCGGTATTGAGGAAGGTGATTATCTAGCATGGGAGGTTGATGAAAAGCATGATGTCATTGTAGTGAGAGTCATCAAGGATCCCTTGAGGATCCTCGAGGGCAAATATGATGATTCAGAGCTGACGTATGATGAAGTTGAGGGCATGGCTGATGAGATTCTGCTGAGGAAGGCTCATGCCAGTAATAGAGCTTGGTATGCTCATAGCCCTTGTCAATAGAAGGGATAGGCTTCATGAAATCTCTAGAAAGCTTTTCAAGAAGATAATTGGTGGTGAGCTCAAGAATGTTGTTATTCCTACATCTGCTCTTCTCGAGTATGAGCTCATCCTCAAGTCGAGAGGATATAGAGTCCTTTATGAGAATATGCAATATCCATGAGGTTCCACTAAGTCATGAAGTTCTCACAAGAGCTTCACTTACCAGGAGCAAGTATGATCTCTCATATTTTGATTCACTTCACGCAGCCTCTGCTCTTCTACACAATGGTGTAATAATACCTATTGATAAGGGCTATAGGAAGGTGGTTGGCCTAAGAGCTCTCGACCCTAGAGAGCTTGTCTAGCCTTTTTACTCATAAAAGGTTCATCAGCATGGTGTGTAGTCATCATGTGTCAGAGCTGAACCCCGGCTCATCACCGTATCATGATGGCCTACTCTGCCTTATAGGCCTTACTCCTCTTGTTCAGATGACTTCTGCCCCTTCATGATCTCCTTCAGGGGAAGCTTGTATGACATTATGGCTACAACTCCTCCTAGGTTCTTCAGCTGAAGATATGTGTCATGGAAGGAATCAAATATCCTGACCTGAGCGCCCTTTCTCTCAGCCTCTCTAAGCAAGGCTTCAACCCTCCTCCTCAGCTCCTCATCCTGAGCTCTCACCAGCTCGCTTATTATGAAGAGTTTGCGTGCAGCGCTCATCATAACGGCTGTCTCTACCTCTTCTAGGCCAAAGGCTACACGTCCTTCATCCACTGCTAGAGTTCTCATAATTTCCTCCATGATGCGCTCTTCCTCAACTATCCTCATGTCCTTGAGAACCTTTAGAGTAAAGCCTCTCTTTATGACCTCATGAACTCCTTTAATTCCGCCTGTTGATACGTTTTCGACATAGGGCTTTATGTTGTGCTCACTTAGCTTGTTCTTCAGCATCTCCTTTATCACTCCTGGGCCAGCTACTATCACAGCATTGGGCTTATATTCATTCACCAGAGCCTCCACAACCTTGGCAATATGCGAAAGCTTTCGCTTGAGCTCATGCTCTCTGCCGGCTACATCGTATTTTCCAGGTAGGTTGAGGTCTATTTCAGCCATGACCTTAATGCCATAATCCCTTACGAGGGCTATACAGGCCTCATCCTCATCTATAGCCACCGTCAGGAGAGATACTGAGCTTCTTCTACACGCTTCCTTTATTCTCTTGAAGTCATATTGCTCCCATCCCTCCTCCTTGAAGATGAGTACTTCATCTCCAATCTCAAGGTTTATTGTGTGTCTTTGGCCTATGAGGTCATACTCCCTGGGAGCCTCTACGATTTTTCCATGTATCCTAAGCCTTGTGGTGAAGGGTTGATACTCAGTCCACTCCACCCTTATAGCCATGGTCATGGGCTTTCTCTTGCTCCCTGACCTCGTCTTAAGCTCTCTAGTAGTTCTTGAGCGAACTATATCCCCCTGCCTTATGATGTTGTAGAGTACCCAGAGGTCATCCTCGGACTCAGGCCTTAGCCTGAGCGCTCTTCCATTCTTGCTTATGCCTAGTAGCTTCATGTGCTAGCTCCTCTCCTCTGATGATGCGGGCGGTGGTATGTAGTATATTATCGGTATGTATCCTCCCTCAGTGGGCATGGCTATTACGAAGTACACATTTCTGCCTGTCTCAGCTATTCTCTCAAGATAGGTCAGGTATAGGTAGAGGGCTACTATGTCCGTCCTGTTCTGGACGGCTCTTCTTATGAGCTCAAGCGACTTCTTAGTGGCATTGGCGATCAGTATCTTTGATAAGGCAACTCCTTTAGCTCTTAAGATCTCGGCCATGGCAGTAGCGTTGGCTAATATGAGGATTCTAGTCCTATTGTACTCAGCAGCTAGCATCAGCTGCTCTGCTTCAAGCTTTCTCTGAATGGCCAGGAGATATTCCTTGGGCAGCTCTATGTTTCGAACCACCACGTCCTCTATCTCTATCACTCCGGGGAGCATCGGATCCTCCTTAAATGACTTGGAGAGCTCAGCTACTATGACGTGAGCTATCTCCTCCCTCTTAGGCACTACATCTATCGCCTTATACTTGCCTATTACATTCCTAACCACTTCCCTAACCTTGGGCACTACTAGTTTATCCTTGTAGTCTAGATCAGGAAACCTCATGTAGAGGAGTGGTGCCTTATCAGGATTGACATGAAATCTAACGGTTATATCTACCCAAACCCTGAGGCTATCAGATGTATAGCACTCAAGCCTGGGGTAATGAGGAGGGTAGCCTGGCTCAGTTCCTGTTCCCCACATGTGTAGGGCGTCCGTGCCAGTATATATCACGCGTACTTCCTGCCATGGAAGCTTAAGCCTATATCCAGGAGGAACAGGCATCTCAAATAGCTTGCCTGTTAAGGGGTCGAATATGACGCCTACATGACCAACAGGTATGTACACTATACACATCGACGTTACAATGAGAGCCAGGATGCCTATCGCTATCATTGACAATGCCACTCTAGTGATCCTTCTTGGCATTCCTCTAGATACTCTAATGCGGATGGCCTCACCACTCATAAGACCACCTTGCTTATGAATAAATTGATCAGCTATTTAAAGAGTTCGTTGATTAATGAAGTCTTTGAGCAGCAATACCTAGAAGCAGGCAGAGTTCAACTATCCTGTACAACTTGAGGATGTTGTCAGTTTTGTAACGTATTCTTAGTCCATCAACTCGCTCAACTCCAGGAATGGCCTCTGCAAGGTCAGCTACTAGGCTCTCAGTGAACTCCAGCTCAAGACTGAAAGGTGGACTTGGCTTGAAAGGCCTTAAGGACCCTTCCCTAGCTCTCTTCACAGCTCTCATAGCGGCTTCCTCTACTTCTCTCCTTATCCTTATGGGACTCTTCCCCACTGCAGAGACCCTTGAGAGGGCTATCTTGGTAGTGACTGCCTCTACATCGCCTAGGATCTCCTTAGCGTGAGAGATGAGCTTATCATCTCCTGTCACAAGGCCTATGGGGACGTTATAATGCCCGGCTACAGCTGCACTTAGCCAGAGTTCGCTCACTTCCTCACCATTTACTATAACACGTTGAATTAGGGTGCCGCTCATGGTGTGATCAAGTATAGAGGCCTTAACACCCTTCCTTGAGTGATAGCCTATTAAGAATGCTACATCGAAGTCTGAGCTTATCCCTGACATCATGCAGAGGGGCTTGGGAAAGCCAGATACTACCTCGACATACTCAGGGAACTCCTCGATGATGAAGTTCCTCATTCCATCATGTGCATCGTTGACAACAATCCTCGTGGCTCCAGCCTTCTTAGCTCCATGAACAGCTGCTAGGACCTCAAGAGTCATGAGACGACGAGCTATCTCATACTCCTTCTCCCTCGGATGACATTGAACAGCAGAGACTATGCCTCCTATGCCCTCCATGTCTGCGGATATGTAGACTCTCATCTACATCACCTCAGGGTTATGATAAGAAGAAGGAGTAAAGATTAACCTATCGCATAGCAGAGCCTCTTAGGCATGAGTTATTTGGACAAGTTGTACAGTCAAATTCATCAACTATTTTACCCAAAAGACGACAGTAGTAGTGGGGATCACCTATGTGATTCCTTATGACTACAAGATGTCTACACTTGTTGTCCATATGCCATCTCCTCTACTCATAACATATAGTGCTGGAGTATACTAATACTTTGCGTTGAAACTCCTCTTCCTAAAGTTTTTACACCATGGGAGATATAGAAGGAAAGGTATCAGACGGTTTAGTAATCATCATTTATCAGTCGTCGCAGGCGTTCATCATCTGGTTAGATAAAAAGCGGGAGAGGCTTATATCCTTATCCTGGCCGAGAGTGGGCATATGTAGTATCAGGATCATCGTCTGCGAGGTGGAGGAGTGCTTGAAAGGTCATGCTATGCCTAGGAGTGCTAGTGAGGAGACGTAGGCCTTTTTCATCTGGTCTAAAGCCTTCTCAAGACGAAGCCTTTCAAAATGAATAGCTGAGCTTAAGCACATATACCCCTCCTCATCAACGTCTATCCTTATCTCATCGAAGGCTGCGAGTAGGGACTTCAGTTGCTTCAAGAAGCCTGTAGCTATGACGGTCTCGGAGTATTTCACTATGGGGCTTGCCTCAATGAAGATATTATAGTCCTCGGCTGATATCTCCAGAGGTACTCTATACACATGTCCCTCATGGACTACAGTCCCTGTAGCTACTACATTCACCTCTCCCTCCCACTCCCTAACAGCAGCCTCAAAGCCCATATCCCTGAGTATATCAAGGATTGGCTTATACTTGGCGATTATCTCCTCAGTATGCCTTACAACCTTTACTTTAGTGCCTTCCTCTACTTCTCCCAAGAGGTGAGGAGGACCTAGTATGAAGCCCAAAGGAATGACCTCAGAGTATGGTTGCGATATCCCGTAGAAGAGGCAAAGTGCATTTCCCGGAGGCCAAAAGGCCACATCTCCTATGTTAACTCTCGTTGTGCTAGGAGATGCCTGTTCAACTTTAACTGGAGTTGAGAAGTACACCTCTTCCTTCCACCTGATGACCTCAGATTCGAAGGGAAGGCTTTTCACAAGTCTCTGAACCGTGTCTATCTTTGGATCAAAAGATGCCACTATTTCACCATAGTCCTCGAACACCAAGCTAACGTAGATGCTACTCGAGGAGTAGGAGCTCATCTTAGTACCTCAATAACAATCTTATCAATGCATACAATTTAAACATAATGAAGGAGAGGCATGATAGGAGGCATCAAGTCTCATGGACATGAACTGCACAAGGTATGCAAGGGTCATAGCACTGCACTAGTCTTTCAGCCTCTCTTCTTATTTCATCGATCTGAGCGCGCTTCATGCCCTCAAGCAGGCGTTGTACTATGTACTTTAAACTGTCCTTCATATTAGCGAGATTTTGAACTGTTGGAGTTATGATGTCAAGAGCTGTGAGCTTATGGCTGATGACCTCAACTTCATAGTAGAGAAGACCTCTTGGAGCTTCTATGGCACTCATGCCTCTAGCTCTTCTGGGGTAGTGATGAGGCTTGACTAGTCTTGGCTCATCACGGAGTTCACGCCTTAAGTCTTGGATGATGTCAAGGAACTTCATGACCTCCACCCCTTGGGCTATTGGGATGAGGTAGGGATTTGTTGAGGGCAGCTTGTGTAGCCACCTTCGATACTCACATTCCTGACATGAGTTAACATTGAGACGTGCCAAGGCTCCAACCATGTAGCTCTCTTTTCCATAGAGGAGACATAGCTTGGCGGGAGAGCCTGAGATGCTCTGTTCTATGAAGTACTTCTTGAAGTTTGAGACCTTTATCTCTATCATGGAGTCTATGGATATACAGCCCTCCAGGAGGCCGTATCTAGTCTCATTCTTTAAGGCTACGTAGTGAGTTTTGAAATCTTCCTCCCTCAGGAGATCAAAGGAGAGAAGTTCCTCTACAAGGCCATACACTAGCTTGTTCAATCTATTCACGCCCTCCAATGTGCTCATGACTCTATTCATGGATGGGAGATAAGTGAAGCCTCCTGGCACTATGTTCCTTGGATGCAGCTTATCTCCACAGAGCTCATTAAGGGCTTTGTCTATGGTGTGCGTCTTGACCTTCATGAGCTCTATCAAATTGCGCTTAAAGTTTAGTGAGATGGGTCTTGACCTGCCGAGCCAGGTGAAGAGCAGTGTGACCAAGTGGAAGAGATGGCTATTTACGGTGCTTAGGATAGCGATCAGCTCGCGAAGACTTCTGACTGAGTCTGGTACTTCTAACCTCCAGGCATCCTCAATAGCCATGGCTGAGCATAAGGCATGGGCATATCCACATATACCACATATCCTGCTGGCTATGTAAGGAACTGCTTTGGCTTCTCGATTTAGAAGTATTACTTCAAAGAACCTAGAGCTCTCCATGGGCTTTATCTCAAGGTCTACTAGTCGTCTAGAGGATGGGTCGATTGAGACCTCCACTTTCATAGGACCTTCAATTCCAGGGATGAAAGACCTCTCTTCCAAGACATTCACCTCATAAGTGTTCTCAGCTTTGTCTTGAGGAGAAATATCCTGATGTACTCCTTGACCCTTTCAGGGCTCACATTATGTTTCCTTAGATTCTCGATGAGCCTCTCCATGCCATACTCCTCTACAATTCCTCTGCAGCCCCAGCAAGGAATGCCATACTTTGGACATATAGCGTTGCATCCGCCTCTTATCACAGGACCGAAGCACACCTCACCTCTTTCTAGAAGGCATGGAAGACCTTGCGAAGTGCACTCAAAACACACAGTCCTATCGGTTAGTCTGAACTCCTTGCCCAGCAGAAGGCATAGTAGGAACTCCTCTATTTCCCAAGTTGGAGGAGGACATCCTGGTATGATATAGTCAACTTTGACTATACTGTCAAGCGGTTTGGCAGAGTCAAGGTGTCCTATGTTAAGTTTCATTCCATATACTTGTTCTTCAAGCTCAGCTACGGTGTATAGCTCTCGAAGGGCATTAAGACCTCCCATTATAGAGCATGTCCCTAGAGCTACAAGTATCCTAGACTTAGACCTTATCTCCATGAGGAATTCTTCTTCGTTATCCCTCAATACGCTTCCATCCACAAAGGCTACATCAGCCTGCCTCACCTCGGGAATGCCCATCACTCTTGAGGACACAAGCTCAATGTGATCAATTAATTTCTCGTTAGATGTTATTATGTTCAGTAGGCGTAAGGCACATCCTTCACATCCGCTTAAACTATACTGAGCTATGGTTATCCTCATGGGCCTTATCATTCTATATCCCTCTCTGGTATCTGATCACATCTAAAGACTGGACCATCCTTACATACATAGAGGCCATTGGATAGCATGCATCTTCCGCATTTGCCTATTCCACATTTCATATTTCTCTCTAATGATACAAATATCTGATCTGCACCATATCCCATTTTTCGCAGCTTGTAGTAGGCGAACTTTATCATAAGTGGAGGCCCGCACAGAGCAAACACTACATCGTGTCTAGGAAGGCTTAGTCTATCGAGCAGGTCTGTCACTAGTCCCACATGGCCATTCCATCCAGGCTCAGGAACATCTACCGTCAAGAAGACCTCTATACGATCACGCCACTTCTCAAGATCATAGCGTCTCATCATAAGCGAGGGCCTTCTCACACCATAGAGCAGATATACATCGCTGAAGTCATCTCTCTTCTCAAATATATACCATACGAAGGAAGATATCCCAAAGATACCTGTCCCTCCCGCTATAAACACCACGTTATGACCTTTGATCTGATCAACAGGAAAGCCATTGCCATAGGGGCCTCTGATGCCTACTACATCTCCTTTTTCCATCCTGTGAAGAGCTCTTGTCACGTTGCCGACAGCCCTTATTGACACTTCAATGAGCTCTGGCCTGAAGGGCGAGGAGGCTATCGCAAAGGGGGCTTCGCCCACTCCAAAGGCTGATATCATGATGAACTGACCTGGCTCAAAGCGGATGGCAGACTCAGGCCTGAGTATGAAGGTCTTGACGTCGCGAGTTTCATCAACTACATCAACTATGTGAGCTAGCCTTGGCATGTAGGGATTAAGCATTTCTCAACACCTCGCTCACGACCTCCAGGGGATGTATATGGCTACTACACCTGGAGATACATCTACCACATCCTGTACAGCCGAAGACTCCATAGCGCTCTTTGATGAAGACAAATTTGTGATAGAACCTGAACTTGAATCTCTCCTCAGGGCTTTTCCTTACGATCCTTCCTCCAGCCAACATAGTGAAGGTTCTGAATATGCAGGAATCCCATACTCTTACCCTTCTACAAGCGTTTAGGTCATGGGAGACTCTATCGACAACATCAAAGCATACGCAGGTAGGACAGCTTGATAGACAGCTTCCACAGAGTACACATTGTTCTGAGAGCTCTCTCCACACCTCATTGTCATACAGGTCTCTGAGATGGCTCCAGTCGAAGCTGTACTTCTTGACGTTCAATTCTCTTATCTCTGGACTTCTATCCTTCTTGATAGGTAAATGATCTATGATGAGTGAGCCTAGGCGGCTGCCTATGGAGATGAAATATTTTGAGGAGCTTGGCACTATCCATAGGTCATATACGCGAGGTACTCTGGACTCTACGCTCTCACAGAAGCAGTAGTCATCAGCCTTCTCGCAGTCGAGAACCACTATCATCAAGTTTCTCCTTCGTAGCATATAATAGGGATCTTCAGGAGGGTCTAGCAACATCTTGTCCAGCACGTAGATGGCATTAGCGTCACATGGATGTATGCAGAATAGCGCTAGCTTCTCGCTATGGTTGAGTGGCGATTTTATGTTTTGTGACCTATAGTCGAAGTATAGCAGCGTATCTTCATTAGGAAATAGGAAGCTCTTTGGATTGTTCCTAGGCCTGATGAAGTCAAGGGATACTTCATCAAATTTGTTGGCAAAGTCTAGCACCACGTGGTCTTCATTAAGTCTTATGGGTGCTATGACTCTATATCCAAGCTCTCTTATTCTTCTGAATATGGTCTCTAGAGGATTCTTGTCTATGCTGTACCATGAGGTTTCCAAGTGAACACCTCTGAGTGCTCCTCATGTAATGTATGGACACCATATTAATATTTTACTTCTGTAAACCACATGAGATACATATAATTTATGGCCTTGCATCATTATATATTGCGATAAATACTCTCAAAATATTCTGTACGGCTTCACAAAATAACATGAAATATGAAAATGATGTATAAAGAGTAAAGTTAATATTCACTAGTCCTTGACCTTTATAAGAACCTTTATGGCTGTGTCTCGATGCTCATCTATGTACTTGAAGGCATCGGGAACTTGGTCTAGGGAGAACACTTTAGTTGCCAGCGGCCTCACATCAATACGTCTTCGCCTAAGAAGCTCTATTGCATCAAGGAAGTCCTTGAATATGTAGACTGCTGAGCCCTTGACCTCAAGCTCTTTATCTTGAACTAGGCCTACATTAACCTCCACGGGCTTTCCAAATACACCGACTACAACTACTCTTGCTCCTCGCCTGGTGACCTTTACGGCTTGCTCTAATGTCTCCTTAACTCCTCCAACACATTCAAAGACTACGTCAACTCCTTCAGGGTCTACATGCTTGAATATGTACTCCTCAAGGGACTCCCTCCTAACGTTGACTACCTGGTCAGCCCCCATTCTTAGAGCTACATCCAGCTTATAGTCATAGATATCAGTGGAGATTACCTCGGCTGCACCATATATCTTAGATACTGCAGCCACTAGAAGACCTATAGTGCCAGAGCCAAGCACTAGTACTTTATTGCCAGCTAGAGGCCCAGCTCTTTTGACAGCATGCACAGCTACTGCAACAGGCTCAGTGAAGGCTGCAGTAAGGAAGTCTAGGTCATCAGGTATCTCAAACACTCTATGAGCAGGAACCTTGACGAACTCAGCAAAGGCTCCATCTGTCTGACAGCCTATGACCTTGAGCTCCTTGCATCTGTTATAGTCCCCAAGCCTGCAGTTAAGACATCTACCACATGTGAGTAAAGGCTCCACAACAGCTCTCTGTCCTCTGAACACATATTCAACTGACTCGCCTACCTCATGCACTACACCAGAGAATTCATGGCCAAGGACTATGGGAGGGTGTATGAAGGGATGTCTTCCATGATAAGCATGTATGTCACTCCCACATATTCCACAGTAGCGTACCTCAATGATTACCTCATGAGGGCCCGGAGTGGGCTTAGGAGCTTCCTCTATAACTATCTTTCTGGGGGCTACCAATTTTGCACACTTCAAGAAGGCCACCCTCCCGTAGTAAATCTTACCTGTGAGAGTTATTAAGATTAGAATAACTGATTACAATGTAAGCTCATCCTTAATCGAATGTGTCTGATGTGAATATAAATGCGAAGAATGCAATAGCTCTAGAAGGGGGCTAATTGAAGGCTTTCGTAATCAGAGCTCCTCATCAAGGTGCAGTTGAGGATGTTCCCAAGCCAAAAATAGAGGATAATGAGGTGTTATTAAAGGTAGGAGCTTGTGGAATATGTGCAACGGACAGGCATATATTTGAAGGTAAGTTTCCTGTCAGCTATCCGCTGATACCAGGCCATGAGCTAGCTGGTGAGGTTGTTGAAGTAGGGCCTAAAGTCAGAGGCATAAGCGTGGGAGATAGAGTCACCATAGATCCAAACATACCTTGTAATTCATGCTACTTCTGTAGGATAGGTAGGAAGCACTTCTGTGAGAACTGGGAAGCCATAGGGGTGACTCGTGATGGAGGCTATGCGGAATATGTAAGGGTTCCTTACCACGTAGTGTACAGAATGCCCAGTGATATGCCCTTTGAAATAGGGGCCCTGACTGAGCCTGTAGCCTGCATACTACACGGTATAGACGTGATTGAACCTGTCATGGGGGTGGATGTTGCCATATTTGGAATGGGACCCATAGGACTTATGTTCATTCAGCTACTACGACATATGGGGGCCTCGCGAATAGTGGCTTTTGAACCAGTGGAGTTCAGAAGGGAGATGGCGCTAAGAATAGGTGCGGATTATGCAGTTGACCCCTTGACTGAAAATCCTGAGGAGTTTGTAAAGGAGCATATTAGTAGGTATGGTGTCGATGTAGTTGTCGAGGCTTCGGGCAGTTTGAGAGCGATAAAGGATTCACTAAGGATAGTTAAGCCAACGGGCAGGATATTGCTATTCGGAGTACCTCCCAAGGATGCGATCTTAGAGATAAAGCCCTTCGATATCTACCGCAATGAGATAACTGTAGCCGGCTCATTCACAAATCCCTACACCATGTACAGGGCCATGGAGGTACTTCATGAGCGTATAGTAACCGCTGAGTGGATAATAACACATAAGCTCTCATTGGATGAAGTGATAAGAGCTATTAAAGGTGAGCTAAAGGATGTCATAAAGGCAGTAGTAGTTCCCTAGGACTTGGCCCACTCAGACAAAGCTCTCTTAGCACTAAGAGCAACTTGATATTTTTCAAGCCTAAGCACATCAGGTGAGGGCTTAAAGTCTGATTGAACCTTAGTCCATCCCTTGAGGTACCGTAGAGCTGACAACATACTCATCATTAAGTGAAAAGAAAGGTGCTTTATCGAATAAATGAGTGAGGAGGCATTCCATGAGGTTCACGCCTTTAGTAGCCTATCCAGAGGTATCCTTCGTAGCTCTTCTATGAGAGAACACAGTTCCTTCAATGCCTTCTCAAAGACTTCCTTCCCCTTTGCCTCACTTGCAGTAGTCGATATTCCCATTACTCCACTCGACGTGAAGTCACGAGTATCCCAAGGCACATAGACCCCCTTTAGCTCATACGAGAGCTTCTTGAGAGGTTCATCAACGGCCCTTGACATGTCGACTAGATCCTTATGTAGATATAAGTTAAGAGATGTCTCAAGAGAGGCTGCATGACCACGCTCCTCCTTGGGATATAATTCCTTGATGGCATCCCACCATTGATAGACTACAACAAAGGCCTTGCGCTCTCCCCTAAGCTCACGAGCTACCTCAAGTAGTGAGTGGAGATTTCCTCCATGACCATTCACGATAACGACTTTTCGAGGCCCTTGATCTGCTAAGGAACATAGTACATCTCTTACATATGCCCTTAGGCTCTCTGGCTTCACATATATAGTCCCAGGGAAGTGTCTATGATGAGCGCTAACGCCAAATGGTATTGGAGGCAAACACAGAGTACTTGTCCTAGCTGATGCTTGAAGAGCTAACTTGTATGCTATCAGATAGTCGGTTCCTAGAGGGTTATGAGGACCATGTTGCTCAACAGAGCCTATGGGGAGCAGTGCTACGTCAGCTCTTCTGAGCTGTTCCTCGGCCTTGACCCAGCTCATCTCATGCAAGAGCAGTGCCTTGTTCACGAAGACACCCAATAGAGATGATGTAGTGCAGTACATTAAGGCGTAACGCATACAATCTGGTATGAATTTCCAATATCATGTAGCGACAGCGCCTGACCTAATGAGGGCTAGTGAGGCCAGATTCACTTGACATTGATGCTCAGCAGTCAGGTCTATGGAGTCGAGTAGTGCTCTAAGACTTCAGGCTAAGCAACAGATCATAGATCTAGAGCGCTTAGAGAGCTATCATAGGCTTGAGGAGCCTCACGATAGTTGGGCCATGATTAAGATGAGGTCGCTATTGGGAGAGGCCTTGTAATTGCCATGCATCAGCTCATGCTATGATGACAACATATTTAATGCCATCATACTATACTTTTAACCGTGGCTAGGTGTGATTATTGCGGTCAAGAGGTGGCGCTACCCTATAGGTGCAAATTCTGTGGAAGAATCTTCTGCGTTAAACACCACCTGCCAGAGAATCATGATTGCCCAGGCCTGAGAGAGTATAAAGCAAGACGACATGAATCAATAATCTATGTTCCTGGTGGTGTTAGAGCCTATCCTAGTCCAAGAGGTGAGATTCCAAGTCGTGTAGTTAAGGTCAGGGCTAGTCGACCTAAGTCTCCAAGGCGAGGATGGAGGAAGGGCATAGTGATAGCTCTAGCACTTCTCCTCATCATAATGCTTTGCCCTATCTTTGACCTTGACTATGATGGACTCAATAATCTGGAGGAGATCATGGCTGGAACTAATCCATTAAGCTCAGATACGGACCATGATAATATAAGTGACAAAGCAGAGCTGGAACAATACCACACCAATCCACTAAGCCCTGATAGTGATGAAGATGACCTAGTGGATTCCATGGAGCTAATGCTTGGAACAGATCCTCTGAACAGAGATACTGATGGGGATGAGCTGTGGGATGGAGAGGAGGTTAATAAGTACTATACTGATCCACTCAGCGCTGACACTGATCAGGATGGTCTAACGGATGGTGAGGAGATACTTTATTATCAGACTGATCCAAGAGAGAAGGATACTGACAAGGACTATCTTCCTGATGGCTATGAGGTGAAGATTGGGACCAATCCAAGGTATGATTGGAGGCACTTCTATAATGAAGAGGCATTCAAGGCTGGTTTATGCATTCTCTTTCGAAGAGAAATACAGTACATCTCCAGGCAGTTTCTCATCTATGACACGGTCCTTGATAGGGCATGGGCTGTGCTTAAGTGGATTAGTGAGAACATAGAGTATGATCACGTAAAAGCTCAACTTGATAGTTCAAAGCTCTATGCAATAAATGAGACTGTCTACTACAAGAAGGGAATATGCTCAGACTATGCGCTTTTGACAGCAGCACTGCTTCTTGATTCTGGAGTTTCTCCAGTGTACATGCTCGACATCAGCTTTAAGAATAAGGAGACCAGCCATGCAGCAGTTGCAATAAAGATCCATAATGAGTACTTCGTCTTAGACCAGCATCTACCATTAATACCTATAGGAAATTATTACTGGGAGCTCTTGGAGGATGGTGATGAAATCTTAAACGTGACATTCTATGCCATCAGACTAGGAGAGGATAATGAGCCAGAGATAGTACATATCTGGACCTGGAGTGGAGATGCTCTGAAGAAGAGGACATATCATATAACGGAGGAGGATATCAGGTTGATTGTAAGACTTACAAAGCAGAGGTTTTTGGAGCTATATCCACACTATAGGGAGGACTTAAGATTAAAACAACTTGCAGAAAGGCACATGAAATCCATAAAACAGTTCAATGAAGTGTCAAAAGTAGCACTGCCTCCTGCATTCACTAGGGGCTGGGTACTATGGTGGCATGATAAGCACTTTGTCCTATACTACCATCCAGTAATAGCAGAGAAGCTTGTAGAGGAGTATTGGCCAGGCCCAGCCTTCCTTGCATATGAATGGAAGAATGTCATCAATCAGTGTGATAAGTTCTATCTTATCATAGACCTTGATGAGAACAATAGAATAGTGCTCAGAGACTCTAGTGGAGCTGTTTTCACAATACCAAGGATTATAATAGTCATTGAGATAGCGACCTAAGCTATTTCGATTCGCATCCTTAGCTAATTCAGTTGCTCTTCTCAATGACATGAGTGAACAGAAAAGCTCAGCAACATACTCTCAGCACAGAAATTGTAATAGCTTTCCACCTTTAAATAAAAGGTCTAGCAAAGATCAGGCGAGTTCCTTGCCAGAGAGGCTGAGGAGGCGCTGTACCCTCTTTATCCTAAAAGATTTCACGTTCATATCTCTCTTCCCGAAGGGAATAGAAAGGGCTAAATGCCGGGTCTTTACTACTTCGCGAGATAGTAGGTCCTCATAGCCAAAAGATCAGCTCTTAATACCCCCAATCAACGTTAGGCCTGTTATGGAGCTTGTGGATTTTGGTCCTGAAGAGATGGCTATCGGAGCTGTTGAGCTTCTCATCCGAGTAGCTGAGCTTCAAATGCAGAAAGGCTTGAAATGGTTCAGAATGATACTAAAATCTGCCGTCTGCACCATAGAGAGAGGCTGTCCAAGCTCGATCTCTCCCCTTGGATCACAGAGTTCAAGCTCCTAGATATACAGATTACCTTTCGTGTGAGATCAGTGTTCTCACACGAAATTCTTTTTAACCCTATTATGACCTAGGTTAGAAGCGGTGAAGCCCCTTGTCTTCCAGACCTCAGATACGCGGTGCTACTCAAGAGGAATTGGAGGAGATAGTGAGGTTAAATGCTGAAGTCTTCTCGGAATACCAGCAGAGGCGTAAGTACTTCAAGCTAGCGATATCCTATGATCCTTACCACAGACCAGAATTTAACCGAATAGCGATAGTCGATGGCAAGATAGTGAGTAACGTTCGCATAGTTCATAGAAGGATGCGTATAGGCTCATCATTAGTCCTAATGGGAGGAATAGCTGATGTTAGCACCTTAGTACCCTACCGGAGAAGGGGTCTTGCTACTGCTCTCCTGAAGGATGCCTTGAACTATATGAGAGAGCATGGTTATGTGGTATCCCTCCTTTTCACGGGCATAGCTCCCTTCTACAGGAGGCTGGGATGGGAGGTCGTACTCCATAATATCTCGATCTCAGGCGATGTGCTATCACTTGCTAAGAGGCTTGAGGACTTCATAGGCTCTCGTAACATTCCTAAATACGAAATTCGCAGATTTGAAGAGAATGACTTGAAATCTGTAGCCCGTGTCTATGATGAAGACAACCGATCACGCACTTGCACCATCGAGAGAACCTTAGAGTACTGGCGTCTGCGCTTAAAAGGATCCTTCGAGCTCGGCTTTGAGACTCCCGAGGGCTTCTTAGTGGCTCTTAAAGATGATTCTGTTGTAGCGTATATTCGCAGTAAACTTAACGAATACACATGCTCGATCTTGGAGGCATGCTCCCTAAGAGGGTTTGAAGGCGCTTATGTCTACTTATTGAGGAGACTTCTCAAGCTGTGCATTGAGCGCCGCATAAGCTCGATGAGAGCCTTATTACCGGAGGATCATCCCATGACGTGGCTCCTTATCGAACTAGGCGCCCATCTCTCAAAGTCGCGCTCAGGCGCTATGCTCAAAGTGGTGGATCTAGTGTCTCTATTCCGGGCTCTAGCCGATGAATTGTTAGCTAGAACTAGGAAATCTGGTCTCGCTAGTCAGAAAAAGACCCTGGCTATAGAGACCGACATTGGAATTTGCTCTTTAAGAATCTCGGAGTCTGAGATAGAAGTCCTCGAGGAAAGAGCTCCCTCTCCTGATGGAGTACTAAAGGTGGATCAAAGAGTACTAGCTCAGCTCATTACTGGATTTAGAGACGTAAGGACTGCAGTAGGCTACGGTGATGCTATTGTTCATCCTTATGAAGCAATCAAACTGTTTGACGCTTTGTTCCCACCAGGCAATCCCTATTTCTGGAGGTTCGACAGCTTCTAGAACTCTCCCTTTAAGCAGTTTGTCAAAGTCCTCCTTTGACAGCCTAGTGCCGTAGTGTTCTTGAAGTCTTTTTACAATCTCTTCTCCTCATCGAAAAGTCAGATAGATCATTCTCCTACTCGATCCGCAAAACCGTAATAGGCATTATATAGTGCACTTTTCATTAATTTGACCCTGGAGTGCCATGGAAAGTTATCACAAAAATTTCAGCAACCTACCCTTTCATCACTTCTCAGCATCGGGGATGGCCTCATCATAGGCCAATATTAAGTGAAGGAAGTGTTTTGTAAAAATATTTTCTCATGTGCTCACGATACCTCTGATATCTCGTAGAGTCCAATCATCTGGAGGACTCTGGGCAGAAGCTGCCATCCATGCTCTATTAAGCCTAGTGCTCCTTTAGCGCAGTCCCTTTCCGTAAGGCGGTCGACTTCATCTGGCTCCACGTTAGGGCTCATGAGTGCTACTGGGACAGGGTCGTCAGTATGAGCTTTGACTGTGTATGGAGTTGCGTGATCTGCTGTGACGAGGATGGCGACCTCCTCTGTTTCTATGCGCTTGAGTAGTGGCTCTACAAAATACCTGTCTATGATCTCAACTGATGAGACTTTGGCTCTAAAGTTCCCATCGTGTCCTGGCTCATCAGGCCCTTTTAAATGGACATAGACGACATCGTTTGTTTCAAGTAGTCTTAATGTCGTTTCAAGTCTCATCTCATAGTCCTTCTTCTTATCCTCGCTTGGTGGCGGTACCTCAGCCACTTCCATTCCAAGCAGTCTAGCTATGCCTTTCTCTACAGGCATTTCAGCTATTGCAGCAAACTTAAGCCCATAGATTTCACTTAGAGGCCTTATCTTCGGTAGCTTGTCTCCTGCATCTCTTAGAAGTAGAGCATTCGCCTTTAGCCTTCCCTCACTCTCTCGCTTCTCATTTACAGGATGTCTTGAGAGTACCTTTATTGCCTTTATGGTGAATATGTTCACAAGTTCAGCTGTGAGCCTAGCCTCAGGAGTATCGTCAAGTGCAATACAAGGAGCGATCTTGGGCTCGTATTCCTTTACTGCTACTGAGATCAGCCCTTTTCTTGCATAGGCTGGATCCGTGTTGCTTACATTGCCTGAGAGCTTCATCTCCTTGTGACCTAGAACCACTACTGCTCTATGCCCTATGGTGGCAACTACCTTCACATAAGCTCCTGGCACGCCTAGGTCCATGCCATCAAGTGCTTTAGCTAGCTCAGAGGCTTCTTCACTTGTAAGATCTCTTCCACATCTCCTATCTATTATCTCTAAGGTATCCTCTTTTACTGTAGCAAAGTTTGCCCTAAAGGCTACTTCCTTTCCCTCAGCAATCCTTATACCTACACCCAGTGCCTCTAGAGGTCCTCTTCCTGTGTAGTACTTCTCGGGATCATAGCCGAGTATTGAGAGGACAGCTGAATCGCTCTCTGGAGCATAGCCTTTGGATATAGGGTACATCATCCCACAAATTCCCTTCTTGGCTATGTTGTCGAGCGCTGGCTTGATAGCTGCCTCGAGCGCCGTAACACCCTCATTGGGCCTGTCAGCAACCCCATCTATCACTAAGTATATTAGCTTCAAGTGCTTCACCTCGCTTAGGCTAGCTTGACTGTGAGAATTATTAAGGATTTCTGACTTAAGCTAAACGTTCATGAAGGGCTACCTTAAGCGTAATTGCCTCAATCTAAGTCTTCTCAACACAATGTATGAGACGACTAGGAGTGCTGTGGCTAGAAGTAGTGGCGGTATAAGAGCATGCACATACTCTTCAACAATATACCATCTCTCCTTAAGAATGAATCCCAGATAGGTGAGCATGAAGTTCCAAGGTATGGAACCTATGAGTGTATATATCGAGAACTTTGCCAGATCCATCTTGAAAAGGCCAGCAGGGAATCCTATCACAGTCCTTATAGCTGGCATGACTCTGGCTACAAGAACTGCTATCTCACCATGCTTTGCAAAGAAGTTCTCCGCCATCCTTATCTCCTTCTCCCTTATGAGTAGGTATCTGCCATAACGTCTTATCAATGGCCTGCCACCATATAGTCCCATGACGTATGCTATCCAAGAGCCTATTAGGTTCGCTATGCTGGCCAGGAGCGTCGCCTTTAGGACACCATGGGCATCATGACATAGCACAAATCCAGCTAGAGGCATGACTACCTCGCTGGGGATGGGCAGACATGCACTCTCCATGACCATGGCTATGAAGACGCCATACCATGAGAAGTACTCAACCATTGCTACAGCGTAGGCTGTTATGGTCCTGAGGAGCTCCTCAATCAAAGAGCATCACCTCTTGTCATTGAACATGATGAGCTCTGAAAGTGAAATTCCTATCCTTCCCTTGAGAAGGCCTCGGTTAGGACTATGCCTACAGCTACCTCTACAGCTTCTCTGGCCAAGTCCACTAGGATCTGTACGTTCTCCTCATCAAGGGACCTTATGATCTCGAGAAGGCGAAGGGCTTCAGCCCATAGCTTAGGAGGCATGTGCTCCATAGCCATGAGTATGCTAGACCTCAAATCTACTATATTGGACTCGTCTATGTACGTGAGAGCTACTGCTTTGGCAGCATGCCTTATAGCTCTTCTGCTGGCATCTTTAGCGAGGACTTCATCATCTACTTCAATACTCTGCTCAGCCTTAGCTAATGAGGTGCCCGCTAGCTGTAGCTCTTTAATTGGATTCATCATCTACCTCCGCTACACCATACACTTTCAATAGATACTTTTAATATTTAATGTACACCCAGTTCTGTCCTAGCCAACATGCTTCCAACTACAGTCATTACACCATAACAACTACTCTACCCTCATCACCGTCAAGAGGAACACGGACAGGTCTATGACTATGAGTATAAGCAGAGTGAAAGGGCCCATCATGACCATGAAGTTATGGACCATGTGTAGAAGGATGGCACACATGAACAAGAGGGGCAACGAGGAGATACTTCCTCTGAACATGTAGAGAGCTAGGCCTAAGCCAGATAAAGCAGTTGCTGCTGCATGTGATGCAGTGCTGGAGATAGCTCTAATCAGGCTCACAAAGAGGGGATCCTCACATGCCATAGCATATAAAATTGTCTCAATGGCTGAAAAGCCAAGACCTGCTGAGGCGCCGTAGACTATGCCATCATCTATTTCATTGAATAATCTCCTATTCTTCGCCACTAAATACACTCCTGAGAACTTGGTCAACTCCTCCACTATAGGAGCAAGGAGGAGTAATGCATAGACATCAGCTAAGTTAAGAGCATCTACTAGAACTCCTTCAATGATGATGGCTAAGGTTGATGAGACTATGAAGCCATAGGAGAATACCATGAAGAGAGCTGCAAGAGGTTCTCTTTCAACCTCCTCCTTAATCCAGACATAGATCAAGTAGGCGAGATGTGGGGTTATAGCAGCTATGGTTAGGATGGGCATGCTCACTGCGAGGAGAAGTATTATCACAAGAGTTATACAGGCGGATATTAGAAATATGGTCTGTTTATACCATTTCTTCAACATGTACCCCTTATTATCTCTACTCGTAAAGGATACTTAAGGCCTCTCTCCACATACTCATGTCTAGACAACATCTAAATTCAGCTAGGAGACTTATTAGGTGGGTGTAGTCGTTTGCATGAATGGGCCTTGGCTAAGTCCATAGTGGATACAGTGCTTGAAGTAGCCAAGGAGAGGTCAGTAAAAAGCGTGGAGGAGGTTATCATAGTCGTAGGCGAGATATCGCAGATAGACCTGGATATACTCAGGCTAGCTCTTAAGGAGCTTTCAAAGGGAACCATAGCCGAGAGAGCCAGTTTCATCTTAAGAGAGGAGGAGGCTGTCTTCAAGTGCAACTCTTGTGATAAGACCTGGAGCTTCAGAGAGGTGAAGAACAAGCTGGTAAGTGAGCTAGGGGAGGATAATCCCATTCACTTCGTTCCCGACCTTGTGTATGCTCTCGTCAGATGCCCATATTGTGGTAGCCCTGATTTCGAGCTTCTTCGTGGGAGAGGCGTATGGATAGAGTCGATAAGAGGTGTTAAGTGATGAGTGAGAGGCGGCTAGACCCACGCATCATAGCCATAAGAGAGAGGATGAAAACTATTGATAAGGTGCTCCTCATAGCAAGTGGGAAGGGTGGTGTGGGGAAGAGCATTTTCTCAGTCTCCACGGCACTAGCCTACGCTGATAAAGGGCTTAGAGCAGGTATTCTAGACCTTGACCTACATGGGCCAGTAGTTCCAATGATACTTGGAGTACATGATAGGATGCCTAGTGAGAGCAGAGAAGGCCTCATCCCTCCCAAGGTCTATGGTGTAGAGATGATGTCTCTTGCTCTGTTTGTGGAGAGCAGTCCTCTTCCATTAAGGCTAGGCTCAAAGGCTGAGGCCATACTCGAGCTGTTGGCCATAACTAGATGGTCGAACTTGGACAGGCTAATTGTTGACCTTCCTCCAGGCACTGGAGATGAAATGCTAACCACAACAAGGCTTCTGAGAGATAAAGCCTTTGCAATAGTGATGACTACACCATCCAAGGTTGCTGTAGCTACTGTAAAGAGGCTTATCGCCCTGCTTAGAGAGCTCAGGATAAATATCTTGGGCCTTGTAGAGAACATGAGCAGGTTGACTCAGGGCAAGGTGGAGCTTGAAATCTTTAGAGGTACTTCTATTAGAGAGTTAGCCAAGGAGAGTGGGATAGAATATCTAGGGGATATCCCCATAGACCCTACGCTTGAAAGCGCCATAGGCAATCCAAGGCTGATCATGAGAACAAAGTTCTTCCTCCAGGTATCCAAAATAGTTGATAAAATAGAGAAGCTAATCGCTAGTCACTCAACAACCCCTTCTCCTTAAGCACCTTCAAACAGCTCTTGACCACTTCCTCAACACCAGCGCTAGCATCTATAGTGATGAGAATTCCCTTATCTCTATAGTAGTCCTCAACAGGCTTCATGGTGTTCTTATAGACCTCTAGCCTTCGTTCAATGACCTCTGGTTTGTCATCTTCCCTTTGGTAAAGAGGACCTCCACATATGTCGCATACTCCAGGCCTCTTTGGTGGCATATTCTTTATGTGGTAGATAGCTCCACATCGCTTACAGATTCTCCTACCGCTCAGCCTCTCTATTATGACCTCCTTGGGGGCTAGGAAGTTGAGGGCTATGTCAATCTTGGTGATACTGTCTAGTGCTTGTGCTTGTTTGAGAGTTCTTGGAAAGCCATCAAGTATGAAGCCTTTTTCGCAGTCCCTCTGGCTTATTCTCTCCTTTATGACCTCTATCATGATCTCATCAGGCACTAGCTCCCCTCTCTCAACATATCCCTTGACTTTTCTACCAAGTTCACTTCCTTTCTTTATCTCCTCTCTGAGCATGTCTCCAGTTGATATGTGTGGTATCTTCAGTATCTCAGAGAGCCTCTTGGCATAGGTTCCTTTGCCTACTCCTGGTGGTCCAAGGACGACTATGTTCATATCACATCCCCCAGTTCTAGGTCTCTAGTCTCCCGCTGGCTTAAGCCTTGCATCTCCTGTGCTCAATGCTAGTCTGTACTCCATGCTGTGAACTCTAAGCTCTCTCAATATCATGGGATTCTCCTTTATCAGCTTGTCTACTAGACTAAGATATCTAGCTACTCTAACTGCCTCTGGACTTATCTCCACAAGCTCATGGCCATTGACGAGTACATAGTGCTTCCTATTTACCTTCATGCCAAGTATATAGGCTGCTTCATTGACTGCAGCATGCACCTGTAGGCAGTGAGGACTGCCGTCTATGGTCACGACCACTACCTGAGTTGGACTGCTGCTCCTTATGATGGATGCTATCTTACCATAGGTGGAGATGTTGTCGTTCTCAGGACATACAGTCAGGACTACTCCTTCACCTGCAAATCTCTTGTAGACCTCTTCATTGACGAACCTAAGGCATTCACTTACTATTATCAGCTTGCTGCCTTTGAGCTTGGGTGCTTTAACCCATACCTCCATTAACCTCAAGCTTTCGCCTCCTTGAGATTCTGCGACTAGAAGGTGGCATTCTGGGATAATATCTCTTGCCCTCCACATTGGATTATTTGACTATTTAATCCCCAGAAGCGCTAGATATACATGATGAAGAGTGTAGTTCTCTTCCTTGAGATGCACCAGCCCAGAAGGCTTTCAAGAAAGCTTGGGATCCATACCTCGCGTCTCACCAAGTTTAGAGCAGTCAAAGAGATAGATGACCTTGAGAAGCTGTATTTTGATGATGAACTGAACAGGAGGATATTGGAGAGGGTGGCTTCAAGATGCTACATACCTACGCTCAAGATAATATTAGATAAAGCCAAGGAGTTCAAGAGGAGCGGTAAGGAGCTCAAGCTATCAATCGGAGCATCAGGCGTAGTTCTTGAACAGCTTCAGATGTGGAGGCCTGAGGTCCTTGAACTCATGGAGGAGCTAGTATGCATGGGCTGCCTAGAGCTTATAGCTCAGACATATTATCACTCCATAGCCTTCATGATCTCTGACTCAGAGTTCAAGGAACAAATAATGAAGCATAGAGGGCTCTTGGAGGAGCTCTTTGGGGTAAGAGCCATCACCGTCGAGAATACAGAGTTCATATATTCTGATAGAATAGGCAGGCTCCTTGAGGAGCTAGGCTTTAGAGTGGCTCTCACTGAAGGTGTGAAGAGGATATTGAAAGGCATAGAGCCTGTTCATGTCTTCAGAGCTCAGGGCTTGAGATTGCGTCTTCTCTTAAGGCACTATGTTCTTAGTGATGACATAGGCTTCAGGTTCTCGAATAGAAGCTGGGATAAGTGGCCTCTGACTGCGGATAAGTATGCAACTTGGCTTGCATATCTGCCTGGCGAGGTGGTGCTCATAGCAATAGACATGGAGACCTTTGGAGAACATCATCCTCCTGAAAGTGGTATCTTCGACTTCCTCAAGTGGCTTCCAGAGGAGATCGTCAAGAGAGGTCTCATGCTGAGTAAGCCCTCTGAGGC
>Ga0180301_10000385_pt1 | contig 34230 bp, 26 predicted proteins | sample GuaBasSediGuay16_FD_121797 | JGI IMG/M metagenome (GOLD analysis project Ga0180301, IMG submission 121797) | Subseafloor sediment microbial communities from Guaymas Basin, Gulf of California, Mexico - Guay16, Core 4569-2, 12-15 cm | ecosystem: Environmental > Aquatic > Marine > Hydrothermal... | reverse complement strand
CTTTCTTGAGCTGCTTCTACGGCCATTTGCGCTAGTCCTAACGCTACTGCATGCTGGGCTGACGCAGCTAAGTCTTCAACCTTATGGCTTCCTTTAGCGTTCAGGACTTCTAATAGTATCTGTGTAGTATCTAAAACCTGTCTTCCATTCATTACGTATACTTCGGGTTTTATCTTGAGGGCTGGCTTCCCTCTTGTGGCTGCTGCCTCCAGTCTCATCGCTGGCTCTCCCTGATACGTTTTTTCCATGCATATCTTTAGGAGGGCTGCTACGGCGTCTAAAACCCGTCCAGTACTTGTCGTCAGGGGTGCTCTTCCACTCCTGAGCGTTTTTAAGATTAGTTCTACCTCTGTTTCCCCATACTTAAACCCTTCGATGTACTCTGACGTCAACATGTTTCTTAACTCATCTTCTGAGAGTGCTCGACTGAGAATTGCCGCCATCATCCTAGCCGGGTACTTGACTGCTAGGTCTCCTCCTGGCATGAGCTGTGGCGCTAAGTGTCCAAGTCTTTCAATTGAATTGTAGTCTACCAGCAAAACTTCTCCCCCCCAAACTGTTCCATCGGTACCATAGCCTACACCATCGCTTGCGATACATATTATCTGTTCGTGCACTTTGTTTTCAGCCATTAGGGCTGCTGCATGGGCGTGGTGATGCTGAACTTTTATGACGCGAACCCTCCATTTTTCACCGTATTCTTCCGCTATCCTCGTGGTTATGAACTGAGGGTGAAGGTCGCATGCTACGGCTTCCGGCTTCACATTAAATATTTTCAATAGATGATTGATGGTGTTTTCATGGAACTCTACTACGTCGAGGTCTCCTGAGATGTCCCCTATGTGTTGGCTGGCGAAGCACCTGTTCCCTTTCATGACTGTTACTGTTACCGATAGCTCCGGACCTACCGCTAGAATTCCTTTCCCCTTGTATGGGATCTCCGTATCTATGGGTTCTGGGACATATCCTCTTGACCTGCGTATTATCTTGGTTTTTCCGTCGACGAATCTTACTACGGAGTCGTCGCACCTTTGATATATTACTCGGTTGTGGATTAAGAGGTAGTCTGCCAGCCGGGTTAAATGTGAGAAAATTTCTTTGTTGCTTGCAGCTATCGGCTTCCCTGAAACGTTTCCACTTGTCATGATGACTGCAGGGTCCGATATTTGGCGTAAAAGCAGAATGTGGATACCTGAGTATGGCAGCATTACGCCTATGTTGTGCAGCCCGGGGCTGATCCACTTTGAGAGGGGGAACTCGTCCCTTTTCTTGAGGAGAACTATGGGCCTCCTGAAAGATGTTAAAAGCTTCTCCTCCTCTTTGGTGACTTCTGCGTACTCCTTAACTTTCTCAATGTTAGGAGACATGACCGCGAAGGGCTTATACCTCCTATCTCTTTTCCTTTGTCGTAGCCTTAAGATGCAGTCGTCATCTGTGGTGAGGGCTGCTAGGTGGCTTCCGCCAATACCCTTTATCGCCACTATGAATCCTTCATTTATCAGTTTGGCTGCTTCTGCTATTGGGTCCTTACACTCTATGATTTCCCCATTTACATTATGAATGCTCATCGTAGGGCCGCAGAGGGGGCAGCATATTCCCTGGGCGTGATACCTTCTATCTAACGGGTTTTCATACTCCTCTCTGCAGTAGGAGCATAGCGGGAACTCTCTCATGGTTGTTAACTCTCTATCGTATGGCAGCGCTATTATTGATGTGTACCTTGGACCACAGTCGGCACAGCATGTGAATGGGTAATTGTAGTGCCTATCCTCAGGGTTTAAAATTTCCTCAGCGCACTTGTCACATATCGCCACGTCTGGTGGTATGTAGGACCCTTCAAGGACCTTCTTTTTGCTACTTTTCCTTATGGTGAAGGATGAAAATTCTCCTTTATACCTCTCCCACTTCACATCTATTTTCTCGAACCGTGCTAACGGCGGCTTCTCCCTCCTCAGGTCCATGAGAAATTTCTTTATGGCTTCTTCCTCGCCTTCAACTACTATTTTAACCCCTGCATCTCCTAGGTTTAGGACGTATCCTGTAAGCTTGTTTTTAACTGCTATGCGGTATACAAAAGGGCGCATTCCAACTCCTTGGACGATGCCGCCGCACAGAATCTTGCATCTTTTTTTCACGCTGAGCCCTTCCAGCCTTTCTCCGTTCAACCTAACAGCACCTTATAGTTCTATATATTTGCTTCTTGTTTAGAATGTAAACAGAAACCGTTAAGGAACTAGAAAAGTTAAAAAACGTTTTTTCTGATAGAAATTACTCTGAAGCATTTTCGAGCGTGGAGGGAGGTCCTCTACTTAGAGGTGGGGCTTTTAATGTTTTATCTGCCTTCTCCTGAAGATCTAAGGCAGGCGAGAAAGCGTTTAGGGTTAACCCAGGAAGAGCTCGCAAGGCGGGCTGGTGTAAGCCAGTCGTTGATAGCTAGAATCGAGTCTGGCTCCGTTGACCCGCGCCTTTCAACGCTTAGGAAGATTGTTGCGGCGATGAGTGAGTATGAGAAAAAGCAGGTTACCGCTGGGGAGGTAATGTTCTCCCCGGTGATATCTATTTCCCCTGATGCCTCCGTTAAGGACGCTATTGAGCTCATGAGGAAAAACGGTATCTCCCAAATGCCAGTCATAGAGAATGGCCGCTTAATAGGTAGCATTAATGAGGGAACAATAATGAAATACCTGTCAGAAGGATGCGATGTTTTCGAAAAAAGAGTTAAGGACGTAATGGAGGATAGCTTCCCAGTGGTAAGTCCATCCACGAGCGTAGAGGTTGTACGTCATCTTATAATGAGCGGCAATCCGGCAGTGCTAGTAGTGGATAAAGGAAAGGTTGTTGGAATAATAACTAAGATAGACTTAATATCTGCATATAAACGCTAGTACTGCGGGTAAAGAGTTGCATGGAAGAGAAGGGAAAACACTAAATGCAACATTGATTTTAAGGACGCACTTCACCTCAAAAAATAAAAATACTTCTTCTAAATTAGAGAAAATATAGAGTGGACAGAGCGCCCGGGTCGCCTAGAGCTGGGGAGTGGGTAATGGTAGGGCGGTGGAGCCTCTAAGGCGCCGAAGCTCGAGATCTTGTGGGAACATGGGGGCAAGAAACCCACTGGCGGAGGCGTTTCCCGCCGCACTCCCCGCCGCGTGTGTTCGAAAAGGTCTTCCTCGGGAATCACACCCCGGGCGCCACATCTCCCTGCTTTCCTGTTGATTTTCCTCTCTTACTGTATTAGCATTCTTCCTACTTTCCTTGTTTTTCGTCGCGCCAGGTTCTTCCAACATGCTGAAAATGAGAAAAAGGAGTTTAAAATAATGGGAGTAAGGGTTAAGGCTGGAGAGGATAATTAGGGAATAGGTGGTTGTTGGGGGCTAGCCTAGAATATAGCCTAGCTTCCTTACAAGCTCTCTTCTCTCCTTCCTTTGCTCTTCGTTTTCTATGTTTGTGACACTATTTCCGTCGACTGCTCCTAGGATTGCTCTTCCCAGAGGTGTTTCTGCGATTATCAGTTGGACTGGGTTTGCTGTGGCGACTATTACGTTGCATATTCCTGGCACGTTCTTCAGAGCGTTAAGTACATTGATTGGAAATGCTTCTTTCATAAGTATTACGTAGGCGTGGGATGCTCCTATTGCTAATGCGTTTTTCGCAGCTAGCTCCTTTAGTCTTTCATCGTTACCGTTAACTCTTACTAGGCGTGGGGCTGCCTCGTTCATCGCAACTCCACATTTTATTCCTGGTACTGCGGCTAATAGCTCCCTGAATATGTTGTCGCAGGTGTAAACGGTGAAGTTCGCCATCCCGCAGATAAACTGGTCGTCCTTTTCCTTCTCTACATTAACGACTATTATTTTGACTTCAGAGCTCAATATCTTCCCCTCTCATTAGAGTTGTAAGATGTTTTTCGCTTCTCTCCTTGAAAAATTTAATGGAGTGCCGATTGGTTTAAACCCCATGAATTTGCTCAGTAACCGTTTTGCGCATCTGCGCTCTTAGTAAGATATTTTGGAGGAGAACGGCTCTCCAAGTATTTTCTTTGAGGCTTCCGCCACTATCTCTCTATTTTTCACGTTTGTATACACTCTGATTATGTTTAGGAACCCCCTCATGACTGAGAGAATGTTGGAGACGTCCCCAAGACGTAGGATTTTCTTGCTTCCATTTTTTTGCCTTTGAAAAATAGGTATCTCCATCGGTTCGTCTTTCATTGCGTGGTGGTAGGGAACCGACGGTAAGGTTGGCACATCTATGTACACTTCCCCCACATCGACGCTTGCCTCTCCAGCGATCTCTTCTTCAAGTTGCCTTCTAACACTATCCTTGGTGAGGATCGTCGGGAAAACTCCGTCCTTGGTGAAGGACGCTTTTTCATAAGCTACTTTTAAAAGGTCGCGTCTCCGCAGTCTTTCAATGTATTCCCTAGATTTCTCGCATTGAAGTAGTAGGGTCCACATGGTGTAGTCGTCTTGCTTCAGATATTCTTCAGCACTTAATTTCAATATGTCCACTTCTTTATGTGCTTCTTCAAGGGCTTTTTCTAAGAGAATCTGGGCTGCTCTCGAAGCTTTATGGAAATATATGCTTCTGAAGAGTTCAAGCCTAGCTATAAGGAACGCTTCAAGGGTCGGGAGAGCGGCTAAATCCACAGCCAAGCTCCCCTCGTACAAGTCGATAGTGTAAATTAGTCGGAAGACGTCTATAGACGCGAACTCTCCGCCTGTATGGTAAGAATCCCTTAAGATGTAGTCTAACTTATCGCAGTCAACAGTACTCGAAATTATTTGACTCCAAAATTCTCTCTTCCTGTTATCGAGTTTACCTACAGCTAAAAGCGCCGTGTCCTTAACGTTTAACCCTATCTCGTTTAAAACATCTTTCAGGCTGCTCTCGGTGATCACTTTCACCGTCATGTCTTCATGCGTTTTTCCTAGGTGCCTTATTAGGAGGGCTTCAAAGACGTGACTAAATGGGCCATGTCCCACATCATGGAGTAACGCGGCAATCCTTATCTGCCGTAACCCTTCCTCCTCCAAAACTCCCTTCTCAATAAGGGTACTAGCTAATAACCCTGCAAGATGCATAACCCCGAGTGAGTGCTCAAATCTAGTATGTACTCCAGCAGGGTAAACGAACTCGCTACCTGCAAGCTGCCTAATCCTACGCAGCCTCTGCACGGCTTCAGTGTCTATTATCTTTTTTTCCTCTGGACTGCATTGAATGTACCCGTAGATTGGATCCTTTATCAGAATCCTCTTTTCTTGCACTATTTCCCCCTCTCAACCATTCTAAGGCCCCTCCGCAATCCCTCCCTCAAATTAGGGTTTACCTCCCACAATATTTTCCTTCCCTCCCTCATCCTCAATAGGACGGGCTGCCTTAGCATTTTTTGAAGCCTGTAAATTTGTTGAAGATACGTTGAAACCGTGGTGGCTTCAACACCCATCATCTCGCTTAGCTTGTCCCGGCTGCAAGCCTCTGCAACTTCCACGAGTGTTCTAAGAGCCTTTAAAGCATAATTTGCCCCATCCCTAACTTTCTTTAAGAAACGCAGTATTTCCTCATCCACACTCCCCTTTTTCCTTAGGGGCGGCCTCCTCGTGTTCGGATCGTAGTCGCTTTTAACCCCGAATAGTCTCACACAAGCGTCATTTACGGTTTTAACATATCCATTATTTGAAACGTATACGCACACCTGCATTAAGCTTTCATATCTCGCCTTCAAAGTTTGAACTATGCTAGGGTCATACTCTTCTAACGTGGCGTCGCCAACTCTCACCTCCTCAGCCCCCTTATAGTAGTCTCTTGGAAGATACAAGAAAATGTCCTTTTCATCGATCTCCAAGCGTGGATTTATAGCCTTTGCTTCATTGGCTATTTCATCCTGGAGTTCATGGTAGTTTATCATCCCTAAAGCCGCCTTGGAAACTTTCTCGGGTAGTTCCTTTAAATGTGCCACATACGCCTTTTTTGGTAGTTTACGGTAACGCATCCTGCAAGCAAGCACCCTTACTTCCTCTACCTCTGACCTTATAAACTGGTTAAGAATTTCCGCGTCATCTAAGAAGAAGAGCTCATAGAAGTCGTAATCTCCGAGCGCCTTCACCAGCATCTCTAAGGCTAAGCAATTTGCCGCTAGAACCGTTAGGTGAAGGTAAACCTTCTGCATCATCCAGAAGCGGCTTTCAAGGACGCTTACCGCTGCTCCTATAGCGTCATGTTTAACTTTCAGCGTTAGCTCGTCACCCTCACCCACGTTGAACGACGAGAATATTCTGTCATCGTAGCTTTGAGGGACACCTGTATAGTACGCGTCTCTTTTCAGATAGTCGAGACGGTCTGCATCCAGCGCTCCATTGACAAGCTGCGCTATGTATTTCGGCTTAAACTCGCCTGTTATTATTCTCACAATTTTCCTTCTGTCAGACCTGCTGTACCCCTCCTCTTGCAACGCCTCCTTTAGTGAAGGCACTTCTCCTTCTGCTTCAGGATGCCTTTCGATATATTTCTCATAGCATACGCCTTCAAGTACCTCCCCCACGAACTTCTCGTGTGGTGGGATTATGTCAGGGTAGAACCGACGGAAAAAGTCGGATACTACATGACTGAAGACTGGTGTTGCTGCGTCATGGAGCAACGCAGCAACTCTAACAAGCCTTAACTCCTCCTCATCTACCGGTAACTTTGAAGCACTTATTATCCGATCGACGCATGCCCTTACTCCTAAGCTATGCTGGAATCTGGTATGCTCTGCACCTGGGTAAACTAAGAAAGCAAAATCCAGCTGCTTTATCCCTCTTAACCGTTGCATTTCAAAGGTGTCAAGTATTCTCCTGTCCTCAGCTGTAAGGAACACGTCCCCCCAGATAACATCCCGTACTTTCCATGATTCTCGATGCAAACAATTCACCTAAAATAAACGTAATCATCCATCAATAATTGACTAAAAACTGCATTTTGACGGTGGGTTTGGAGCAAGCGCCTTCTATACTCTTCAACGTAGTTTTTCATTTTGTTCCAGTAGAACATTGCTTTTCTCCTATTCGCTAGGTTATAAGCGGCGCCATCAACCAGGTACGTTCTAGCAGTTGGTTGGTATGTTTTAATGTTCTTTCCCTTTTTCTTCTCCATTAGCCCCCTCTCGCATAGTATTTCCAAGTGGACTTTACACGTCTTCAATATTGCCTGCTTCCTTGCAGCATACTCCTTTCTCTCTTCTACCTTAAACTCTTTAACCCCCGCCAGTTTTTCGTAATAGCTCGTCCTTGAAAATGCTGTGCCCGCTACGTCCTCTAAGGTTGGAAGGCAACTTGTAACCATTAGAAACATGTTAGCTGCTTCTAGGTACGGGAAAGCGTAACTTTGCCCGTCCTTCATGTCGTCTCCATCTAAACCATGCCCGGAGAGACGGGGAAGGGTCACGTCATCCAACTCTACTTTTAATGATTCTTTCATACGCATTGCAGGATTTGCTACCCTCCTAAACCTGCTTCCTTTTTTGTACCTGTATAAATTGTAGGCTAGAGAATTATACACTATGGTGTCTCCTTTTATGAACGCTTCAAACGGTATGTTTCTTCTTCCCCAAGCGTCCTCCGTTATGTTAAACAAAAACATGTAAGCCGTATTAACTAGGTTCCTGTCCGCTTTCTGAGAGAAGGCTAACAGCTCTTGGAGAAGCTCTGCTAGCTTTTCTACACGGGGAATCCCTTTGCTCTTAACGTAGTTATACCCGCGCCATGTTAATAGGACGTGCTCGCTTGAATTTAATGTTTGAATGTGTATAAGCTTCTCGTTGGCTGCGAATCCTAAAGCCCTTGGGAAATTAGCATCTTCAGGTCCAAAGTAGTCTATGACGAGATAGTCTCTCTCCTTTAGCACTAAACTGTCAAGGATACAGAGAACCTTGGCTAAGGTGGTTCTACCCTTAAGGGCACCGTCTGGACGATGAGCTAGCAGGAAAACTATCTTATCATGTGGTTGCTTGAGAATGTGCTTCTTGGCCTTAATTTCTTTTCCAGCTTTTTTAGCTAGTTCACGGAGAAACGCTAAGGTTGCCCTGATGTTTATCAACGTGACCGTCCCCTCTCTCCCTAAAAACGGGAGATCTTCGAACTTTTAACTTTTTCCTTAGAATAAACATTGTTTTTGACCATTATTTGACTGTTCGCTCTTTCCTCTTTTTAGGAAGCCCTTCCCCTGTTTTCTGAAACGTAATATTTTAAGGACGACTTACTCTCTTATTTAACACCAGCTGGTGGTATGCATGTCCCTTAAACTATTAGGATTCCTCGTTAATCCCATTGCCGGAATAGGAGGTAAATACGGATTTAAAGGGTCAGATGATCCTGAACTCGTTAAAGTTGCGCTTAAGAGGGGTGCTAAACTAGTCTCCCTTGAGCGTGCCGAGAGAGCATTAAATGTTTTAAGCTCTGTAGGGTCTGCAATATGCTTGGTGTGCCCTCCTGGAATTATGGGGGCTGCTATAGCGGAAAAACACGGCTTTCACACGCATGTTCTTTCGTTAAATATTTCTGAGCCAACTACACCCCAAGATACTATTAACGCTGCCCGTCTCATGGTTGAAATGGACGTGCCTCTTATCCTCTATGCTGGAGGAGACGGAACAACGGTAGATCTTCTAAAGGCCGTCGATAAGGAGGTGCCGATCCTAGGCATTCCCTCGGGCGTTAAGATATGGTCTGCTACTTTTGCAACGTCTCCCGAGTCGGCTGGACATCTTGCAATACGTTTTCTTTGGGAGGAACTATCTGTAAGGGAGGCGGAGGTCTTAGATGTTGACGAAGACGCCTTCAGGCAGGGTAAACTTTTAGTTAAGCTGAAAGGATACGCGTTGACTCCTTATGAACCCACCCTTCTTCAAGGTGCAAAGGTGATGAGTCCCACCGTGCAGGATGAAAGGGACGACCAGTATGCTATCGCCAAGTATGTTAAGGAGCTTCTGGAGCCAGATGTCATCTACATTTTAGGTCCTGGGTCTACTTGTAAAGCTGTGGCGGACGTTCTAGGCGTGGAAAAAACAGTTCTTGGCGTAGATCTAATTGAGAATGGACGCGTAATAGCTAAGGACGTTGACGAGGAGGAAATACTCAGAAAGATCTCGGGAAGGCCTGCAAAGATAATCATCTCTCCTATCGGGCGGCAAGGATACATTTTTGGAAGAGGAAACCAGCAAATAAGTAGCGAGGTCATAAAAAGAGTTGGTCTCGAAAACATAATCATAGTGGCTACGCCCTACAAGCTTTCAACCCTTCCCTCCTTAAGGGTTGACACTGGCGATCCAGAACTGGACAATCAAATGAAAGGTAGATATTTTAAAATTATCACAGGCTACCACCAAGAAGCCGTTAAGAAAATAAAGTAAGCAACAACTTTTCAGTTCTAGAAAACTTAGTTAGAAGCGTCCCCGTTTTCGAAATGTTTATTTTTCGCTTTTTTGCTAAAACCAACTTGGAGGCGCTGGTAATGTATCGACGTAAACGATCCTCACATAGACTCATTACGTGTCCTCAATGCGGGTTCACTTTTGACATTAGCTACTCTCGAGCGTTTGCATGTAGCGGCTGTGCCGCGTCTGCTCTGGGTAACTGCGGCTTCATACGTTGCCCAAAGTGTGGTCACGAATTTCCAAGCTCCTAATTTACGTTGCTTCCTTTGCTTAGGAAAATTTTGCTTTATTCCACGTGTACTCTTAATAGGTCTATATCACCTGGCTCTCCAGGTATCCTCGTCTTGAGTATTTCAAGGAACTCTCTAACAGACCTTCTGATATCCTTAGATTGTGTAATGTACCTTCCCACTATAAGTATGTGAGCTCCAGCATTTAGCGCTTCTTCAGCAGTCTCCGGCACTATCCCTCCTGCTACAGCAAAGAGCATTTTATGGCCTTTAAATTCCTGATTAATTTCCTTTATTAACTCCCACCTCGACCTCCTACCAGATGCCTCAGTGTCTATTGCCCTGTGAATTATTACCACGTCTGGTAGTCTCTTAAGTGATTTAAGTTTTGTTATCGGGTCGTCCACCTCCATCATATCTAGGAAGGCGTAGACCCCCATACGCTTCGCTTCATAGATAAATTTGTCAATTGCCTCTTTTGAAGCTAGTCCGGAGGCAACAACACCATCTGCGGTTTCCTCGTAGGCTAGGTCTACTTCGACTTGCGCTGTATCCAGCGTTTTTAAGTCTGCTACTATGAACGTGTCTGGGGCAAGCTCTCTAAGCTTGCTAACGACGCTTACTCCATGCTTCTTTATTAACGGCGTTCCCGCTTCTAATATGATCATGTCGCTTTTAGGAACTTCCCTAACTACGCGGAGCGCTTGCTCTAGTGACGGGTTATCTAGTGCTATCTGAAGGTAAGGTGGCCGCCATAATCGTGGCACTCTGAACCCCATTATCGGATGCACCGCCCTATCTTTATCATACATTATTTTCTCTAGAGGCGGGTAGGCTTCTAAAGCACGTTTTAATGCCAGTTTCGTTGCACTATTATTGTAGTGATATATTTTCCTGTAGTCTTTCGCTTCAGGATGAACAAACACGCTTGCCACTATTACCCAATTTTCAACTTTATCCTCTGGAATTATTCCTTCCTCTACAGCATCTGCTACAGCTTTAGCTACAGCTGACTGGGCTGGCCCAAAAATTTTGTTAGCTTGCTCCATGTTCTTAACGGTTACTTTTGGGATTATCAAAACGTGAGGCTTAGGAGGCAAGTTGGGGCGAATTACACCTAGCAAGGGCGTGTGTCCTTGCGACATATGAGTTAATCCCTGTGCAAACGCTATGCCGACCGGCCCCATCTTATCTCCTATTATTAAATCTATGTGGGCCACTTCTGCTCCTTTGCCAACCAAAGCTTCCCCAATGTAAAACTCCATCTCTATTTACCCTCCTTTAGGGGGGTTTCCTTTATGTTCAACATCAAATTTTAACCTTTCCCTCTAAAAAAATCGATTTGAAAGAACCATGTCTCCTCTGTTTTCCTCTTTTGTCAGTAAAAGTTGTAAGCCTCCTCATCACTTTTATCTTTGCTTCTGAACAGCTTCTTCCTCCTTAAACTTAGGCTTTTCACCCATTTTTCATGGGCGGAATCTAAGCTCTCTGCTTGTAGTATGAATTCAACGTAGTTTAAATGCTGTTTAATACAATCCTTAAATATCTCTTCGGGCATCTTGTCTATGTCGTAGATGCTTGAAAGAATCAAAAGGCTCTCTAAAGGTGGACGCCAATAATGGTATATGTACTTAATTTTAACTTTTCTTCCTCCTAAATTTTGCCTAAATGCCCGCACTCTCCCTCGAGATAAAATGCATACACTCGAATAGTCATTAACATTAACTATGATCTTGCGGGAAATGGAACTCTTATTATTTGCATCCAAACATTTTTTAATTATATGTTTCCACTCGTCCAAAAACAGTTTTCCTGTGACTTTGCATTTAAACTCAAGATATAACTGCTCTTCTAAAAGTTGGTTTGCTTCTTTGTGTTTCTGTGCTTCTTCATAGCAGTATAAATCAAACGCTTTTTCCTTAAACCTTTTTCTTAGCGCATTAAGCATGGGGGAGAACCATCTTCTCGTTGCATGAACTACTGGTTCACTACTTTCCGTTAAGGACGCATAATCCTGCCATACTTCATCTTCATCAATTTCACCCTTCAGGAACAGCCTTAACGTTTCGTTTAACTCTTCTGGTAAGTTCAAGAAAAATGCGTCAAAGAATAATTCAGAGATCGTTGAACTTGCATGTTTGCTCGCTGTTAAGAACCCTGGGACTACTAGGATTACTATCTTCTTTTCTTTGTTTAACATCGTTTTCTTGCTTGTAAACACTTTTCTTCCCTCACGGGCAAGTTTAACCATCTCTTGCTTTTACATTTTTCTCTTCTAGAAAGCTGGAGTGTGAGTCATTACGTTTCCAACCCATGCTGTTAGATTTAGGTGGAGAGTGAGGGAAAAACGGAACAATAAGAAAAATAAATAAGCAAGGTGGTGTTAAGAGTCTCTAATGGGTTACTTAAAAAACAAATTCGCCTTTAGTAGCACTAAATAACAGTGAATACGAACTTCGTATTGGGGTGCTATCCCTTGGGCTCTGGTGAGAGGAAAGAAGTTTTCAGGTTTAGTGTAGACGATGACTTAGATGCGTCTTTTCTTGATGAAGGATTCGATGCGTTAGAGGAAATTACAGTGCTTGAATTGGAAGAATTAGCTGACGCTTTGCGTTTCCTCTTAGATTTGGAACCGTATACATGCCCTAAGAGAGGCGTCGATATCCCTTGCATTGTCTGTGAAGACGTGTGCGGCAACGTAGGCTACCAAGAAGTCGAAACAAAGCTCGGGCGGGGGAGAAAAACCATTAATAGTTCAATAATTTCTCTCCGTTTCGAGAAACATGACGAAGTTGAACGATATCTAGTTAAAAGGCTGGTGAGGGAGCTTGCTAGAAAGAAGCTTAATGTAATAGATACGGAGGAAAGTTATGACGTTACCTTTCTCTTTACGCATGAGGACCGTTGGCGGGCGGATGAAATAATATCTTTCATACTAAATTTATTTGAGAAAGTGAAAGAGATGATGGCTGAGGCAAAGTCCGTCCTTAACTCATGGATCAGGAAAAAAGTTGAAGAATTCAAGCGAGAGGAAAGAAGGCGGAAATAAAGGTTTAGACCGCTTCTCCTATCAAGAGGATGCTTTCACGAAAATGTCCCTCAGAACTCCTCTTCATATTCTTCATATTGTAGCCCTGCTTTCTCTTTAAGCGCTTTTATACTAGCGATGACTGAACGTATTTCTCCTCGAAGCCTTGATCGTTGTGCAGCATACTCGGCCTTTTCCATTGCCCCCGCCTGATATCTTCTCGTTATATACTCCAATTGGTCTTTAAGGGACTTAAGTCTGCTTTCGAGCTCTTCTAATTCTTCGATCGCTGTTGGTGGAAGAGTCTCTCTTGTTGTTTCAAAGGACGGCCTTGTAACGACCACTCCCTCTCTTCCTCTTTGAGATAGCATTCTTGAAGCGAATATTCTAAATTCTTTTACAAAACCATCAAACCGTCTCCGTAGGTTAACGATTTCCGTAAGGATCTTATCAAGTTCGGGCGTATACGCCGCTACCGCCGGGCGCTGAACGCCTTCAACTGCTTCAGGAATACGTGTTGCTGCTTCAGTGCTTGGCATGGTTACAGTGGAAATCTCTCTTGTTTCCATTAAGGCTTCTGCTCTTTGGACGCTTATTTTCCTCTTCTCCTTGAGCCAGTTAAAAATGTTTAACGCTAAAAGTGCATTTTGAGCAGTGTTTAACCCTCCAGCTGTTCTATCTCTAAATATTTCGTAGGACCCTAAGGCTACAACTTTCCCTCTCCCAAACTCCGCAGCCGCTATAATAGTCGCCTCTGGTGGCTCTGCAGTTTTGCTTGCAAATGCAACTCCTATAGCGTTTCCACCAATAACCTTCAAACCGCAGCCTGCAGGATAGCATAACTCATTAATGCCTTGAGTAATCGGATGATCCGCAAAACGGGTAATTTTAGGCATGTTACTATGGACAAAGTTCTGCCGTTCATCTACAACTTGGTTGTTTTGGAATGAAACGCCAAATTTCTCCGTTATTGTGTTTAGGTTTGTCCTTAACCCTGGATCTCCCCCAGCATGGCTCATAACTAAAAGGCTACCGCCACGGGCTACAAAATCCACTATAGCATCAACCTCTGCAGGGCTGAACTTGGACTGGTCAGGGCATGGAATCACAAAAATATCAAATTTTTCAAGTTTATCTTCTGTGATGGGAAATTCCACCAGCCGTATGCATTGGAAGCCTTCCTCCTCCAGTAACCCCTTTAAACCACGGTAGTTTAACGCTAAGCGTCCTCTCTCCTTTTGTGTCTCGTCAAAAAGCACTTTCCAATCAAATCCTCTCAGCTTTTTTCCCTCCCATCGGGGTTGCTATGACATCAAAATGCAACAGCTTCTTTAAAACCTATTCTTCTTCTAAGTTTAAAAGTTATCTCATTTCTTCTCCTCGAGAAAACCATTTTAACTCTACTCATCTTTTTTCAAAAATCTCTCTAAAGGATAAAGTTATTAATAATGCTCTTAAACAACCAAGAGAGTGAATGCGAAGCTTACATAATTTTATATTGTTCATTTGTTCTAACCGTTAACGCCTCAGGGTCCCTTGTTACATAGAACTTATATTTCTCTCTTTATCTTTTTAGATCTCGGAGAAGGGAGGGCGCTTAATTGTATAAGGAAACTACTCTATTCCAATTTATCTCGGATAAAGTGGAAAGTGAAAATAAAGCTGCGGCAAGTGCTGGTAGCGGACGTTTCGGCCACGGAGGCAAGGAAAGATTACGAGTATCCTCCGGAAAACCTGCCATGCCTTCTTTTATCGGTAGGATATCATGGTGAAAAAAATTGTGCATATGTGCGCTTATATGACCCTGAAAGCCGTAAGCTTTACTGGTGGTATGACAATACCGATCACCACCCTTACTGTCTGTCCGATTTGAGCATAGACGATTTAAAGAAGAACTCGAAATTGATGTCTCACAGCGGGCTTTTAGGCTTTGAAGAGGTAGAAAAATATGACTTACTTCATGATAGGAAGGTCAGAATGACCAAAATACTGGGAAAGAACCCGCTTGCTATAGGTGGCAGATCTGGATCTATCAGGGAGTTGCTTCCTAATGCTTGGGAGGCCAAAATTCAATACCACAACTGCTACATTTATGATAAAAAAATCATCCCTGGCATGTTTTGGATGGTGAAAGGAGGACGATTAGAAAAGGCGCCTTTAGATGTAGGGGATATTAAAGAACTTTTACAAGTTTTTAAAGGGGAATCAGAGGAATTTCTTGAGGTCTTAATGGAGTTTCTTCCCTCTTTCATAGCACCTGTACCCGACATTAAGCGGGTGGCCATAGATATAGAGGTTTTTAGCGAATTGGATCGAATCCCTGACCCTGAGTCCGCAGAAAATGAGATTATCTGTGCAGCGATTGTTTCAAACGACGGCGAATCCCGTGTTTTAATACTGAAAAGACCAGAATTAAGTAAAGGCGAAATTCCTAGTGGTTTTACTGATAAATTTAGAGTGGAATTTTTTGATAAGGAAGTTGACCTTATAAAGACGCTGTTTGAAGTGGTTGACTGTTACCCCATAGTTCTGACGTTTAACGGTGATAACTTTGACTTAAAGTATTTATATCATAGAGCTCTTAAACTTGGCTTTCCTAAGGATGAAATTCCTATAATACTTGGGAAGGACGCTGCTTACTTGCGTTACGGCGTTCATGTTGACCTTTACAAGTTTTTCCATAATAAGTCGATTCAAGTTTACGCTTTCTCAAATAAGTATAAGGAGGAAACGCTAGATGCGATTGCTAAAGCGTTAATAGATATTGGTAAGGTTTCCCTTGAAACGGAAATATCCGAGTTACCTCTCCTAGTTCTGGCTGCATACTGCTGGCAAGACGCATACATTACTCTTGAACTAACACGGTTCGATGATAATTTAGTTTTAAAACTAATTGTTTTGCTAATGCGTATCTCTCGTTTATCAATGGAGGACGTGACAAGGCAAGGAGTTTCCTCGTGGATTAAAAACCTCTTCTACTATGAACATCGTTTGAGGAACTATCTAATTCCAAGGCCAGAGGATATCGCCTCAATGAAAAACGTAAGCGATACGAAAGCAATTACCAAGGATAAAAAGTTTAAAGGAGCTAAAGTTGTTAAACCAAAACCAGGGGTACACTTTAACGTAGTCGTTTTAGATTTTGCCTCCCTTTACCCCAGCATAATAAAAGAATACAATCTGAGTTATGAGACCGTAAGATGTCCCCATCCAGAATGTAAGGTAAACGTGGTCCCTGAGACGAGTCATTGGATTTGTACCAAAAGGCGAGGAATGAGCTCGCTACTTATAGGCTTCCTTCGAGATATACGGGTTAAATGGTTCAAGCCAAAGTCTAAGGATAAAGGTTTAAATGATGAGTTGCGAAGGTGGTACTCAGTCGTTGAACGGGCGCTTAAAGTAATCATAAATGCAAGTTACGGTGTTTTCGGGGCAGAACATTTTCCTTTCTACTGCTTGCCTGTGGCTGAAAGCACCGCTGCTATAGGAAGGCACACCATTGAAGCAACTATAAGGAAGGCACAGGAGCTTTCAATGGAAATTCTCTATGGCGATACCGACAGCGTTTTCATAAAAAACCCGCAAGAAAAGAAAATATCTGAATTAATTGAGTGGAGCCAAAAAGCCCTGAACGTAGACTTGGATGTAGATAAAGTGTACAGGTATGTGGCTTTCTCCGAGCGAAAGAAGAACTATTTAGGTGTTTTTAAGGATGGCTCTGTTGACATTAAGGGGCTTACAGGGAGAAAACGTAACTCCCCTCAGTTTATTCAAAAGGCATTTCTTCAAATGGTTTCTGTTCTAAGCAGAGTGAACTCCGAACAAGACTTTAATGAGGCAAAAGAGGAGATAGAGCGAATCGCTCGCACTTGCTACGTTAAAATTCAGAGAAGGGAGTTCACACTCGAAGATTTCGCCTTCAGGGTGCAGCTAACTAAACCCATCAAAAGCTATGTTAAAACTACTCCGCAACATGTGAAGGCAGCAAGACAACTTTTAGAGCTTGGGAAAGAAATCAAGCCAGGCGACATAATTTCCTTCGTTAAAGTAAAAGGTAAAGAAGGTGTTAGACCCATAGAGTTAGCTAGGAAAGAAGAAATAGACACAGAAAAATATAAAGAGTATCTCCGAACAACTTTTGAGCAAGTCTTAGATGCATTGGGGTTAGATTTCGATAAGATTGTGGGGTTAACCCGCCTAGAGTCATGGATATGATTTTTGTTGGAAATCAAACTTCTAATTGTGCAACTCGCAACTATTATAGAGACTCTACATTAGTAAAGTTTTTTACCGTGCTTTCACATTTTTTCCATTAAATGACGATTTGCAGGTGTACCAAATGGAGGTGCGGGATCTTTTAATTCGTAATGTACTCTTAATAATTGACCCATATACTCTGGATAAAAGTGCTGATGAATTTATGGCTGAATTTGGAGGTTACATGAAGCAAATTGCCGCTGTTGCGAAGGATGAACGAGGATACGCGCTTTACAATAGTAAGTATGCTCCTATACATGATGAATATGGAAATTTTTTCTCAACAGTGGCCGAGACCACTGGGGCTGCGGGAATAGACCTATATGCTGTTATTAACATGTTTATCGACGAGTATTACGCCGTTGATCCCTCATACAGAACTTATAGTTCAGAAGGGGATGTGGCAGAGGGCTTTGTTTGCCCTAACAGGAGCGCCTTCTGGGAGTATCTTGCAAGTGTCGCCGATGAAATAACGGAGTTTCCTGTGAAGGGAATAATCCTTCAAGGAAACTCTTACATCAGAGAAACATACTGTTTCTGTGAAACTTGCAAAAGCGAGTTTGCGGAGCTCATTGGAATAGATTCCCCATTAAGTTTTGAAGCCTTACGCGATGACCCGCAAGCTCTGTCAAAATGGTTTGAGTGGCGTGCTGAAAAAATAAAGAGCGCCGTTTCAACAGTCCACAACGCTGTTAAAGATAAAGGCGTTGAAGTTCTAGTAACCGTTGAACTTGACCCTGAAACAGGATATCAGAAAGGTGCTTACAAGCACTTTGGCCAGGACATAGAAGCCTTGTCGGCTATAACAGGTCACGTTCTCATTAACATAAATGCATGGTCTCCCATTTTACCGAAAGTTGACACACCCGAGTTTAACGCTTTAAGTGAAACGTTGCTTCCTCTTAGAGATATAACTGCTAGAAGAAGAAAACTGTCCTTTATGTACTGGTCTTTCACCGACGATGACGAGTTTGAATCCGTGAGGAAATTAGCAACTTCCTACAAAGCCACAAAACTCGTAACATACATAAGGTTTCCAAGCGATTATAGGCGGTGGCGAGAGCTACACTTAAACATTTAACTTTTCTTTCAACCATAAATTTATAATTGTACGGCTCGTCCGCATCGTTTACAATATCTTGCGTTTAAAGGAAGTTTTTCACCGCAAAAGACGCAGAATCCTCCTATTTCTGGTGTGTACTCGTTTTCTTGTTCTTTCCATCTTTCTTTTCTTTCATATCTATATTTCCCTAAGTAGCCGTTTTCATCAGTTAAATATGTTTTTTCAATATTTTCCTCCCTTATGCCCCATAATCCCTTTGCATATTCGATGAACTTATTATGCATGTATCTCTTTATCTTCAAGTAATCCGCCTCAGACAACCCTAACAGTCTTAATGCTTCATCCCGAATAGGACATTTCTTTTCTAATCCGCAACAGTACGCGAGGCTGCCATAACAGGTGATGGCCATAGCGCGGTCTTGAACGCTTTGAAAAAGTGGCTGGATGCGTTCTCCTCCTATAACTAAGACGCCGCCAGCTTCTATCTTCACATCTGCAAACCCCTCCCTTATAAGGGCGTTAATAACTTTATTAGCTGGATATACTCTGCCGCTAATCACTATATGTCCTTCAGCCTTAGGGTTCTCCTCCACACAATCACCTCCCTATAAGGCTAAGGCGGCAGCCATCAGCATTTACCTTCCTAATTTCCCTTTTAAGCGTATTTAAACTACTACCTAGAGTATCATCTTTGACTTAAAAATACCTGTAATACACAAGAAAGCCTTTAAAAAGCAGCTTTTTATTGTCATTCAGGGAAATTATTCTACCTTAGGGCTGCTTTCATCGTCTTCTAAGAGTTCTCCTATTTTGTCGATATCAAAAGTTTTAATTTTCGTGGAGAATGGATATTGTAATGAAGAGCAAGGAGTTGACTGGGATTGACTGAAGATTTTGAATTGATACTTGCACGGGAAGCCCAATTAATGTACGAGAGAGCTAAAGGATTCACGCCGTTCAAGGGCGACCTAACGATATGGAGAGGTGAAATCGCAGGGAGAGGTGAATATAGAGGACTTAAATTCGAGGTTGAAGTTAAGATTCCTCCAACTTTTCCATTTGACCCTCCAATTATCCGTATGATCTCGCCAACAGATCATCCTAATGTGGATCCGGAAACAGGCAGGGTCCACTTAAGCATACTAGACCAGTGGAAGCCGGAATACCACGTTTATCACGCAATAAACACGCTCAAGGGCGTTTTCGCAAAGGTTCCTCCCCGCCCTCTATTTAAGAAACCTCAGAAGACGCCTATACCTTCTCTCTCTGAGTCAGGTGCAGAGGTGCCTCCATCCGAATTTCTTGATAGGATTGCTGCTTTAGAACGGCAAGTAAAAGAACTTCAACGTAAGCTTCAGGAGAAGGATGAAACAATCGCCTCTCTCAGAAGTAGGTTAACTACCCACGCGGAGGTCGCCATCGGCACCGTTCAGACTAGCATGAAAGTTCCTGTCGACGAAAAGTTAGAATTAGAAAGCGAGAAGATCGCTATAGAAGACCTCATAAGATCTCTCGAGGAAAAGTTTGAAGCTGGTGAAATAGATCCGACAGATTATACTAGGCTATACAGAAAATACAAGAAGCAATGGTACATAGTCAATAAGAAGCTTCAGAGCCTCCGAGGCGAGGTTGAGTCTAGTTAGTGGGTGGTTCTAAAAATGAAAGTCGCCGAGAAAGCTAAAGAACGACAGAGAGGTAATAATCAGCTTAGCCTTGAGGGGGAACTGTATGCATGCATAGCAACATTAGATATGCTAACTAGCAGCTATGAAAACGGTTTAATTGACGCCATCACGTATCAGAAACAGCTGGAATGGCACATAAAGCAGATAATTAACGTACGGTCTAAACTAGAGAGTAAGGGTTTCGATCTCAAAAAGTTTTTAGAAGAGAATGGTATTCTCGAAAAATATCCTTATGCTTCTTCACGGTTACGGCTTGCCGCGTCTGATGGTATTACTGTCAGGTCTGAGGACGAAATTCCTATGGAAGCTCTTAGGGTTTCCCCTTCCGCGCTAGCCTCAAGAACAGCCGATGTGATTTCTAATTTAATAACGCTAATAGATTCGCTTCAACTAACCGACTATGCTAGGATTGACATTATTGTCCCTCTCTTAGATGAATTAGCTCTCCAACTTGAAAAATTTCCGGGTTTAGAAGGTGAAAATTATTGGGTCTACAAAGAGGTTGTTGATTGGCGGAATCGTTTGAAAGACTTACCTCCTGACCTAGTCTTAGACCAAGAGGACGCTAAGAAAATGGAGTACGACGCTTATCGATGGTACCGCGACTTTAAGCAAAGGCTTAAAGATTTATCGCTTTAAAATTTGTTGGGGCTGTCAGATTTGGGGATCCGTGAAATTCGTGAGAGAATGGAAAGAAGAAAACATATGGAAAGAAAAGCTGCCGAGCTAAAACTTGAAGAACTAGAGGAAGATCTTAAGGCGGCTACAAAGATTAAAGGTAAACTTGAAGAAATCGCTGAGAAGTACGGTGTAATAATTGCTATAAGCCCAAAACTTCAAAGTGAAATAAGTAGAATCAGAGAGAAATATGGTATACCAGAAAGTGCCGTAATAACCCACGTGATAAGTGAGGAGGAAGTATTGAAAAAGAAAATGCTAGGTTTGTCTGTTGGAATAGACTACGAGAAGCTGGGGTTACTGTTATATCAACGTGCTCTTCTTAAGCGCAAGGAAACTGGAGGTATAATGACCCTCGGAGATGCTTACCTTATAGTAAATACTGGAAGGTTAAGGGGCAAGGTGAAAGTGGACGATGTAGAGCGGGCGATTAAGGAGCTCGAGAAGAGGAAGGTGATTCCTGGTTTACGTCAACTTAGATCGGGTGTTAAAATCGTAGTTTTTATTCCTGCTGAACTGAGCGACGACCAAAACGAGATTTTAAGCATTGCTAGCGAGAAAGGGTACGTCACTCCAGAGGATGTTATGTTAAAAACTGGCTGGTCGAAGGAACGTGTTAACGCCGCGCTCACTGCACTTGAGGAATGTGGGATTGCAAGAAAAGAGGAAAGCTATGCGTATGGAGAAAAATACTATTTCCCCGGTTTAATGGGTTAATGTTTTAAGTTTCTTCCTTGCTTTCTCTCATGTTACTTAAGAGCTTTCCATCTACAGTCATGATCGGTTTTGCCGGTATTCCCCCCCAAACCTGGTTTGGCGGGATCCTTGTTCCCGAGGTTACTAATGACAGCGCTCCGACGACAGAGTTATCACCTATCTCAACATCTGGGAATATTACCGCGTTGCCTCCTATAACTACGTTTTTCCCTATCTTAACTTTTCCTATCTTCAGTTTTCCTCTATCAAATACGTGCCCTGAAATTATCGAACCTCCCCCTGCTATGGACCCGTCTCCCATTTCTATTAGGTATGGGTCTGCAACGAACGATGCCACAGCGCCTCGCCCCATTTTTGCCCCTAGTGCCCTCAGAACCAAGCTTCCAAGCCCGGGCATGCCGAACGGTTTATTCCTAGTGTAGAACGCATCTACACTAGTTCGAACCCTATATAGTGAAGGGCTAGACACGTTGCTATTCCATTGCGCAGCCAGTTGACGGCGTTAACATTGCTCATGCTCATTTCGTGTACTCCTTCCTCAACCGGACGTATCGAATGTTTCGCTATGAAAAGCAGAGTTAAGTTAAAGACCCATCTGGTGAGAACGTAATATCCTGGTGCTAAAGCGATCACTAAAAACAACGGTAACTTTATTATGTCTAGGAGAATATAAACTAAAACTATAGTGGGGCAAATTCCTACTATAGATGCTGCTAGAAGATACGACACAAGTAATCCAAGGAAATTTGGTGTCTTTTCCTTTTCTACCTTGCCTTCTTCAAGTGAAGCCATAATTTCACCCTCCTTTTTCTTTGAGTTTTCTTTCTTATTCCTAAAAGAAAATAAAAAGATTCTCTTCAGGCATCAACTCTTTTAATTTTCTTTTGAGTATTACAACTATTGTATCATAGTAGGGTATGCTAAACCACTTCCAGCTCATCATCTTTAAAATCGTCTCCAGCATTTCATTGTTTCCCTGTTTCAGAGCGTAAATTGCCTGCCGTATCTCCCAAGCTAAGTGAAGCTCGCCTATCTCTCTCCCTCCTTCCATTGTTTCTATGGTAAAATTTAATATGTCGAGAGCCTCTCCGAAGTTTCCTAATGCAAGGTGGCAGAGTGCATACGTCTTAAGATTGTAAACCTGCATTTCGTCTTCGATATCCGGGTTTGCAAGCAGTCCACGAAACATTTTTTCAGCATAAACAGTATCCCCCCTAACGAGAGAATAACAACCCGCAATAAACTTTAAAGTTGTTTTGATGAATGATGAAGTTTCCCTATCCAACGCTTCCTTCAACGTTTCTAAAGCGGCCTCAACGCTTCCCATTCTGAACAATGATGACGCTAAAAAAACTGATGGCACGTTTAAAGACCGCTTTTTACTATGGAGTTCCAAAAATAACTCTCTCGCTTCACGCCTCTTTCCTAGTATAAGGTAGCATGTAGCTGCATTGTACATTCCCATGACTGGACGCAGACGATCCTCTTTCCTTAAAGCATGTACATTTTCCTTCGCAAAGAATTCTGCTGCCTTAATGAGGTGCTTAACGAATCGTGGCTTATCAATATAGCAGTAACCTAACCAAACATGGAGCAGCCCTAAATCATAACATCCCAGCTTCGAATTTGCCAATTCCCTTTTAAATTCGGAAATGGCTGCCCCTTTAAGTTTTAGTGCTTCTTTCCTTTTTCCTTCATACAAGAAGCAGTCTGCTATGCTACTAAGCATGTAGCCTCTTTTAGCGGGAACATTAAGATATTTACTTAACATTTCAAACTTCATTTTTAGCTCTTCACAAGCCAAATAGCTGCCTCCTCTCAAGCAAAGTAATATTATTATAAAGACTTCACTTCCCTTTAAATACAAGTTTCTCCTTGATTGTTTTTATAATCAACTGGTGATTGGTCTATGACGCCACGTAGACTACCTCTTCATGAATGGCACGCCGAACATGCTGTTATGTTTGAATTTGCTGGGTTTGAAATGCCATTGGAATATAAGGGTTTCGGTCCAACCGTGGAGGCCCTCTCGGTTAGGCGCAACGTGGGCCTCTTTGATGTGTCCCACATGGGGCGAATAATGGTTTCAGGAGATGATGCAACCCGTTTAATGAACCTCTTATTTACTAGGGATGTTGAAGCCATGCGGAAAGGAGACTGTAAATATGGTTTTTTACTTAATGAGCATGGAGGAATAATAGACGACATAATCGTATATAAGATGGATAATGGACTGCTACTTGTGGTAAACGCGTGCAATAGGGAAAGGGCTTTCTCTTGGATTACAGCAAAGACTGACGAGTTTAACTTTAATGTTCAAGTAGACGACTTATCCGATGAATCCGTCATGTTTGCAGTTCAAGGACCTTTATCGCCACAAGTTATTAAAGGTCTTACAAGTCTCTCCTCTTTGGGAAGGTTTAAACATTGTAGTGTTACCGTTTTAGGGTCGCCCTGTTTACTCTCTAGAACCGGATACACCGGCGAGGACGGCTTCGAAATAATACAGTTTGATGATGAAAAGGCATTAGCACTCTGGGAACTGATACTTAAGCTAGGAGAATCGTCGTCAATAACTCCCTGTGGGCTTGCTGCAAGAGATATCCTTAGGATGGAGGCAGGGCTTGCCTTATATGGAGTAGATATTAATGAAGATGTAACCCCCATCGAGGCCTCCCTTGAGCGCTTCCTAGACTTGGACAAGAACTTTATAGGGCGGAAAGCCCTTGAAACACGTGGAATACGGTTTTTACGGGTAAGTCTACTTATGGAAGAAAGAGGAATACCACGTAAAGGGTACAGTATTCTTATAGATGGAATGAAATCCGGCTTTGTTACTAGTGGAACTTTATCTCCTCTTAAAGGAGTTGGAGTGGGCATGGGATATATAAAGAAGAACAGCGTTAAACATTATGGATACGTTGAAATAAGAGGTAAACCTCGAAAAGTCAGAATTCTCCACCCCTCTGAAATCCTCACCGAATTGAAATCTCTTCAACGTTAATGCTCCATTGCTGCCTTCCCTTCAAGGTACATTTTCCATGTTAGAATTTGCTCTTTTGCCGCTTTAGCTTCATCCACCCTTCTTACTGATGTGTTATGTGGGGCGCGTTTCAACACGTCTGGTTTAGTATATGCCTCCTCAGAAATTTTCTCCATGACTTCAACGAACCTTCTTAATGTGTCAAGATTTTCTGTTTCAGTTGGCTCGATCATTAAGGCTTCAGGTACTATTAAAGGAAAGTATATCGTTGGCGGGTGAATCCCATAGTCCAATATCCTTTTTGCAATGTCCAGCGCGGTGACGCCGGCGTCTTTTTTTAACTGTGTAGCACTCACTACAAATTCGTGTTTATACAAGCCTTTATATGGTAATGAGAATCCCTTTATCTTCTCTATTCTCTTAGCAAGGTAATTTGCATTGAGTACGGCTACCTCAGCAACCCGTCTTAATCCCTCTCTTCCAATCATTTTCAAGTAAATGTACGCTTTTAAGATCACGGTGAAATTTCCATAAAAGCTTCTGACCTTCCCAATAGTTTTCGGCTTGTTATAGTTAAGGTAGTACTTCTGTTTTTCTTCGTCGTACTCTACCGTTGGTACTGGAAGGTACTCAACTAACCGTTCGTTAACCCCTACGGGTCCTGCTCCTGGACCGCCACCACCATGAGGAGTAGAAAACGTTTTATGAAGATTTACGTGGGCTATGTCAAATCCCATATCTCCAGGTTTAACTACACCTAACAACGCGTTCATATTGGCTCCGTCTAAATATAGTAGGGCACCATATTCATGGACTATTCTAGAAATTTTTAATATGTCCCTCTCGAAAAGCCCTAATGTGTTCGGGTTTGTCAGCATTAAGCAGGCTACTTGCTCTCCGATTATAGCTTCTAAAGCATCTAAGTCCACCAATCCTTCTTCGTTTGAAGGAATTGTAACCACGTTGAAACCGCACATTCTCGCACTTGCAGGATTCGTACCGTGAGCTGAATCTGGTATTAAAACGTCTCTCCGGTCCTCTTCGAGGTCCTCAAAGTACCTTCTCGCCATTGCCATACCAGTAAGCTCCCCCTGAGCTCCAGCAGCTGGCTGAAGAGTTACCCTACTCATGCCTAAAATCTCGGCGAGCATCCTTTCTGTTTCATAAAGTATCTCTAATGCTCCTTGAACCGTTTCCTCATCTTGGTTGGGGTGGACGTAGGCTACCTCAGGAACACTAGCGATCTCTTCGCATATCTTTGGGTTATATTTCATAGTGCAGGACCCTAAAGGGTAAAATCCTAGGTCTACACAGTAGTTCATTTGCGCTAGTCGGGTGTAATGTCTAACAACTTCAACCTCTGATAGTTCAGGTAGGTTAGGCGGCTTTTTCCTCCTCATTCTTTCAGGTATCATGGCAATTACTTCCTCTACTAGTTCACGTGCTTTTTTGATTGGTTCTGGAGGTTTATGTCCCTCTCTTCCCTTCTTGGAAAGCTCGAACACCGTTGGCTCTAAGACCTTATCCTTATACCTCCACGTGGCTTGCCTGAACTCCGCCATTTTAAACACCTTCTAGCTTGAAATGCTTGATAATGCTTTAATTAAGGCCTCGACGTCTTCTTCTGTATGTACTTCGGTTACGCAGAAAAGGAATGCTTCCCCTAGCTCTGGAAACTCGTCCTTTAACATTTTTCCTCCGTGTACGCCGCTATTTATGAGCGTTTTATGAACTTCCGTTGATGGGAAATCTGTTCTCACAGTGAACTCCTTAAAGTGAGGGGCTGAGAAGATCGGTGCCTTAAAACCGTTTATCGCGTCTATTTTCTTCATTAAATATCTTGCATTTGCCATGCACACTTTAGCCACCTGCTCTATTCCTTTGGGTCCCATGTATGCCATGTAAATTGCTGCTTGCACCGCGCAGAGCGTCTCGTTGGAACAAATGTTGCTGGTTGCCTTTTCACGTCTAATATGTTGCTCTCTCGTTTGGAGAGTTATAGTATAGCACCTGTTGCCTTCATAATCCTCCGTTATCCCTATTATCCGTCCAGGCATGTTCCTGATCATTTTCTTATCGTTACGACACGTGAAAATACCTAGAAGAGGGCCTCCAAAGTTTAGTCCCACGCCTAAGGGTTGTCCTTCTCCTATAACTATGTCTGCACCGTAGTCTCCTGGAGGGGTTAGAACTCCCAGCGAGATAGGGTCGACTCCTACTATGAAGATGGCATCGACTTCATGGGCTATTTTTCCGGCCTCCTCGGCTTCGCACTCTATTACTCCAAAGTAGTTTGGGTTTTCAATATACACTCCTGCTGTCTCCTTAGATATCACATTCTGTAATCCTTCCAAATCGATCATGCCTGTTTCCACGTCGTATGCTACTTTTCTGATCGTTGCTTTGCCATGAATGTACGTTTTAAGCACAGCCTCCCTTTCAGGGCTTATCGCTTGAGGTATCACTATCTCCTTTTTCCCTGTTACCCTTAAAGCCATCAAGGCTGCTTCACCTAGCGATGAAGCCCAATCGTACATCGACGCATTAGCAACGTCCATTCCCGTCAGCTCGCAGATCATGCTTTGATATTCAAAGAGTGCCTGTAATATTCCCTGTGAAATTTCAGGTTGGTAAGGAGTGTAGCCTGTCACAAATTCCGGTAATGCAGATAAATATTTAACAACTGAGGGAACGTAATGTGGCCACACGCCCCCTCCTAAGAATAGAGGCATGGTGCTATATGGCTTGTTTTTACTTAATATTTTCATTACATGTCTCTTAACTTCGTACTCTGTTCTTCCGCGTGGTGCTTCAACCATGCTTATTTTCAATTCAGGCGGTATGTCGTCGAAGAGTTCCTCTATGGTTTCAATACTTATTTCCCTTAGCATTTCCTCTATTTCACCTTGAGTTAGCGGCATAAACTTGCTCATTAACCTTCCCCTTACACAACCTGTCAGCTTGCATTATTCATAAAAATCAACTTACTTTCTCTTTTAAATTTCTTTCAAAATAGCTTATTCTATTAAGTTGTTTTTTGAATAGAGAAAGAATCTGCTTAAGAGAATAGCGCCACATAATTGGATCGGTAAAATGGTGTAGATAAACGTTGTTGCTCCAAATAGTAATGACCACATAGTCAAGAATACTGGTAAGAGAAAGGTTATACTTGTTGCAAGCATCATCCTATTTTCAAGCTCTAACGTATATCTTTGGTATTCGTCTCTAATTTCCATTCTAGCTTTATTAACCACCTGCCGCCATGTCATATGAACACTTTTTGCTCTTACCACCAAAGGAAGATATAATTTCAATGCTCTCGTTGGTTGTCTCTGTGCAAAACGAATCATCGCTTTTTCCATGTTTTCTCCACAGAGAATCCTCCTCGCAATTTTTCTAAATGTAAACGTTACCTCTTCCTCATCGAGCCGTGTTAATGGTATAATTGCATCATATATGTTTCCTGTGGTGCGTTCTGCGAATAGGATCATCTTAATGATCGTGTCTGCATATAAGCCATATGCTCTCTTCCTTCTCTCTAGTTCTTTTAAAAGAAGCGTGAAAGGTAAATTATAGGCCGCTATACTCGTGGTAACAGTAAATGTTATTGCGATGCCTACGTTTTTCAGCAAAATGGTTGATGGTAAAAAAATAAGTATCCCAACGAGTATGCTAAAGATTAAACTCCCAGTATGCAGCTCTTCACTAGTAACTTGAAGCTTTCTAAGTATTATGTTTATTTCCTTTTCCCTCGTTTTTAAATTGGTCGTTGGTAGCTTAAACGGAAGCAACGACGCTAAATGCTTGCAGATATTAATGATAATTAATGTAGCTTCTCTATAATTTTCTTTATCTCTCTTTTTACATCCTTCCAATCCATCTCCCCTTCATCCACGTTGGAGGATAAATAATAAAGGTGGTTTAGTATTGAAACATTATCCTTAACTGTGAAGATCTTTTTCTCAACCATTTTGCTGAAAGTAAACTTGTAGACATCCATTTCCTCCAGTACTTCTTCCTCACTCGCATTAAACCGCTTACGTATCTTTTTGAGAGAGGGTGTTTTAAGGAGGTCTGTAACTAGGGATAATTCATCTCTCTCCGGGCTCCATGCGAAAACGTCAATGAACGCTTCCCCCGAGAAAAGCTTTTCGACTGTTAAAAACTTCCGTGGATCATCGCTTGCCTCGACAATCCTCATAACCCGTCGTTTAGGCCTCCCGGCAATGCTAGGTAGCATTTTCATCTCTACAATTATGTCTAATGCCTTAAGGTTAGTTAATGGTATTCCGTGATGGATAACCCAACGTAAAATGATGTCCTCTACGGATCTGCCGTGGCATGTCTGAAGCCCTACCAACCCTGCTGTAAGGGCGTGGAACATCGCCCAGCTATCCTCCCTTGTGCGTATTTCTCCTAGGAAAACCCAGTCGGGAGAACGATGGAGTAGCTGTGTAATTTCTTTAGCCTTGCTTTTCTCCCCTTCTTCCTCCGGCGGCTTCACTTTAACCTTCGCTTGGTGGCTCCCATGCTCTTGGAGGGAAAGACTTTCAATAACATCTTCAACATATACCTTCCTCCAGTTTAATGGCGTCATTAAGTCAAGGGCATTTATCATTGTTGTCTTACCTGCCCTAGGCTCCCCTATAACACAAATGTTAAACCTTCTTAGAATGCAGAAAAGAAGATAGGCCGCGGCTTCGACCGATATCGTGCCATTATAAATTAATTCAGGAATCGTATACGGTTTTTTTCGCATTCTCCTGAAGGTTAACATAATTCCCTTTGCTGCTATGGGTGGAATATCAACTAAGACTCTTACCCTGAAGAACTTGGTTAGCACCTCAGCCTTCAGCGAAGGATGTACTTCATCAAGTCGAAACCCACTCTCAAGCCGTATTCTAGTAAGAACTCTTTCTATGTCCTTATCAGACAGTATAATGTTAGTTTTGCATCGCCCCCAATCTCTATGGTCTAAATATACGTTTTCCTCTTTTCCATCGAGGTAAAACTCCTCTACTTTATCATCTAACAGCAAAGGGGCAATTGCAGATAAACCAGCGCACCTGAACGCTAAGCTTAACGCCACTTTTCTTGCCGTTTCCTCGGAGAGTTCCAAATAGCCTTGGAGCTGTCTAACTGCCTCATCAACGGTAAATGCAAGAAACTTATCAAATAAATGTAACCCCTTAATTTTATAGGCAATATTATCTGCTAGTGTTGATGAGAGATGTTCAACCAATTTTTCACTCAGCAGTTCAACTGAAGAATCACTGACGGCATATATAAATTCGAGCTCTCTTGGGGAGGAGAAAATACAAACTTTATACGGTCCCACTTCGTACTCGTCTACCTTTAATATTTTCTTCTCTAACATTCGTTCTCTTCCAAAACTTCTCTTGAAAACCTCTAAGAGGCCAAACTGCCCCTCATTTACCACTAATTTACTGTTAAAACGAAACCATTCCTTTTTTAAGGCGTCCTCCATATTCAAGTAAACCCACCAGATAAGCTGCCTAAACGTATTTAAACACAGCACATCGCAAGATTAACCCTGACATGCCCCTTCATTTTTCCCTGCTACGTTTAAATCCAGAATTTACATTGCATTCTCCTTTCAATTTGCAATCCAAAAAATATAAGTAGCCTTCCATGATAATTCATTCAATGATACGGGCTGGTAGCTCAGAGGCGGAGCCGGGAACCTAGGTAGAGCATCTAAATGCTCGCCTAAAGCGCCGGACCATGGGCGAAGCTTTTAACCCGGCGGTCGCGGGTTCGAATCCCGCCCAGCCCGCCATCTTCCTCTATCTAGTCCTTTCTGTTCTGTATGCTGCTTTTTAATACCTCATAGGGTTCTTTACCAAAGTTTCATTTGGTTTTTATACCGTTATTTTTAAGCATTCTGTTTTATTTATCAACGGTATACTTTTAACGTAACGCTTCAACATTACAATCATGTTATTTTCTCTCCATTATACCTTTCCTTCCGTGTCATCCGCTTTAACTTTCAGTAACTCTAAGTGCTTAGGTGGGTCGTGTGTTCGTCTCTTTCACTTAGGTATTATCCCGTTTTCATCGTCGCTGTCCTGAGGGTAGCGTATGAACGAGGAAATTGATAATATAGACCGGAAGATTATTTCAATATTGCTTAATGAAGGTAGAAAAAGTTTTAATGAAATATCGTTAATCGTTGGCGTCAGCACCGGGACGGTAGCTAACAGAATAAAGAAGCTTCTCAAAAAAGGCGTCATTAAAAAGTTCACAGTGGACCTTGACTGGAAAAAGCTCGGGTTTAAGGTTTTCGCAATTCTTTTAATAGAAGCAGAACTCAAAAAACTTAGTTCCATAACGGAAAAATTGTACTCGTATCCAGAGGTCAACGAGATCTACACATGTATGGTGGGAACGCCAAGCATTGTAGTTTTTATTAGGGTGAATGCTATCGAGGACCTTTCTTTTTTCATACAAGATAAAATAGCTTCGCTTGAAGGAGTCAAAAACTTCAAATCAATAATAGTAACTGATAGCAGACGGAAGTAGGGCAAAAATAAAACGGGGTTAAACCATGCTTTCCAATTTTAACCTCGGGAAAATGCACATGGACATAAGCTCCTGGATCAACAGCTTGAACGCATAGCTTACAACCGCCTTCGAGATGCGTGCCTTCTCACCGCAGAGGGGGCAGTAGAGCTTCCTGTTTTGTGTTTGGACGGCAAGCGCCCCGCATTCTTCGCAAACATAGATCTCTGTTCTGTCAGACTCATCTACTAACTTTTCCTTAAGTAAGAGTGCTGCTCCCATCCCTATTAAGCAATCCCGTTCCATTTCGCCAAATCTAAGCCCTCCTTCCCTTGCTCTGCCCTCTGTCGGCTGCCTCGTCAGTATCTGCACTGGCCCCCTCGACCGTGCATGGATCTTATCAGCAACCATATGATGCAGTTTTTGGTAGTATACGACGCCTATGAAAATATCCACTTCATATTTTTCACCCGTTATTCCATTGTACATGACTTCTTTCCCGTTATACTTGAAGCCCAAGCTTTTAAGCTCCTGACATAGATCCTCGGGTTTCTCCCCGCAGAAAGCTGTTCCATCTACCCTCCTTCCAGCTAGGCATCCCACCTTTCCTGCTAGTGACTCTATTATTTGTCCCAACGTCATTCTCGACGGAAATGCGTGAGGATTTATTATCAAGTCTGGAACTATGCCGTCCTCGGTAAATGGCATGTCCTCTTGGGGGACTATCATTCCTATTACGCCCTTTTGCCCATGCCTCGTCGCAAATTTGTCTCCAAGCTCAGGTACTCTTTGATCTCTAATTTTCACTTTTACAAGGCGATTTCCATCGATTGTTTCCGTTATTACCACTGTGTCCACGGTGCCTTTTTCCCCGTGTCTTATGCTAATGGAGGTCTCTCTTCTCGCCTGTGCAGCCACCTCAAACTCTGCTCTCTCCTCTAGGAACCTCGGCGGGCTCGTCCTACCGATTATTATTTCGCCTCCCTCGACTTCGGTTTCAGGTTCTACGACGCCGTCTTCTGAAAGATGCCTGTACACTTCAGAGGCCCTGTACCCTCTAACGTTCGGGTCAGGAATTTCAAACCTGTCTTCCTGTCCTCCGGGATACTTTCTTTCCTCGGCTTCGTAGCATCTAAAGAACGATGACCGCCCCAACCCCCGCTCAATGGACGCCTTGTTTATTATGAGAGCGTCCTCTATGTTGTATCCCTCGTAGGATAAGACTGCTACTATGAAGTTTTGCCCTGCCGGCCTCTCCTCAAATCCTGAAACCTTTGCTACCCTAGTGCTAACTATGGGCACCTGAGGGTAGTGGAGAAGATGTGACCTAGTGTCCATCCTAAGCTTATAGTTTGAAGCGAATAACCCCAAAGCTTGTTTCGCCATCCCTGCCTCGTAAGTGTTTCTAGGACTCTGATTATGTTCCGCATATGGTATTATTCCCGCGGATATTCCAAGAATAGTTACTGGCGCAATTTCCAGATGAGTAGTTTCCTCCTCTACATCCTCTGGGTTCAACGCGATGTACGCTTCCTCCTCCTCCTCAGCATCTAAGTACTCAATTATACCTCTCCTTACCAAGTCGGTGAACGTCCACTCTTTACTTCTCAGCTTCTCCGTATGTTCAGGTTTAAACTTAGGCACCCCGTTCTCGACTATAATGTACGGCCTCCTTACCCGCCCAGCATCACAATTTATTTGAACTTCATCAGCGTCATCGTAGTATGCAACGTTAACTTCGTCGCTTATCTCTCCCCTCCTTCTAAGCTCCCTAATGGTATTAGTGAGTTTTTCGGGGTCCTTATGGAACCCTACAAGCCTACCGTTCAAGAAAACCTTGGCTCCCTCTCTTCTCCCAACGCGGCTGAACTCCTCTATCGGGTGAAGCCCTAGCTCTATGAGCTTTGCCTCAACCTCTTCTTCGTTTAAGCCAACTGATATGTAAGCAAGCAAAGCGAGGTTCTTTACGAGGCCGCAGTTTGGCCCTTCAGGTGTTTCGTTTGGGCACACCTTCCCCCAATGAGTTGCATGTAAATCTCTTGCTTCGAAGTGAGGCTGACTTCGACTTAAAGGAGAAGTCACCCTTCGAAGATGGCTTAAGGTTGACATGTAGTTTGTTCTGTCGAGAAGCTGGCTAACACCCGACTTTCCTCCAACCCAGTTGCCAGTAGCGAGGGCATGATACAGCCTGTCAGTTATTACATCTGCGCGGACAGCATTAGCTATGTTACGCCGTCTACCTCGAGCAGCATTTCTCTCAAGCTGGTACTTAATGTCCTTGCATAAGTTAAGGAAAGCCACCCTGAACAAGCTCATTAGCAAACTTCCCGCTAGTTTAAGTCGCTTGTTGGCGTAGTGATCCTTATCGTCTGGCTGCCTTCGCTTCAACGCTAACTCTATAAGGCGTTGCGCCATTTGGCCAAGGTAGAATGCCTTCTTTAACCTGTCCTCCGGCTCCGTCCCTACGTGCGGAAGCAAATACTTGTCAAGAACTTGCTCCGCCCTCTTAATCCTGTAATCCCTCGTTTGCCCCACAGCAACTCTCTTTCCTACATAGTCTAACGCATCCTCCCTTGTAGAAATCGGCGAAGCCTCGTCTATTGAAAGAATAAACTCGTTCAGTATTTCCGGGTCGTCTGCCTCTATCGTACTTGCGACCTGTTGGTCGGTGACCAGTCCAAGAGCACGCATTAAAACAACCAACGGGATCTTCCCGGGGACAGAGGGGAACGATACCTTCAGCGTTCCATCTCTCCTTCTCTCCATGGTGACTGGCGCCCTGAAGCCCCTAGACGTACTAAACACCTTCGCTATATGGGTGATAGGTCCTCCCTTATTCACTTCTTCCACAAGGATCCTGTTAGGCGCCAAGTCTTCTTGGGTAACCAGTACTCTCTCAGATCCATTTATGATGAAGTACCCTCCGGGATCATCAGGGTCTTCCCCTATCTCTATTAGCTCTTCCTTACTCATCTCTGAAAGAGGACACTTAACAGACTTCAACATTATAGGAAGCTGGCCTATGTAAACTTGAACAGGTTCTTCCTCGATTTCCCTCCCATCACCCTTGTAAACTATACTCATCTCTAAATATATAGGGGCAGAATAGGTCAGGTTTCTAATCCGCGCTTCAGCAGGCGTCAATAAGTTCCGTGAACCATCAGCCTCTTTGATGGTGGGCGGCCCAACCTCTATCTTCCCCAGCTTAACATAGTAATCCTCTCCTTCCACATCTATTTTTCCGACCTCGTCAACCACCTCTTGCATTCCATGCTCCACAAAGTCATTATACGAGTCTAGGTGCTGGCGGACCAGTCCCTTCTCCTCTAAGAATGCTTCAACTATCGCCCACCTGTCATCCATAGTTAACTCGTTACCTGTCATCCAAATCACCCTTCCAATAAGTAATTGGAAAAGTAAACCAGAAACTTTTTAGACAAGAACATGAAATAACACACATACAAACTTCTACTTCCTTCCATCTTAACTGCCGGAGAAAACAGAAGTCCCCAATGTATAAATTCTTTTTGCATTAGCATACTTTTGTTCTTTCCATTGTAGTCCTTCTCTTGCAGCAGCCAGCACCCTAGGCAATAACTTTTAATTTTAATCATACATTGCTTCATGGTTAAAAACGTAAGGGGTTCAGCGGACG
>Ga0180301_10000384_pt1 | contig 34264 bp, 31 predicted proteins | sample GuaBasSediGuay16_FD_121797 | JGI IMG/M metagenome (GOLD analysis project Ga0180301, IMG submission 121797) | Subseafloor sediment microbial communities from Guaymas Basin, Gulf of California, Mexico - Guay16, Core 4569-2, 12-15 cm | ecosystem: Environmental > Aquatic > Marine > Hydrothermal... | reverse complement strand
AGGCTTGGGGAGAATAGGGAGAATACATGCAGAGATCTTCCGCTCAAAGGTGGATAAAGCGAGACTGGTGGCTGTTGTTGATGTGAATGAGGCCTTAGCCAAGGCTGAGGCTGAAAGGCTTGGGGTGAAGTGGTATACAGACTATGATAAAGCCCTTGAAGACCCTGAGGTAGACGCTGTAGTGATATGTACTCCGACATATCTGCACAAGGAGATGGTAGTTAAAGCTGCTGAGGCAGGCAAGCACATCCTCTGCGAGAAGCCCTTAACCGTCAGATCAGAGGAGTCTAAGGAGTGTGTAGCCAAGGCTGAGAAGGCCGGTGTAAAGCTTCAAGTAGCATACATGAGACGTTTCGACTATGCCTATCAGCAGGCTAAGAAGAAGATAGAGGAAGGCGAGATAGGAAGACCTATCATGTATATAGCCATAGCAAGAGACCCCGCGCCGCCACCAGGATGGGCAGCTGATACCAAGCTCAGTGGGGGAATATTCCTTGACATGTTATCGCATGACTTCGACATGGCGAGGTGGCTCATGAGTGCAGAGGTGAGGACTGTCTATGTGAGAGGCGGTAACTACATATATGAAGAGGTGAAGGAGAAAGGCGACTTGGACGTAGTAGCCATAGAGTTCACCTTTGAGGGAGATGCACTAGGCTTCATCCATGGAAGTAGGAAGTCAGCTTTTGGATATGATCTTAGAACTGAGGTTCTTGGCACAGAAGGCACTCTCTACGTCGGCTGTAGCGCTGATACACTCTTCTCAATAGGGACTTCAAGGGGCATAACATACTATGGTCTGGCCTGGTTCTTCAGGAGGTTTTACGATGCATATGTTGAGGAGGATAAGCACTTCATCGACTGCATAGTGGAGGATAAGAAGCCATTAGTATCAGGCGAGGATGGATTAAGAGCTGTTCAAATAGCTGAGGCTTGTTGGGAATCATACAGGGAAGGCAAGCCAGTGGAGGTTAAATATCAGTAAATTACAAAAATATTTTGAATTTTGTTATATTTCATGGCTTTATCGTTATCTTCGCATCCTTCCTCTCACTGGCCCTCTCCATGGCCTTGTGCACTTCAGAGAGCTTGAAGCGAGCAGTTATGATCTTGGTGGGATCGATCATTCCAGCGGAGACCATCCTTATAACCCACATGAAGGGAGCCATGTCTACATGGCCTTGACTGCCATATATCTGAGAGCTCCTTACCTGGAAGTATTCAAGCCATATAGGAGTCTCACGGTCGGCTCTTCCTATCCAAGTTATCTTCCCTCCTACAGCTAGGCATTTCTGCATCTCTGATAGTAGTGGAGGATAGCCTGCAGCCTCGACTTGTAGGTCTGCTCCCCATCCTCCTGTGACATCAAGGATCACCTCATGAATTGTCTTGCCTTCTCTCTCCAGCTCCTTAGGGTTGAAGACGTAGTCAGCTCCTACTTTCTTAGCCAGCTCTATTCGCTCAGGTATGATCTCAAAGGCTATCACCTTGCCCGCTCCAGCTGCCTTTGACAACATTATACAAGCAAGTCCGATAGGACCACAGCCGTATACTACGACGTATGCTCCTGGGAAGAAACCGCCTGCTCTGATGAACATAGCCTTGTAGGCTACGCTGAATGGCTCCACCAATGAGCCAGCCTCGTACATCTTATCCTCGATCTTATAGACATCAAGGAAGGTATCTATCTTCCAGCAGTACTTTGCATCTACGAGGAGATACTCAGCAAAGCCTCCATTCTTGGTAAAGCCCATCTCTTCCAGGTTAATACAGTGGTCGAAGTATCCTCGCCTACAGTTTGGACATTCTCCACAATACCACATCTCAACACATGTCACAGCATCACCAGGCTTGAACTCTTTTACTTCACTGCCTACTTCAACCACCTCGCCTGAGAGTTCATGACCTATGACGACTGGCAGCCTAACCATGCCAGGATAGAGCATATAGCCTTCTTCGTCCTTCTCGTACATATGGATATCGGAGCCGCATATGCCACAAGCCTTCACTCTTATAACTAGCTGTCGAGGTCCAGGCTTTGGCTTTTCTATCTCCTCAAGCTTTAGCTCCGTGTTTCTCCAAACCCTGCTCCCATGCTTAACCTTCTTGGTACGCTCTTCCTCAGGAGTGGGCTTGTAGTCAGGTCTAGGCTTCCACTCTCCATGAAGTACTGCAGCCAACATCCTCTCCTTCATGGTATCTCCAAGACAAATATTGCTCCCTTGAACATTTAAATATTGGCATAATATTTATCCAAATGAATAGTAATCTCAGGGAATATTTCTGCAAGTATATATCATGCGAATACGTTAGAAAAAGAAGGTGTTGCCTAGAAGGTGAAGACAAAATATATCCTTTAAATCAATGATAATATAGAACGTCTCATAGGGCTTGGGGGGCCTTTGGGGGATTATCAACTATCCTACATTTTATTACTGGTCTAATAATTTTCAAAAACTTCTTAGCATCCCTTCCAATATATATTACGATAATGTCCTTTAGTGGCTTCCTCCTCTTGTATATATGCATTGTATGCTGAATTCCTAGTCTATCCAAAGCCCAAGAGGCTAAGCTAATGTATTCTTTACTTGCATTGATGATCCTTATATCGTAGTTTGTTGGCGACCGAGCGTATAAGCACCCCTCTGACTCATAGAAACCCCTGAGGAACTCTGCTTCATAGCCCTTGATGTACTTCTTGGCTTCCTCTGGATCCTCTCTTATGCTTTTTAAGAATAGTGTAAACTTCTTAGAGTACACCATTACTCCCCAATACCATGTGCCCCTTCTCTTGTACCTGTATATTTGTGGCTCTAGCCCTAGTTTTCTCAATGCCATGGCTACACACTCTATGAATGGATAATGGCATTCTCCTCTTTTACTCACTTCAATATTTTCGACTCGGAAACAGTATCTGTAATCCTTTGTTGTAATGCTTCCATCTCCTAGCGTTACTCCTATAATATATGCTAATTCTTTGCATCTCTTTGGCTCCCAAGATATTGGCACCTTTTTAATCCATTTCTTATCTTTCAGTTTTATCCTGACTAGTTTGTGTAATGTAGCTACTGGTATCTCGATATTGAAGTTTTCTCTGAGGTACCTTCTTATCTTCCCATAGCCATAATCCCTCTCTCTTAAGTTTCTGATTATTTCTTTGACCTCCTCTCTCCTATCCTTCGGTAAATCCCCGTATTTAATTATATTATCCCTAAGCATCCACATCACCTTTTTGTCTGCCATAGTAGTGGGCCTCTTCTAATGATGCATCTCCTTTCCTCTTGCTCCTTTTAACGGGCTTACCTACGGGATCGTCTCCTGCAACTCAGTCGCCCTCACCTGCCTCAAGCCTCATATCATAACTTGTAGTTTCTCTTTGTCGTTTCCATAAAATAAAAACAAGTCACTTTGATTAAAAATTAAGTCCGAGAGGTAAGGTTATGGTACGGGTGGAACAACATCGGGAACCACGCCTGGTGGATATGTCTTCTTGAGCCACTCTATGAACTCAATCATCCTCTTGATGCAAGTCTCGATGAGAACCTCTCCCTTCTTGGGATCAGCTTTGGTTGCATCACCAACAACTCCTACTGGATAGTACTTGACCTCAGGAAGCTGTGATATGTCGTACCATCCAAAGGGCTTTCCAAATACGTTGCCAGCCTTATCAACATAAACATCCTGCTTATCCTTTAGAACTCCAACCATCTTCTCAGCCTTAGCCTTCTTGAGCTTCTCCTTGTCTATAAGGTCAGGCCCTATGTACCACATGACGCTTGTCTCAACCTCATCGGCGTGAATGAAGGGGGTCTCGAACTTAACTCCAGGAGCTATCTCCTCTCCTACTTTAGCCAATAGGTCTCTCACCCAGCTCCACCAGCTGGTCACCATGATCAGGGCCTTGACTCTATCCTTCACTATCAGGTCGTCTTTAACAATAGGCAGTACGTATTCCTGGCCATGAGAATTAAGTATGAGCACCTTCTTGAAGCCACTATGTATCAACCATTTACACACCGACCTCACATAGTCTATGTAGGTCTGCTTATTCTCTATGGGGATGGTGCCTATCATCCCATAGTGATGAGAAGGATGGCTTCCGTACCATATCGGCGGAGCCACTGTGACTCCAGTCTCATAGGCCACTCTCTCAGCTATGTAGGCTCCTATGAAGGAATCTTCCCCTACAGGGGCATGAGGACCATGACACTCTATGGAACCACAGGGCACTATTACAATGTCACATTCCTTAACCCTCTCCTCTATCTCATGAGAACTCATTTGATCAAAGTATATCTTCTTTCCATATTTGTTCAAGACAACTCTGGTAAAGCGAGATTCATATCTGCCCATATTCATCCCAAATATTAAATGAGGACTTTGGGTATATTACGCTTATCGAGGTGAGGAACATTATAATACCCTCTTGGGATGGTTGAGTCAAAGTGCCTAGTTGGCATCTCGCATGATTACATAACTGTGGGAACACAATGAATGTTTATAAATATTGGTCAGATCATTCACTGTGATACTATGAGAACAGTGGATGAAGGCTTGATAGAGACACTTCGGATGTTAGGCTTAACTAAATATGAGGCCCTGGCCTACATAGCTCTGTTATCTCTAGGGGAAGCTACAGCTCTAGAGGTCATAAGAGAAGCTGGCATACCTCATCCAAGGGCCTATGATGTTCTCACCTCACTCTATCATAAGGGCCTTATAGAAGTAACAGGGACAAAGCCAAGAAGATATAGGGTGATACCTCCAGACATAGCGCTCGACAATCTCAAAAAGCGCCTAGTTGAGAGAGTCAATAAAGCAAAGGAAGTTCTGAAGCAAATGAGCAAAGAGAGAGGAGTAAGACAGCCAAGCGTATGGGTGATGTATGAGTATGAGAATGTGTTGGCTAGGATGAAGGAGTTTATAAATCATGCAAGACATGAATGCTTGCTTGCGATACCCCTATCATCGGTTAGAGCGATAAGAGGAGCTTTGGAGAGAGCCATAGTTAGGAACATCATACCATTGATAATACTGTACAAAGACAGTAAAGCAGGTGAGGAGAAGAAGCTCACTCCTTTGGAAGACGTAGAACAGGTTGAGATCTTCCTTAGAGAGGTGCCAGGTACTATAATATGCCTTACGGATTGTCTTAACATGGTTGTAGCTCCCTATAAGGCGTCTCTTCAAAGCCTGAGCAACATGAATTATGGAGTCATGATAGTGGACCCAGAGCTAGCCAACGTCATGTCATTCTACTATTACTACTCACTATTTCTCGGTTCAAGGCCTCTAAAGGAGCTTGATGCTGAGGATTTTGAGGGAACAAGCTTTACGAGTATATGGAGGGCAGTATACGCCATAAAGAGGATCCTAAGGATGGGATATAGAGTTAAAGTAGAGGTCTATGGTAAGGAGCTCATGACGGGGGAGGATATAGCGTTAGAGGGATGGGTAAGGGATGTGGTAGAGGATGTGGTAAGGCATGTATACAGCATAATACTTGATGATGGAACAAGCATAGGGGGATACAACGCCACCCTCGAGGATGTTGAAGGCAGGCTGATAAGAATCATCAGAGTTGAGTAGTGAATGTGAACTACTCCATTCTCCACATGGTCTCTAGACCCTTATCCATGAGTATGATGCCTAGCTCTCTGAGCTTTGACCTTATCTCATCAGCGAGCTCATAGTCCCTCCTTCTCCTAAGCTCCTTCCTTATGTCTATGATGAGTTCTATGAGCTTGTATACAAGCTCTTCCTCCTTAGCCTTAGCGTAGAAGACTTCATCCCATGTTCCATAGATCCTGTTTACTTCTTGATAGAAGGTCAAGGCCTCTAATGCTAGTGAATAGTTCTCTGAAGGTATCACGTGCCTGTTAACGAGTCTTGTGAATTCGAGAAGTCTAGCATTAGCTAAGGTTATATCAAGATCATCGTTCATATGATTAAAGAAAGCTTCTTCAAGGCTCCATAGCCTTCTAAGAACCTGCTCCTCCTCGGATGATAGCCTATAGGCAGGCTCTAGACTTGGCAGCATGGACTTGAGCGTCTTTATAGTGCTTGTCATGGACTCATACTCCTTTTCAGCCTGGGCGAATCCTTCATCCGTATAATCAAGAGGGTCTCTGTAGTGAGTCTTTATCAGGAAATATCTCGTGACCATAGCATCGTGCTCCTCTAAGAAGTCTGAGGCAGGGATTATATTGCCAAGGCTTTTAGACATCTTCTCTCCTCTGATTCTCACGAGGCCTACATGGAACCAGTATTTGACCCAGGGCTTTTTGCCAAAATAGGCTTCAGCCTGAGCTATCTCGTTTTCATGGTGAGGAAATATTAGGTCTCTTCCTGCTGCATGTATATCAAACTGCTCGCCCAGGTATTTTGATGACATGACAGAGCATTCAATATGCCATCCAGGCCTACCAGGACCCCAAGGGCTATCCCAATATGGTTCTCCAGGTTTTCTTCGCTTCCATAAGGCGAAATCATAAGGATTCTTCTTCTCCTTAATGACATCTTCCTCTTGTCTCCACTTCTCCTTTGACTTTATCCCAGATAATTTCCCATAATCAGGGAAAGTGTCCACATCAAAGTAGACGCTACCATGTGATACATAGGCATGACCTTTTTCGATGAGGCCTTTGATGAACTCTATAATGTCCTCTATGTGCATGGTCACCTTGGGGTATATTACATAGGGAAGGACATTGACCTTTCTCAGCACCTCAAAGAGGTCTCTTATGTTCTCCTCAGCTATCTCCTTATAGCTTCTTCCAGTCTCCTGCTGCCTTCTAATGAGCTTATCATCGATATCAGTGAAGTTGGAGACAGCTATGTCTCGATATCCTAGGTAGCGAAGATAGCGTCTCAGTACATCAACAGCAAGGTAAGCTCTTAGATGTCCTATATGAGTCCTATCATAAGGAGTTACTCCGCATAGGTAGATCTTCACAAACGGAGGATTTATTGGCTCAAACAGCTCCTTTCTCTTGGTCAAGGTGTTATACAACACAAAGACGACCACTTCCCATACCTTAGCCCCCTTCGATTTCTCTCAACTTCATATTTAAAAGTTACGGATAGGGGTCCTGCCTTCATTGGACTTTTATCGGCTTCATCCCCCATATCTTCAGCTTTACCCAGCTTACGAAAGCCATACTTCATTAGTCCCATTCGGTCATTCCATCCGTATGACTTTCCTCGGCTAAGTAAAGCCTCATCTAATGTCACCCTCCCATAGGTTCATCGAGTTCATTCAATTAATAGTGTTAGAGCTAAGCTTATAAGTTTTTCTAACTATTCTATATCTTGGATAGCTATGGCGAGGCTAGTATTTAAAGGTAGGATTGCTAAAGCTGGCTTTGATGCTAGTGGTAGAAGATATGCTATCTTTATACCAGTACATCTTAGAAAGAAAGTTGAAGAGCTAAATCTTGTTAATAAAGAGGTGATTGTAATTGTTGAAGAACTCAACTAAAATAATTACTAGAGAGAATGCTAATGAAATAATTAAAGCCATAACTATTAATGGCAAGCTTATAGTAGAGAGTCCTCAAGATTATATGAAGCTATGCAGATTAGCAAGAGCATATTCTAAAGCTGTAAGAGCCATGCTTAAGTATGTAAAGCAGAATACTAATCATAAAACTGCTACTAAGAAACTCTATGATATAATCCCAAACTATATGTATCTTGAAACAGCCTACAAGCAGGCTAAGCTCATCTGGGAGGGCTTAAAAGCTAATAAAGGAGAGATAGCTCACATAAGAAGATTTTGGATAGCCTCTAGAGGAGAACGACTACAGAAAGGAAATCGTAACATTAAGCTTACTCCCTATGCTGATTTCTTCCTAGTCAAGATACGTTATCCTTGGGATAGGACTTGGGTTAGCGCAAAGGCATACTTTGGAGAAAGATACCTACCGCTACTCTGTGAACTCTGTAAGCTATCTAGCCAAAAGCAGGAGAGCTATGGTGCCATTATAAGTTTTAGAAAATACCCAAGAATTCATATCCAAGTGCCATTATGGCTATACTTAAAATATTTCTCCAAACCAAAGCCTAAGGGGTATGGGCTTATAGCTGGCTTTGACCTCAACTCAGATAGGATAAATATAGCAGTAATAGATGGAAAGAGGAATATTATTGCTACAAGAACAGAGTGGTTTGAAGAAGCTACACTACAAGGTATATCAAGGGATAGGGCTAAATACTTAAGACTTAAAGCGCTCTCAAAGCTAATAAGGTACGCCAGAGAGATAGGTGTTGACTACTTAGCATTTGAAAATCTCTCTCAAATAAAGAGTAGAAAGTATCTTATCAATCCTACTGCTAATAGGAAGATTACTAGATTTGCTAAGAGGGGGATGTTGGAACATGCTATCTTAATAGGACTAAAGCATGATTTTACAATAATATTAGTTCCTCCATTTAAGACTACTAGATACGCTATAAAAATTCATAAAAAACTTGGGTTAGATAGACATACAGCTAGTGCATACGTCATAGCCCTAAGAGGGTTAAGAGTTATCAATATCTATAGTTGTCTATCAAACGTTTAACAGTTTCGTTAGGCAAAGTAGCTTTGGATAATTATGATGACAGAACTCTATGTGCGACATGCCATCACTCCTTGGCTATCCACAACCTCCCAGCCTTGATATATTTCCTTTTGGCCTCATGCCTTAGCTCCCTAACCCTGTTACTTTCAAGCAAGGGTATGCCCTCTACAAGAGCGTCAAGAGCTAGAGGATTGACACCTTCCATCATCTCACGAAGCTCCTCATAGGTGTATCCTAGCGCTTCTATTCTACCTATCTTGAATTGCATCAAATAGCCTATCCTATCCATGATCTTCATCCTCTTGAAGAAATCGCTTATCACAAGGACATCCACATCGCTCCAGACGCCTTCTTCCCCTTTAGCACATGAACCATAGAGTATAATAGCTTCAACAGGCAGTTTTTTGCGTATTTTCTCTATGAAGACCTCTAGGTCTTTACGCCAATCTCTCGTAGTCTCTCCCTCACCCAGTTGATTATGTCTTCAGCACACCTTATAGCTCTCTCGGCGGTCTCGTGGTCGTAGTACATTCCAGGATATCCAGACTCGTACACATTAGGGTACCTAGATGGTATGTAGTGCCTGTCAAGCTCCCTAGCCTTAGTCAATAACTGCTCCACACTGTACGTATGTTCAAGATGACCTAAGAGCTCAGTCACGCTGCGGCCCCAAGCCCCCCTGCCTAGTCCATGAAGTAGTGCTTTAATAGCCTTCTCTGCAGCTTGATGAGCTTGAAAGCATGACCATTCAAAGTTTTCGCATCTTAAACTATCTTTTGCAGCCTTGAGGTCTCTTAATGATTGCTTAAACCATCGCTCTGCTTCAAGTTTCCTTCTCATCGGTAACCTTTGAGCTCCGCCTCAATATTTACGTATCGCATGAAGAAGTATAAGATGATGAGGATACGGGGTGATGATTGTATCTATTACCTTGTGAGTACTCTTTCTGATACATTCTCTGGGCTTAGAAGAACACGGTCAGACCCAATCGCCCTCAGCATCAGCTCTAAGCTACGGGATTGTTCATCATCCCATAATTTCATTGGTAAGGCACACTATATATGATAGACTGGTGAGAGACGTCCTGATCCCCATGACGAATATCAGGAATCTTGTATCCAATAACTTAGCTATTGAAGAAAATGTGATATTCGTAGGAAGTAATATCTTTATAAGGCCTCTCACAGAAATAATAACCGAGGGGCTTCTGGCATGTCTGCAAGACCAGTTACTGCATACATCGTAGTGAGCTTCATTATAGGGCTCCTGATAGGCGCAGGCATAGGATGGTTCGTAGCACCTAAAGGAGTTCCAGCTGAGGAGTATGAGAGAGTCAAGAGTGAGCTTGAAAGCATAAAGCCACTTTATGAAACTCTTAAAGAGCTTATACCTGAGGACTTGGCTAAGGCAAAAGGAGAGATCGTCATAAAGGCATGGCCTGGAGCTAAAGCCTACGACAAGTATAGGTTGGAGAACCTCAAGGATGCAGCTGAGCTTTTAAACCACATCTTTGAAGCTCTAGGAATTGGCGTAAGGATTAAGTTCAAAGGAGAGGTCGAATCAGCAACTCTAGAAAGGGTAGTCGCTGCTTACAAAGCTGGCGAGCTACCTGACATCCTAGGTGCTGGCCATGAGTGGATTGGGCCTTTTGCTGAAGCAGGCTACATAATACCACTTGATGACTATATCAAGAAGTATGAGATACTGCTCAGGGATTGGTTCCCCTATGGCTGGGCTTGGGAGTCAATGAAGTGGAAAGGCAAGGTATATGGCATTCTACAGGACACTGAGGCTAGGCCATTCTACTTCAGAAAGGATGTCTTGAGGAAGCTTGGATGGAGTGAGGAGGAGATAGAAGCACTACCGGAGAAGATAAGGAGAGGAGAGTGGACCATAGAGGATGCCATAAGGGTTGCAAAGGAGGCTGTAGCTAAAGGCCTTGTCAAGTGGGGCTTCTACCACAGACCCACGCCTGGTGCTCAGCCAATGTTCGTGTTCTACATACAGTTCGGTGGTAAAATAGGCGATCCAGAGACTGGAAAGCTGATATTTGATAAAAGTGCATGGCTAGAGACTCTCAAGCTGTTCTACAGAATAGCTTATGAGGAGAAGCTAATGCCACCCATGGCAGGAATGTCCTGGAGGACAGTACATGTCGACTTCGTGAATGGAAGAGTACTGTTCTGGTTTGGAGGCACTTGGCACTGGGCAGAGTATCAGAGAGTGCCCTATCACGAGGAGCTGGGCACTGTGCCTGAGGACTGGCTATGGGAGAATATAGGGTTTGCGCTAGTTCCAGCTCCAAGACCTGGCCTTAGGCCAGCAACGAACACTCACCCATGGGCCTTCATGATATCATCTCAGTCCAAGTACCCAGAGCTGGCCTTCCTGATATGTGTACTGGCAACAATGCCAACCTTTGATGTCAGACACTGCCTCTATGGAGGAAAGCTCCCAGCCAGATCCACTACGTACGCCATAAAGGAGTTCAAGGAGAACAAATTCCTGTCTTCATGTGTATACATGCACGAGTACACAAGCGTCCTATTCAACCATCCAAAGATGCCTTCATACATAAGGCTGGTCTTTGAGGCTGTGACAGCAGTAGAGAAGGGCACGCCTCCTGAGAAAGCGCTTGAGGATCTGATAAAGGCTATACAAGCTGAGATACCTGATATAGTGATTGTGGACTAGGATTCATAGAATAATCTTTAAAATCATTTTTGTTTTTTAGACTCACAGAAACATTATATAATGGGGTTAAGGTATGGGCTCTCTAGGCTCATTGGAGAGGTACTTTGAAGCCATAATGTCCTATCTAGCGCCTCTCAAAAGTGCCCTAGCATACCTACTGCTCATACTGGGCACCTTGCTGAGGAAGCTTTTAGGCATACTTCGCAGGTATGGAAGGTTCATCTTCATAGCTTTCTTCCTATCACCGTTCCTCGTGTCCTTGATCCTAGTCTATGCAGTGCCCTCAGCCCTATGCGCATTGATGTCACTGACGGATATGGGCTTGAAGTTCGAGTTTACGTGGTGTAGGCCTCTTTGGAGAAACTATGAAGTGATCTTCAGCGGTGCTGACCCTAGGATAGAGGAAGTCACCTATGTGACGATACTCTACGTAGGCGCTACATTGCTCATCAATGCAGGATATGCGCTGATCCTAGGAGTATTCACAGCCTATATGGTCAAGAACGAAACCCTTGCCACGACCATAAGGCTACTATGGTTTCTACCCAGGATGACTCCAGTCGTGATATACGCCCTGTTATGGCTATGGTTTGCAGACCCACACGTAGGCCCTCTCACCATAATCTCGCGTTGGATAGGCCTGGGTGAGGTATCATGGATCCTAGATAGGCCTTATTCGCAGATACTCATGATAATAGTGAATGGCTATGTTGGCGCAAGCTGGGGCATGGTGATCTTCGCATCAGCTGTCAGGACGATACCTCTGGAGCTGTTCTACGCAGCAAAGGTGGATGGTGCTTCAGACTTCCAAGTAATAACGAAGATAATAATACCGCTTCTAAAGTGGCCAATACTATTCGTAACAGCGTGGCAAACACTGTCCCTGATAGGCTCATATGTGCAGATATTAACAATATGGAATGGCTTCGCCTACGTCTCAGGTACTGAGGTCTGGTCACTGTACTCATTCCACAAGGCCTTCGAGGCATACGAGTTTGGATACTCCGCGAGCTTGGCCATAGTGATGGTCATAATATCACTAGGTCTAGTGGCGCTATACTTCAAGATATTTGGATTCAGGAGAATGCTTGAACCATCTAGGATAGAGGTGTAGACCATGAGCAGGAGGAGCTCTACATACTATAGGAACGTGATAAGAAAGGCAAAGATCAGGACAATGATAGGATATATAATAGTATACTCAGTGCTCTGTATACCACTCGTTCCAATAGTAATGATGTATGGATGGCTTGTGATTCAGGCCTTCAGTGGAAGACCTGTTACATGGCTCATACCCAATCAGCCCACTCTAAGGAACTGGTACTTCCTCTCTGGGCCAATCATGAAGGGTGGAACTGTACTATACTCTAACTTCTGGCAGCTAGTAGGCAACACATTATTGTTAGCACTGGGAACCACAGGCCTAGTGGTCATAGCTTCATCCCTCGCAGGCTACGTGATCTCAAGGTTTGATTTCAAGGGAAGAGATCCACTGCTAAAAAGTGTAGTCGTGTTTCACTCCTTACCAGGAGTTCTCTTCCTAATAGCTCTTATGTACTTGCTCAACTATCTAGGAATATATGGAAAAGGCTTTCTAACCCTGCTTACAGTGATCTTGATAAAGGCTGGTCTAGAAACTCCAATGTACACATGGATGTTAAAGGGCTTCTTCGACTCCGTGCCCTGGGAGCTTGAGTGGGCAGCGCTAGTTGATGGATGTACTAGGTTTCAGGCTTGGAGAAGGGTAGTTCTGCCAATGATATTTCCAGGCATCGCAGCGGTAAGCGTATTTGCCTTTCTCTCAGGTTGGGGCGAGTACCTACTAGTCTACGTGTATATAACTCAAAAAGAGTACTACACCCTATCAGTGGCACTATCTGACCTGACGTTTGAGTTCCTCTTCATTGACTATGGGATGTTAGCAGCCTTCTCACTGTTCTACATGATACCAGCTGTGATATTCTTCATATTGACGCAGAAGTACTTGATGACAATGAGGATCATAGCCTACAAGGGATAAATGCCAAAAATAATTTTGAGCTGGAAAGGCCTATATTATGGCCTTTCCTGTCTTTTTATCAAATAGGTGTATCTTGCTCATATCGAAGGAAATGGGGACTATGTCATTTACTCTATACTTGAGAGTAGATGTTAGAGCCCTTAGGGTGAAGTCTCCTATCTTGAAGTGCACTATAAAGTCTTTGCCTAAGGGCTCTATGACGTATACCATGGCCTTAATGCCCTGAGGGACATCTATTATCACATCCTCAGGTCTAACACCAAGTATTACATCTCTAGGAACCTTATCTTGGAGGTGCTCATAGAGGTCATCGGGGAGCACTATGTCGAACTCTGAATGTCTGAATACTATCCTTCCATCTTTTTCGATGAGAGTACCTTCAATGAAGTTCATGGGAGGCGTTCCTATGAAGCCAGCTACGAAGAGGTTGGCTGGTTTATAATACAACTCCTCAGGAGTGCCTACTTGTTGAAGCTTACCCCTATCCAGGACGGCTATTCTATCAGCCATGGTCATGGCTTCAACTTGATCATGTGTTACATAAATAGTTGTTATTCCAAGTTCTTTTTGAAGCCTCTTAAGCTCAGCTCTCATGACAACTCTTAGTTTAGCATCAAGGTTGCTTAAGGGCTCATCCATGAGGAATAAGTCAGGTTTCTTCACGAGAGCTCTGGCTAGAGCAACCCTTTGTTGCTGACCACCACTTAGTTGAGCAGGTTTCCTGTCCAGTAGTTCCTCAATGCGCAAGAGCTTGGCTACTCTCCTTACTTCCTTCTCTATCTCCTTTTTAGGGAGCTTCTTGAGCTTGAGTGGAAAGGCTATGTTGTCAAATACCGTCATATGAGGATAAAGGGCGTAGTTCTGAAAGACCATTCCTATGTTCCTCTCCCTAGGTGGAAGATCATTGACTATGACATCATCAAAGTATATGTAGCCCTTGGTTGGCTTGTATATTCCAGCTATCATGAGGAGAGGAGTTGTTTTACCGCAGCCTGATGGACCTAGCAGTGCCATGAACTCGCCATCTTTAATCTCAAGGTTTAGATTATCCACCGCCACAACTTTGCCGAATCTCTTGGTAAGGTTCTCAAGCTTAACCCTTACCATGACCATCCCCAAAATATTAAGTCCAGTAGTAGCCTACGATTATGAACTATATAAGCTTAATCCAGCTCAAATTGTATAATCTTTATGAGCTCATATACCAGTCCAAGGTCAGCTAAACTCACCTTAGGATCATGGAGCTCAAGTCAATGGTATCCATTATCGTCATAACCAAAAGAGGGTTATGAGTGATTTGCATACTTACCCTGAGCTGAAGTAGGAGACGCTTTAATATTGCCTTGAGAATGCTTGATGTGGGTGCTCTGATGTATATAATGGCCTTTGACATAGGAAAAACGAAGACCTTAGGCGTTCTCTTTGATGAGGAGTTGAACATCTATGGATACGCCGTTGGAGGGCCTGCTGACGTTTTGTTTGATGATAAGAGCATGATAGTTAGAAATCTTCGTTATGTACTAAATGCTTGTCTGGTGCAGATTGGCCTATCGCTGAAGGATGTTGATCTGCTAGTGTTCAGCTGGGCCAGTCTGGACTCCGAAAAGGACTATGGAATCGCTTGGTCCTGTATCGAGGAGCTTGGCCTTCCTCGCGATAAAGTAGTAATTGAGCATGATGCTGTAGCAGCGTATTATGCAGTCACTTTGGGAGAGCCTGGAGTGGCAGTCATTGCTGGTACTGGTGCCATAGCTTTTGGCATGAATGAGCATGGTGAAAGGGCTCGATCTAGTGGCTGGGGATGGATGATAGGCGATGAAGGAAGTGCTTCGTGGATAGGACTACAAGCGCTAAATATGGCTTCTAGGGCATATGATGGAAGAGGGCCTTGGACATCTCTTGTTGAGAGGATCAAGGAGTTCTATGGGGTTGACGATCTCCTAGAGGTCATTGATAGAGTACATAGAAGAAAAAGCCTCGATATAAGTGATATAGCGGAGATAGCTGAGATAGTGAATGAGGAGGCCATGAAGGGAGACGATGTAGCTAAGCAGATAATGACTAGAGCTGGAGAGGAGCTGGCCTTATCAGCCTACGCTGTTGCAAAGAAGCTCAATATGGAGAATAATGACATAATAGTAGGTGGTGTTGGTAGTGTGTTTAAGTCGCATATAGTATCCTCGGTCTTCAAGAGTAAAGTCATCGAAATGATGCCTAAAGCAAGAGTTAGAGAGCCTATAGTAGGTCATCAAGCCATAATAGGGGCCATAGTCATAGCCTTGAGGAGAATTGGGCTTTCAATAACCCAAGACATGGTAAATAGAGTGATTGATAAGGTAAGGCGCTTTGAGGAATTTTACATGAGATCTTAGCCTTTTTCAGATCTAGCAATTCCAAAGACCTTGGCGGTCAAAATCCTGCACTCCTATGGTTGAGTCATGAGATGAATTTTTATCTCGTAGTGATTCGTCTTATGATCTTGAGATGACGAAGAGGCCCTCCATGAGAGTCACCATAACACTTCTCGCTCTCTTCATAATCGTTATCATGTTGATCTCCATTAGACATGAAGACAAGACTAGGAGTGCGGTTCCCGACTGTGTTGATTTGAGAGCAGCTGTGTGGCTAAGGTATCAGACCAGCAAAGGAGAGGTCTACGTGCATCTATATCTCGTCAAGGACTATAAGAACGCCTCTCAAGTGCCCATGCTCTACGTAGTAGTTGAGGTAAAAGAACATAATTGCGCTCACACCTACAGTGGCTATCTGTTTCTTCACAATAGAACCATGATTGATGAAGGCTTGGGATGGTACAAGTTTCCTCTACAGATACCAAGGGGACTTCAGGTCGAGGATCATGTATTACTCTACTCAAATTTAGACTTTAAAATTACAGGATATAGAATCCTTGACATAAGCCTGGATGATGGCAGAAGATATTCACTCAAGTGTCTGGTTCTTAGAAGAGGAGAGGACATTATGTTCTTCGACTCATTTTCTGGAGTATTCATAAAAGGAGATTTGAGAATTGGAGAGCGCAAGCTCTACGCTATGCTCAAGGGCACTAACTTGGTCTGGAGAACTGAGCAGTATCGATTTCACGTAGACTGGTATAAACTCAGAGAATACGCGAAGGAAATGAACAATACCATCGTAGGAGGGGTAAAGGTCATAGTCAAGAGTATAGGGAGGTCTGTGCTTGGAAGAGATATATATGCATTCATCTTAAATATTGAAGGCAGCTATGCTGCAGTGGTTCTTGGAGGAGTTCATGGTAGCGAAATAGTATCCTCTACCGTGAGCATGCGCTTAGTGAGAGAGTTTCTTGAGTATAAAGAGCTACTGAAGCTTCTAGCCAGCAACAGAATGAAGCTTGTAGTCATACCTATGTTGAACCCAGATGGAGTAGAGGCAGGCAAGATAATGCCAGAGGACTACTTCCTGCTTTATTCTAGAGCGAATGCTAGATTGATCGATCTCAATAGAAATTTCCCTTACAGGCTGTCATATACTGGAGGGGAGTCGAGAGCATGTACCTTAATCCACTCTGAAATCCACCCTCTGCCTGAGCCAGAGGTTAAGGCCTTGATGAAATTCTTGCTAACTATCGACAACATGGTGTTCTTCATGGACATACACTCAGGAGCTCTCACCAAGGTAGTTATCTACCCCTTGGGCGTTAGAGGGCTGGACTATTTAATGCGTGATCTAGCAGAGAATGTAGCTTCAGTTATACAATACGACTGCGCTTTTACAGGCCCTATAGGACAGTCCTATTGGTGGGTCTATGGTGCGCTTAAGAGACCAGCTCTACTACTCGAAGTATATCGAGGAGAGGACTCCTACTTCGAAATCTATAATCCTTCCAACGAGGAAGAAATTGAGAACATAGTGCAGGAAGTAGTGAAAGTTCTCAGATACATAATAGACAACAAGGAGTTCATCATGAGATATCTCGAGAAGCTCTCAGAGCAACGCTGACCACTACGTCCTATGATTTCGACAAAGCTCTCTTCTTACTCCTGAGCTTCATGGTTTCCTCATAGTCTATCCTCTGTTCTTTAATCACAACTCCATAGATATTAACAGCATCTTCAGCTGCTATAAGACCATTCAAGTAGTCCTGTAGGACAGCCTCAGGATTTCTCTCCAATGGATCTCCATAGCCTCCACCTCCAGCTGTCTCCACTACTACCTCATCTCCCTCATGAACCACTACACTACCCTTACTTCCGAGATGAACTATACTGCCATCCTTTCTCACCACATAGTACTTTGCTGCCTCGCCTGGTAGGCCTCCACAGAGGCCCCATGGCCTTCTCTTAACCCTCTCGCCTACTATAGTGACTAGAGCTCTTCCAGCTAATATCCTGAAGGATCTTATGACCCCCATGCCGCCTCTCCACTTTCCAGCACCTCCACTCCCAGGCCTGATCTCATATCTAGTGAAGAGAAGGGGTAGTTCACCTTCTATGACCTCTATGGGCGTGTTCATGGTATTAGTCATGTTACAATGTACTGCATCGACTCCATCGAGACCATGTCTACCTCCATAGCCTCCAGCCACGGTCTCATAGAATACCCAAGCCTTGCCTGATTCAGGATCCACTCCTCCTATGAGGATATTATTCATAGACCCGCATGCTGCTGCAGGGACTCTTTTTGGTATTACTTTGGATAGAGCCATGTAGAGGACATCTACTATCCTCTGTGCAGTTTCAATGGAAGCGCCCACAGCAGCTGGCCATTTTGCATTCACTACACTTCCTTCAGGAGCGATTATATGAACTGGCCTGTAGAAGCCATCATTTATAACAAGGTCTGGGTCGAGTATGGTTTTCAGCACAAAGCTTGTGGCAGCTATAGTTATGCCCATAGGAGCATTTAAAGGAGCTGAAACTTGAGGCGATGAGCCTGTGAAATCTATGAAGACTTCATCCTCTTGTTTCCTCATAGATACCTTTATAATTACATCCTCTCCTTCAACAGCCTCAAGGTAGTCAGTGGCTTCAACATTGAAGTCAGGAAGCTTTTTGATAGAGAGACGAGTAAGTTTCTCGCTATGACGTAGTATTTCATTGAATATTTCGAGAAGTTGCTCAACGTTGTACCTTTCCATGAGCTCTCTTAGCCTCTTCTCACCTACGTGGCAAGCAGCTACCTGGGCTCGAATATCACCTACTACGACCTCTGGTGCTCTTACATTCCTTAGCCACATTCTAAGTACATCATCTTTAAATACACCGTCTTCAACAATCTTGATAGGAGGAATGATAAGTCCTTCCTGGTGCACCTCTACAGCATGAGCTGATATACTTCCTGGAACCATTCCTCCTACGTCCACATGGTGAGCTCTGTTAGCTACATAGGCTACTACATTGCCTTCATTGAATACAGGCTTTATCATTATTATGTCGTTAAGATGCGTGCCTGCCAAAAAGGGATCATTTACTGCTATGACATCGTTGGGCTGAAGCTCAGCGCCTCTACTTCTGAGATGTTCAAGGATCTTCTTGATGGCCCAGGCCATGGAGCCTAGATGAACAGGTATATGCTCAGCTTGTGCTAACAACCTGCCTTCAGCATCAAATATAGCACAACTATGGTCCATTCTCTCCTTAATGTTTGGAGAGTATGCGGCATTCCTTAGAGCTATACCCATCTCCTCAGCTGTATATTCAAGGCAACATCTCACGACTTCGACTGTTATGGGATCAACCACGGGGCCTCACCTGGACTTTCTCAACAGCAGATTGGAGTACTCATCCACTACACATTGCCAATCAGGAGGTATGACAGTAGTAGAGTCATACTCCTCTATTACAGCTGGGCCCTCCACTAAGTGGCCTGGCTTGAGTGCATTCCTCTCGTAGACTGGTGTTTTAAGCCAATCATGTATTTCACCAAAATATACCTCGCGATAATCCTTAGCTTCAGCTGGCCTTCTCTCAATCCCAGGGCTACTTCTCAACTTAGGTTTCTCCATGACCCCTATGGCGCTGATCCTCAAGTTGACCAGAGTTATCTCCTCATCTACTGCATAGCCGTATACTTCCTTGTGCTTCTCGATGAACCTGTGTCTAAGTATGTCAATACTTGTCAAGGGCGAGGGAACCTCTATCATGAGCTCATAGGCTTGTTTGTGATATCTGAGGTCAGCATATCTTATGAAGACCATTCTGTCCTCTGAAATTCCTTCAGAGAGCAGAGCCTCCCTACCCTCATCCTCAAGTGACCTGAAAAGGCTCTCGACCTCCTCAGAGTCGAGCTTAGAGAGAGGCTTTAGTAGGCATAGTTTAAGGTCATACTTATAATCTGCTAGTAGAAGGCCAAGAGCTGAGAAGGTACCTGGAGCTAAAGGCACTATGATCGAGTCTACCTTAAGGTCCTCTGCTAATTCACAAACATGCATGGGCCCAGCACCTCCAAAGGCTATGATAGTGAAGCGACGAGGATCTAGGCCTCTTTCTACTGTGACAATTCGCATAGCTCTTGCCATTTCGGTATTTGCTAATTTTATGATTCCATATGCCGCCTCAATGGGATCTAGGCCTGTCTCCTTACATATCCCCTCCCTAATGGCCTTCATGGCTAGCTCTGGCCTTAGTACTATTTCGCCTCCAGCCAGCACAGTGCTTATTCTTCCAAGGACTAGATTAGCATCGGTTACCGTAGGCTCTAAGCCTCCTCTTCCATAACAAGCTGGGCCTGGATCAGCTCCCGCGCTGTAGGGGCCAACTCGTAATCTCCCAGCTTCATCAACCCATGCTATAGTTCCTCCCCCAGCAGAGACCTCAGCTAAATCTATGTGAGGATAGCGTACAACATAGCCGCTACCTCTTATGAGTCTACCTCTATGTGTACGACCACCTACCTCGAACTCTGATGTCAAGATAGGCCTTCCATGCGTGATTGCGCAGACTTTAGCTGTGGTTCCGCCCATGTCAAAGCTGAGGACCCTGATGAAGCCCTTCAGCTTAGCTAGATAGGCAGCTGCAATCACACCAGCCGCTGGGCCTGACTCTATGGTAGCGGCAGGCACTTTAATCACTCTCCTGGAGGACACAACACCACCGCTCGAAAGCATCATCAGAAGCCTGGGCTTTACACCAAGCCTTCTCATGCCCTCCTCAAGCTCTAGCGTATACCTAGTGAGGATGGGCATGAGAACAGCATTGACTACTGTAGTGCTGGTTCTTTCATATTCTCTATACTCAGGGTCAACCTCATGACTAGCTACTACATAGGCCTCAGGATAGCTCTTTCTGATAATCTCAGCTGCTTTCCTTTCATGAACAGGATTTACATAGCTGTGAAGGAGACATATGGCTATGGACTCGACCTTCTCACTCCTTAACAACTTGACAATGCTGTGAACTTCACCTTCTTGGAGGGGAACTATGACTCTACCGTCAGGCCCAATCCTCTCATTAAGTACTAACCGTAGCCTTCTAGGGACTAAAGGCTTTGGCTTCATGAAGAAGACGTTATACAGCTCTGGTCTCCTCTGCCTGCCTATCTCAAGCACATCTCTGAAACCTTTAGTAGTTATGAGGGCAGTCTTTGGCATCCTCAGACCAAGCTGTCCTAGGAAGAGGTTTGAGCCTATGGTTGAAGCATGCACGATGAACTCAATGGACTCAGGAGAAAGTCTTCTTAGGATCAGCCTTAGACCATCTAGGATAGCTTTTGAAGGATTCTTGGGCGTTGATGATATCTTAAGCCTCTGCAGCTCACCTGTCTTGACGTCAAATACTATAAAGTCGGTGAATGTCCCTCCAACATCAATTCCTATCCTCACCTTGGCAGCAAAAGCTTCAGCATGGCCATGAGACGTTGTTCGATTTATTAGTTTCATTGAGAGCACCTCGCACTCCTAGCTACAATAACAATATGCTTGGGAGAGCACAGCTTATAAAAGTATTCATACGTTTGACATATGACAAAACAGATGCATCATCATTTTGAGAGTACATATTACCTATATATAAATATGTAAATTGATAGTGAAAGACCATGATAATACGACCTACAGGCGTAAAGGTCTCTTGATGCCTTTCTCGTATACTACTATGTTCCTTTTGATGTCCACTACCTTTATAATCCTGTGTAGTGGAACAGCTTTAAGTATGCCTTCAGGACTGCGAAAGTGAAAATAGTCTCTAGTCACCTTGACTAGGAGAGAGCAGTTAATTGTTGAGAATCCTTCCTCAGTTCCTCTATCGATGTAATATATGACGAAGTCTTCACATCTGAGTGAAGGCTTCTTCAAGATCCTGTTTAAGAGCTCAGATAGAGGATTTTTCAATCATATCGCCAGAGGAAGATACTGATGAAGCTTATTTAAATTCTTTTTCATTCCTACAGCTTAGCCTCATGATCAGGAATCCTATGGTCACGGTGATTATTATCCACGCTATGAGGAGGAAAGCTATCCTAGGAGTGCAGAAGACAGCATAGGTCATTATGATTAGAGGGCCTATAAAGCCTATAAGACATGGCACCATACTAGAGCATGTCTCTTCCCTAGCCTTAAGGTTGGCAAGAGAGACTAGGCTAAAGCATAGGAGGAAAGCAAGGCTTGTTAGTTCACCGAGCTTCTCAACTCCTGCCTCGAAGAATATAAGAGCTATGCTCATAAGCCCTACTAACACTATGCTGTTGGAGGGAACACCATTTCTATTAAGCTTGTTCAAGACCTTTGGAACTATATGGTCTCTGCTCATGGCGTAAAGTACTCTTGAGACTGCATAGAGGCTTCCATTAGCGGCTGATAGAGTTGCCGACAAAGCAGCTAGTGATAATAGAAGGTCGCCTGAAGTCCCTATGATATGTTTAGTTATTTCGCCGAGTATAGTTTCATCATGCCATATCTTATCGCTCTGTAGAAGGCCATTCTCTAGCATTGATATTGCAAGCCATGCTACCATGAGGTATATTGAGGAGGCTATGGCTAATGATGTAAATATACCCCTTTTTACATGCTCCTTACTCCTGCTCTCCTCAATAGCATTCACCACGGCTTCAAATCCTTCAAACCCTAGAAAAGTGGTAGCAGAGCCGTAGAGTATTCCTTTAGCCAAATATGATAAGGGCCTTGATGCTACCTTATACACCACCGTTAAGTCCAGGAGCTTAAACCCAAGGATTATCACTGTGAGAAGTATGGATACCTTAAAGAGCACAAGAAGGTCCTCCACTATACCCATGTTCTTAACACCAGAGAGGTTTATTAAAACTAAGATGAAGACTATAATGATGGCTATTAGCTTTACTGTGAAGAGCCCGAGATGATTCATGTTAAAAATCCTCATCAGATAGTAGGAGAATACAACTGAATAGAAGGCACATGCTGAGGCATAGGCGAAGAAAGTTGAATAGCCTATGAAGAGCTTGAGAGGGGTGTATCGTGAGAATACCTTGGATACAAAGGCATATCCAGCTCCGCAGCTTGGGTATTTTGCTGATAATTTTGCATAATTATAGCCTATAGCTAATGTTATCAAGGTGTTGAGCAGTAGCGAGAACAGTATAAGCTCGCCCACAGCGCTCTTCATAGCCACTACACCTATGGTCGAGAAAACTGTACCACCAATCATTGCACCAACGCCTATTGACGCTATTTCCAATAAGGACAATTCCTTGTGCAAACCTCCCTCAATAGATCCTCCACTACTCTGAATACTCTGTTTCATTATTCTCACCTTGACATAGAGTGTTATGGCATGTATTCATGGCCTTCCTCATCTCCTCCTAAGGGGGCCTAGTACAGGCAGGAGCTATATCAGCTGGGTAGAGGTGTAGTACAGGAGGGGTTATTTAAGGGAAACGCTTTCTTCTCCGATATAGTTATAAGACCCGCGTGGAGATTACCTTGAAAATATTTCACTATTTTTATCGAAATATTATCATGAATATATCATATAATAAACTTATACACGGATTAGTATTAAGTGGAGAAAAACAATATTATCCCAGATATGTCTCAAGTTCCTGAAGGTTATGTGAAAGATAGTCATTAGAGGAGGCCTACTATCGTCCTATATTGAGCTTAACCATAGAAGAGCTGCAGTTCAGCTCTATTTCGAGGCCACCAGCTTCACCCAAGACTTGACTTCCAGATAATAGATGAATAGTGCCCAATTCCTCTGCCTTTACATCAACCAAGGAGCTAAAGGCATCAGCCTTGATTAGAACAGAGCCTCCTTCAGGAACCTCTATACGTCCTAGCAGGGCGGAGCCAGCAAGGTCTAGTGAGATCATGTTCTTAGCGGATTGAGTATAGATAAGCGTCAAGTTCATAGTGCATCCCAGGGCATTTATTTCCATAGACAGAGTCTCTACGTCGAGGAGAGCAACTTCAAGAACTACTCCTTTACACGACATATTGATGTATCTGACCACTGATGGATTAAGCTCTAGATGAAGGCCAACACCTCTCGCTATTAATCTGAGAACATTGACATCTTCCCTACGTAGAAGCTTCACTTCATAGTGATACTTAGACCAGGATGTCTTAAATATCGATATCCTATACGCTACGTCCTCTCCTAAGCTATTAACCTCAACACTACAGCCAGCTACATCCATCACAACTAGGAGAGGCTTGTATTCAAGCTCAGAGAGGCTCTTCTCTTCAGAGTAAACCTCTACCATCCAGCGCTCTGAGGGCCTTATCTTGAGAGTCGGCGGTTTCTCCTCAAACTTCTGAGGAGCTTCCATCCTTACTTGAGCTGGAGCTACAGCTTCTATGAGTATGGTAAGAAGTACGAGAAACACTATTGCAAGACCAGCCATTTCCTCCCTACTCATATGGGCCACCTCATGAATATCCTTATCGGTAGCATCACAAGAGAGAGTATTGCAAGCACACCTATTACTACCAGTGGAGGTAACACTATTGCAAATACAGCCTTTTCAAGGGATAACCCATGAGCCTCACTCATGCCAAGACTTGACACGTAGATGAACCAGACAAGACCTACAAGGCATCCTACAAGTGAGGCTACAAGGCTTGCTAGAGGCATTAAAGGAGAAAACATTAGAGGCACTATAGCGAAGGTCTTGCTTACATAGGCATAGCCTAAGACTAGGAGTGTTATCTCGAGGTCTCCAGAACCTTCAAATGCTCTAGCAGCAATGTAGCTTCCAACGCTGAGGAGAATCCATAACAGGAAGTCTACCGTTACCCCAAGAGCTATAACAATAGATGATGTTAACCTAGGGGGCCAGGCATAGGCTAGGGGAAGAATACTCCTCCACTCTGCTAGATATGTAATCAAATGCCTGAGAGCGAGAGCAAAAGCCATCCACTGAGTGAAGCTGAAGAAAAGCACTACGGCAAGAGCTTCAATAAGCTCACGTCGTTCATGAACTATGGCTCTCATAGTATCCTTGGGAGCTATTATTAGTCCGCCTATTCTGCTCAAGAACTTCATGCTCCCACTACACGATCTCTAGCTCAGCCTTCATGAACACTATGCAAATGTTCCATATAGCCTTTTCCATAGATGGTATCCTCCACGACTACTTGCACATTGATGCACTGAAAACGAGGATCATAACCTAATACCAGCTAGCTGCATTCTTCTGATGCAAAGAGGATAGGGCTCAATGCATTCCTCCTCAACTTCTTTTGGCAGGGAAGGGTCTATTGCAGCTAGCATTTCAAACATCTTCTTTCTCTCATCTACATCCACTATTCTAGGGTCAGTCATTAACGCCACATAGACATGAACCCCGCTGTCTAGCAACCTTTCAATGGCTATGAGCGGAAGCTCAAACGCCTCCTCTATGGCACCTGTCCTTCTACTGAAGGCCTTGGGTTCACCAGCTTTTATACTAACCCTTACGATGAGCTTGGAATACCGCGATAAATTCCTTGCATACTCAGGCTCAGCTCCTATCAATATACCGTTCGTCTCAAGTATTATCTGATCTATGTACCTTGAGTCCTCCACAAGCTCTAGAAGCCTGAGAAGATGATCTTTGCCTATAGTTGGTTCACCTCCAGAGAGCCTCACTCTTCTAACCTTATGACGCCTTGCAAGAGATTCAGCTTCTCTTAGCACAGATATCGGTAGTTTGAACTTGCCATACTCCTCAGGATATTCTCGTGCTGGTGAAGCCCAGCAGAAGAAGCAACGAAGATTGCATCCTATCACATCAAGTGTAACACATTTCTTGTAGAAGCGGGCTATTCTTGACCTGAGGTACTTCCTAGCTGGCTCACCTTGAATATCCCTACAGACTATCCTCTCAACTTCATGAGCTAGCTTTACAGGATCAAATCTTGGCATGTTAGGCGTAAGTGCTCTGGGTATTGGCATCACATAAATATAAGCCTGCAGCTCTATAAGTGCGAGGATATCCGATGCGTGGATATAGGGTCAAGAGCCTTGATGAATTGAAGAAACTCCTTGGTACCAACAAGGATCTCAGGATATATCCTCTAGGAGATGTTCTGCTCATAGCAGATAGCGAGGATAAGGCAAGACAAGCTATGGAGGCGATAAGCCTCCCGCCCCACTTGAGCTATAAAGTTTTGAGAAAGCTTTGGCTTAGGGAGCCAGCTGTGGTGATCAAAGAGAATAAGACCTGCTTGAAGATCATAATAGCTGACATAGCCAGTGGAGATATTGCCCTCCTTCTGGCTAACAGATTGGCTTCACAACTAGCTCAGTATTCACCATTCATAGTCAGAAGAGTTGATTGTATACTCAGCTATAGGTCCTCTGAGGATGGCGGCTTTACCATAAAGAACACAGTGGAGGTAGTGATAGCTAAAGGCTCTCAGAAGAGAGTTGTCGAGGAAGTGTTATCACTTATAAGGAGGAGTCTCAAAGAGCTCACTAAGGTTCGAGAGATGTATTCAAGTTCAGAGAGGTCATGATAGGATAAAGGGCTATGCTGGATAATAGAGTTTTGGATGAATAGGAAACAGATGGTCCAGAAGGCTCATCCATAGGGGAATACTTCATGAGTAGAACAGTAGTCTTGATTATCACAGGAGTGGTCATAACAATACTAGTATTGCTCACAGCTATGTTGCCTCACTACATAAAGAGGGAGGAAGTCTATACGAGCGCATATTCTTACGAGAGGGAAACCTTGAAGACTAGAAAACTTGTACTGGCCTTCTACTATCCCTGGTATGGTTCAAAGTATGGACCTACAGGTCGATGGTTTCACTGGGACCATTGCATAATCGATACTACAACAGACAGGATAATAGGCTCTCATGACCGTTCTCCTGATCCGTAGCTTCATATAGCGGGCTATATCTTTCTGTATCTGCTACGGATAGGTTCATTACGGCTAAAATCCTCCCGACCACCCTACGGCGGACAGCCACCCTCAGGTAATCGGGGTTCATCAACAATTCATCACCCTCAATAATCATCGAATTCAGAGCATCAGTAGTAGATTGTAGGAGAAGTTTTATAAATCTTACTTCTCATAGTTCTCATAGGTGTATGAGATGGTTAGGAAAACAGTAGAAGTTCCAGATGAACTTTGGAGAGAGTTTGAGGTTTACGCAGTTAGGAAGTTTGGATATTATGGTGCTATAAAGAAAGCATTAGAGGAGGCGATTAGATTATGGCTAGAGAAGGTGAAGAAAAAGCTACAGTAGTTGGCAAGCTGATTCTTAATGATGAAGTTTCCCTAGCTAGATTACTTACTATAATGAGGCAATTTAGAGATGCTGTTGAGCTTGGTCACTCACTCCTCTTTAGAGAGAAACTTAGTGAAAGCGAGGTAAAGAGAAGGTTGACCAGAATCCTATCTAATGCTTGGTATGCCTACTCAGCAATTAAAGTTGCTAGGCTGTATAAGGAGCAATCAAAAATAAGGCTTAGGAAACCACTACTGTATTCTGTTGGTGCTAGGTGCGAGAAAAGTAATCGCAACATTAGATTGGTAAGCACAGACAAAGTACTTATCAAAATACCTCACGCTAGTGGTAAACACGAATGGATTGAGGTAGGTGTTAGGTTTGGTAAAAAGTACCTTCCCTTGATGCGAGAGTTAATTAGCGGTAGTTACAGTTATGGTGCTGGTGTAACGATAAAGCTCAAAGGTAAGAAAGAAGACTGGAGAAGAGTATTTAGGGAGAAACTTTACCTATACCTCAACATCCCAGTTAGTTTATATGTAAAGTACTTTAGTAAGAGAGTTAAAGTGAAGCCAAGGAATAGATTCTATGCTGGTTTCGACTTTAATGTTGATAGAATAAACATGGTTATTGTCGATTCCTATGGAAGAATTAGAGATGTGAGAAACATCCGCTTCCCTGAAGTAGTTAACTATGACAAAGATAAGTCAAGAGCGATTAGACAAGAAGCTCTCTCAAAGCTCGTAGAGTATGCAGTTTCACATGGCGTGAAGTATTTCGTTATTGAGGACCTATCCAAGCCAAATAAAATCAGAGGTAAAATCAGAAAGTGGAGTGTTAGAGAATATCAACAGCAGATGGAGATGCTCATTAAGAAAGTCAGTGGTACACTCATTAAAGTAAATCCAGTATATACTTCAATTGATGCAATAGGCATAGCCTTATCGAGGAGGATTGACATTCATACAGCATCAGCATACCTGATAGCCCTGAGAGGTATAAAAGGATACGAATTGATACAGAAAACTATAATCTAAGGTTTCTACCCCATACTAGGTCCATATGATTGTAATGATGAGAAGACTCTATTGACACACTTCAGATGGGCTGAAAAAGCAGGCATAGATGTGTTTATATGTTCATGGTGGGGCATCAATAGCTTCGAGGATAAAGTCTTCAGGAAGATGTTGAATATAGCTGAGGATCATGACCTCAAGGTAAAGCTCACAATATACTATGAAACCCTTGGTCTTGCTGAAAACGTAGGTAAGGTATGTAGAGAGCTGGCTTATATAGTCAAGGAGTATGGTGGGAGTAGAGCTTTCCTCAAGCTAAATAACACCCCTGTAGTCTTCATATACGCCGTTGAGAGCCGAGATGTCTCGTTCTGGGAGGCAGTTCTCAAAGGGCTGTGGAGAGAGGATATTAAGGTCATACTGATAGCTGACACCACGAAGAAAGCATATGCGAAGATATTTCATGGAATACATATCTATAATCCACTACCCCTTTTGCTAGCAGACAAGAGTGGAGACACGCTAAGAACAACATACAAGAGGATGGCAGACATAGCTAAGAAATATAACTGCATATTTGTAGCTACAGTCATGCCAGGATATGATGACAGGATCATTAGAAAGCCGGGGCTATTCCTTGAGAGAGAAGGTGGAAGGATATACAACATGACTTGGGAGATAGCCATTGAGAGTGGAGCAGAGTGGATCGTAGTAACCAGCTGGAATGAATGGCATGAAGGAACTGAGATAGAGCCTAGTGTCGAATATGGATTTCAGTACCTAAACATGACTGCAAGGTGGGTAGAGGAGTTCAAGAAATCATAGAAATAACAACAAAGGCGGGATAAGAGTGAGCAAAGCTCCTAGTAGAGCTACTCTCTTCGTTGGAGAGAGATTCCTTAGGAGAGCGCTTGAGGTTATCGCTATTATCATCCACATACACGAGACCATGGTCACTATCATGTTCGTTGATATTGAGAGTTCAAGGATTTTTGATATGTAGTAGACGACGCCACTCAGATAGACTCCCCAAGATATGACGAGAGACATTGTCAATATGCTCATGCCTAACATCTTCATGTCCCAGAACATCCTTGGAATAGATCTCAATCCTTGAAACTCCATGAGGGCTGTTAGGACGGATAACATGTCGAAGGTTATAGGTACTAAAGTGAAGGTTAGCGGTGCTCTTAGGAGCACTGAGCCTAGAGTCGTAAGCACTCCACACATGCCTGTACTGAGAGAGAGCGCTAATATAGCAGTCCTCTCTCCAATCCTCATCTCAACAAGCTCACCTGTGCCATAGGTGGCTATCAAGCTATTACCTCGGTGCCATAGACCTAGGCTTTTACCGGCTGCCTCATCCAGAATGCTGACCCTTCCCAAGGCCATCATAAACACTATTATGACCAGGAGGTAGAGTAGGAACACATTCCAGAAGAGCACGTAGTTGACTTCGTATGTGAGCAGTAGTATAGTCGATGCTATTACTCCTATCATGAGAGAGCCCAGCAGATAGGATTCGTCGAGTCTAACTCTCCTATGTGGTCTTGACTTGCCGTACTTCCTTAAGCTCAGGATAGTCTTTAGGTCATAGGCCATCATTATTGAGTGCTTGAGCAAAGCGAGGGATAGATAGGAGGACGGATTGAGCGGAAGAGATCCTGCGTCCTCTATCTCAGCCTTGATACCTTTTCCTGGGCGAAGAGCACGAAATACTGCTAGCACTGCTAGAGTGAATATATGGACTTCCAGCGAGAGCACTATGTTTACGCCTAGATAGTCAAGGCTGTCTCGGAAGAGGAGACTGACGGAGTTCTTTACCTCATTCAGGAACTCTCTTCCACTTGAGAGTGCGTAGTAAAACATGCCGTATAGTAGTGCTGGCCATGCAAGGCTGATGTAGAGGAGGGTTGGGAGTATGATTAGTGGCAGAAGTATTCTCAAATACTGTTTTCCGCCCATGTGGACTACCTTCACTACTGAGGTAGCTCCTCAGGTGGAGAGATATAAGGATTTCTCCCTCGCTCATGACCTAAGGGTCATACATCTAATGTAGGTGAACTATAGTGAGTTATTAAACATGTATTTTGCCTTACTTCTTGATCACAAGAGATTTAGTCTTAAGTGCTAAAATTTATGATCTGTAGAGAGGTGGTGAAGACATGCGACTGATACTAATACATCCTCATCTTCACGTTGTTGGTGGAAGCGAAAGACTTACACAAATTCTACTATATGAGCTTGATAGGCGAGGCTCAGAAGTGCTTGTCCTCACTGGTGCTAGAAATCCAGAGTACTTCCCTGAGACGAAGAACATAAAGTTCAGGCTGTTTAAGAGAATGGATATCGAGGTCAGCGAGCTAAGGGTCAAACAGCTACTTGACCTTGTCTTCACCTTGGACGATGCTTTCAGGGAGTTCGAAACCAACATAGTGTTTTCCATGATCCAGGAGCCCATATACTTGGTATTGTCCAAAGTCATAAAGCCCAATGTAGGTACAGCAGTATTCATACATTTCCCCTTCGAGGAGGAGCTCACTAAGGAGAACATAGAGCAATTCCTGAGGATGTATAGATTCCCAGGATTCTATGAGGACATGTATCGATTTGTCGATATTAAGATGACTAACTCCAACTACACGGCCAGAGCTCTCTACAGATACTTTGGACTTGAGAGCAACGTGGTGTACCCTGCTATTCCATGGAGCTTCTTCAAGCTAGAGCCTGACCTTGAATACGACCCTGGCCCTAGTCTCATAAGCGTGGGAAGGTTTGTACCTCAGAAGAGACTCGACCTATTGATTGAGATATTCAGAGATCACGTGAAGCCAAAGGTCCCAGAGGCCAAGCTCTTCATAGTTGGAGTTGTTGACCCAAGGTATAAAGACTATCATGAGAAACTGCTCTCTTTAGCTGAGAGCACGAGAGATGTGGAGGTAATCGATAGGCCTTTGATGCCAAAGGAGCTAGTCGAGATATATAGAGAGGCAAGGGCATATGTGCATCTGCGTATAGGTGAGCACTTCGGAATGGCTCCTGTGGAGGCTATGAGCCAGGGGGCTATACCCATACTGCCCATGAAGTCAGGGCTTGCTGAGCTACTGACACATGGATGGAATGGTTACATGTATCAGCAGGATAGTGAGATAGCTGACTACATACTGAGAGTTCTTAGAATGTCGAGGAAGGACTATCTGAGCATGAAGAAGATGGTCTACAGAAAAGCACTCTACTTCAATCCTGATAGGTTTGCAAGCGATGTAGTAGGGTATCTGAGCTTGCTTGAGACAAAACAGAGAACACTACATGCCTAATCTATCGGAACAGGAATTTCAGAACTCCTTTTAACGTTATGACGCCTATAGCTCTATCTGCCTCATCCACTACAGGAACCACACGCTGACCCAAAATTATCATTTCATGAAGAATTACATGGAGCTTCTCCTCGGGTTTAGCCACTAGCTTAGGCTTTCTGACTATCTCCTTAACCGTCTCTGAGCTGCTAAGTCTTGAGCGATGAACTATCCCAAGGAGCTTTCCTTCCTCGTCTACTACTATGCCATAGTCAAGCTTCTTGTCCTCAAGTGCCTTCATAGCTTCTTCCTTAGCCATGTTGACTGGTATCAAGGCGGGCTCCTCCATTACATCACATACCCTTATAAGGCTGAGAACATACTTAGCCACGAAGGGCATCAAAGGCGGCCCTTCATAAGCCTTTCTGTGGCTGATCTTGAGTAGACGATTTGCTGCTAACGGATAGCATAAGAGAGATAGTATGGATGTGGCTATTATCAATGAATACACAGCAGAGCTTACAAGGCCTGCCTCCATCAGAGTGGCGAGAACTGCTAGGTCAACGGCTCCTCGTGCAAGCATAGAGGAAGCCACCTCCTTGCAGTAGTGTGCTCTAAGTGCTCTAAGAGTGAGATAGTGAATCATGGCTCGATAAGGAGTCAGAATCAAAGGGATCACTACTAGGAGAAGTGCATCATGAGTTATGAAGACCCAATCATACTTAAGGCCAATGGCAGCAAAGAAAAGCGGTATGAAGACACCATCACCAATGCCCTTTAGAGTTTCAAGTGATGCTCTAGAGGACTCCTCCTGAAGCACATCTGAAAGCACTAGGCCTAGGATAAGGGCACCTATTGCCCCATGAACGCCAAAGGCCTCTCCTATGGCCACAAAGAGTAGGAGCAGGCCAAATATGGCCCCCACTTGAGCTCCTCTCGATACCATGTAGAGACCAACGGCTTCTATGAAGCGTGGAGCTATGAGTATTCCAAGTACAATAGCTATTATGAAGAAAAGCGCTACCTCGCCTAGCTGCAAGGCTACACGCCTTACGTCAAGCTGCTCAACAGTACCTAGTTCAAGCAAGGTGCCAGCCAGTATCAATCCTATGGTCTCACCTAGCAGAGCGTATGAAAAGGTCAATGCGCCTACACTTGTCCTCAGCAACCCCATATCGCTTAGAGTTTTAGCCACTACACTTGCTGTCGGTAGAGAGGCTAATACTGCAAGGGAGATGGATTCTATACTTGACAAGCCAAGCCATAGTCCAATAGCGTAGGTGGTGAGCATTATTATTGATGTTGCCATGAGCATCGACACGAGGTATCTAGTGTTGAGTGAGAGGGCAAGGCTCTTTACATCTATCTCCTCAAGGCCAATGATGAAGAAGAACAGGTATATGCCTACACTTGAGAGAAGCACTAGACTAGTGGTTGGATGTATTAAGCCCAGTATGGCAGGACCTAGTATAATGCCTGCTAGAGACCATCCAATAAGCGGAGGAATACCTTTTCTGACCATTACCTCCTCAAGCATTTTCGCGAGGAAAATCAATAGAGCTACCCCTAACAGTTCTCCGATCATTCTATCACCTTCCTCTTCCAACTGTTCATATCGCCTCACCACTTCATGCTCCAGAGCTTAGCAGAAGCTAGGTTGAGATGCAGTATATAAGGATACCGCATGCACGATCGAGTTCCAGAGGGGACTTGCGTTTTGGAGCTCAGCAAAGATGGTGTAATGTTGGATGCGTAGTGATGTGGAAGTAGGCCAGTGTATTGATAGTACAGGGCAATTATGTTACTATTCATACTTCATTATTTTGCCTGTTCAGATTCACATTATAGTCAGATTATGGAAATAGCTCGTCATGAACTACTCACGCTATACTATCGATCAAGGGCTTTCTTCCCAGATATTCGGCAGCCGTGAGTATGAGGACATCCCTTCTCTTGGCCTCATCAAATACTTCAGAAACTCGCTTTCTCCATTTCTTCTCTCTGAGCAGATGATGATCATATATTATGAGCTTGGGCTCTGCTGAGATTATGGTCAAAGCATTTTCAATAGCTCTTCTCAAGTTAATTCTATTGAACATGAAGGGGAAGAGGTATGTTGGAGGGCCATCAAGGATCACGACATCAGGCCTCAGCTTAGCTATATACTCAGCATAGTCCTCTATTATCGGACCCATTAAATCGCTTGAGTAGAATATCCTCCAGTTTCTATGCTTTATTAACAATGGGGTGACCCATCCTGTTCTATCATACTCCACTCCATGGAACCAAGGCTCTAGAACCAAGACCTCGGCATCGCCTATGTTGAAGACCTTGCCATCTCCCCACACTATCTTGGTACCATCAGGTAGAACAGCCTCCTTGATCCAAGGCCCTTTAGACCATAGCTTATCTATGAGATTCATGAACCATCTTCTGCCTTTCTCCAGTAGCTCTCTTCTCCTTTTATCGTAGCTTCCAAAGCTTCTTGATATGGCTATGCTAAGGTTGGAAACGGGATCTTCAAAGTCAGAGGCTTCAGGCTCAGAGAGGTAATCATCCATCTTCACACCAGTAAGCTCAAATAGCTCAGAGAGCAGGATTCTAGCTCTTTCCCACTGACTTGAGTTTATATACGTGTTGGGGTTTTTGAGTATGAGGAGCTTAGAGTTGAGCCACATGGCTCTAGCGTTTTCAAGTGAAGGATCATGAGGAGGAACATGATGATCATAGTGATAGTGAGTCACGATGATAGCTGAGGCCCTCCTACACCACGTCTCTATTAGCTTAAGCGCTTGCTCCCTCAGGCGTATCTTCTCCTCTACCGATAGAGGATAGCTAGGCTGCATAGCAGCCACGCCAGGGTCTATCACTAATACGCCCTCACTAGTCTCTATGGCTATTGAGGAGCTCTTGGCCCCCAAGCTATCAAACCATATTAGCCTTACGCCTAGTCCTTCAAGTATTCTGCTCAAGCTATCATCTCCAGAAGTGCATCATCTTGATATTCAAGAAATTGAGGAAAAAGTTTATCCTCGGAGTGCTCCTAAGCACGTATTCTT